>Ga0164292_10000268_pt1 | contig 38576 bp, 26 predicted proteins | sample GEODES117metaG_FD_111486 | JGI IMG/M metagenome (GOLD analysis project Ga0164292, IMG submission 111486) | Eutrophic lake water microbial communities from Lake Mendota, Wisconsin, USA - GEODES117 metaG | ecosystem: Environmental > Aquatic > Freshwater > Lake | place: USA: Lake Mendota...
ACTACTGTCCATTCCTACACCACCGATCAAAGTTTACATGATCAACCACATAAAGACTTGAGAAGAGCTCGTGGTGCCTCACAATCAATTGTGCCCACAACAACTGGAGCTGCAAAAGCTTTAACTAAAATTTTTCCAAACTTAGTGAATAAATTAGGAGGAAGTGGGATTCGAGTTCCAGTTCCGGATGGTTCTTTGACTGACATTACTTGTTATGTTTCCAAAGCGATAACTATTGAAGAAATTAACACAGCTTTTTTAATGGCTTCTCAAAATAACTTGAAAGGAATACTTGCTTACACTGAAGACCCAATTGTTTCCGTGGACATCTTAGGAAACCAAAATTCTTGTTTATTTGATGCTCAATTAACTTCTGTTATTGACAAAATGGTAAAAGTAGTAGGCTGGTATGACAATGAAATTGGATATTCATCGAGAATTATTGACTTAATTGGTTACATTTCAAATAAATAGTTAATTTTATGCCATCAAATTTTTCGATTTTTTGGTATGAAGTATTTTATTTTAACCATCCTTTTCTTTACTACAGCAATAAATGCTCAAAAAAAAACTAACCCTAAAGTAGCATTAGACAGCACTAATTATTATATAGAGTTAGCCAATTTTCATAAAAAAAATAATAATTTCAGAAGTTCACAAGAATATATTCAAAAAGCCATTGAATTTGCTGAAATTAAAAAAGACATTCAAGCCCAAGCAGATGCTTATTCTTTTCTAGGCAGTGTTTATTTTGAATTAAAAAAAATCGAAGATGCCATTCAAACTTTTGACAAAAGCATCAAACTCTATAGCACACAAAAACCCTCCTCTAATCAAGCCTATGCGTTATATAATTTAGGTGTTTGTTATGTTGAAATGAAAGATTATTCTAAAGCAGAATTTTATTTTAAAGGAGCAGAAAATATTTATGAAATTATTGAAATTCCGGAAGCAAAGGAAATGGTCAACCTTCAAAAGGGAATTGTTTATAGAGCAAAAGGTGAAAATCAATTGGCTTTATCTATTTTAAACACCTTTATCGTTAAACCGGATGAAGAAGACCATTTTAAAACCAAAGCGGAAGCACTTTACCAAATTGGACTAATTGAGGCTGAAAATAACCGAAACAATCTAGCCATAAATTACTTAACCAAAGCGATGGAATTAAGTACAAAAAATAAAAATTTTGAACTTAAGGCTAAAGTGGCTAAATCATTAAGTGGAGTTTATGAAAAAATGATTGATATAAATAATTCGTTCAAGTTTTTAAAACAACACATTCGAATTAGAGATAGTATCAAAGAAATCATGAGCAAACGTGTTGGTACTGAAGATTTCTTGAGCTTTAAACAAGCGGAACAATTAAAATCTATCGACCAACTGAATCGCGAAAATAAAGAGCAACAAAGAGCAAATAAATTTTCTAAATTAATAAGCATCTTAAGCATCGCATTAATCTCAATTTTATCTTTATTAAGTTTGTCTTTGTATAAAAATAATATCATCCGAAGTCAATCTAATAAACAATTACAAGACAAAAACCAAGAATTACAAATTGCTAAAGACAAAGCTGAAAAAGCATCAAAAGCAAGAGCAGAATTTTTATCAACCGTGAGTCACGAGTTACGAACACCATTGAATGCCATCAATGGAATTACCCATTTATTAATTGAAGAAAATCCAAAAAAATCACAATTACAATACCTAACATCTCTTAAATTTTCCGGTGATTATTTACTCACTTTTATCAATGATATTTTAGAAATAAACCGTGTTGAAAGTGAAAATATTGAAATTGAAAGTATCAATGTTAATGTCAAACAACTTTTAAGTGATTTACACAATTCATTTAAAGATTTAGCCAGTAAAAATAACAATGGATTTATTTTAGAAATTGACGAAAAAATTCCTGACCATTTAATTGGAGATCCAACAAAGCTTTCACAAATTTTCATTAACCTCATCAATAATGCTTTAAAATTTACTAAAAACGGAAAAGTTAGTATTAGAGCAGCTGTTGTAAAAACTGTGAATGATATTTCAACCGTACATTTTGAAATTGCTGATACCGGTATTGGAATTTCAATTGAAAAACAAAGTTCTATTTTTGAAAGTTTTTCACAAGGTTCTATTGAAATAAACCGAATATATGGTGGAACCGGTTTAGGTTTAGCCATTGTAAAAAGATTAGTTAGTTTACTTGGCGGCGAAATTCAATTAATTAGCAGTCAAGGTATAGGATCCACTTTCTCTTTTGACATTGATTTTAAATTAGGCCAACAAACATTTGTAGAAGTTAAAAAACAGTATGACGAGAGCATTTTTGTACACAAAAAAGTTTTGGTAGTAGAAGACAATAAAATCAACCAAATGATTACCAAAAAAATGTTGGAAAATAAGGAAATCATTTGTGAGTTAGTTGACAACGGTGAAGAAGCAATCGAGTTGGTTAGAAACAACCAATATGACTTAATACTCATGGATGTTCACTTGCCTGGCATTAATGGAACGATAGCCACTGAAAAGATTCGTATATTCAACAAAACGATTCCGGTAATTGCTTTAACCGCTATTTCCTTATATGAAAATAGAGAAATGTTACTTTCGTTTGGGATGAATGATGTTGTAACTAAACCATTCAATCCTGATAATTTTTACAAAGTTATTGCCAATCAGCTTAGTTCGATTTAAAAATAAAGCCATCTTTCATTACGAAAATTACATTTTCCAATGTTTTAATATTTAGCAATGGGTTTTCGTCTACTGCAATAATATCCGCTAAGAAGCTTTCTTTGAGTTGCCCCAAACTATTTTCCATTCCCAATAATTTAGCGTTAGTTATAGTTGCAGCTTGAATAGCTTCCTTTGCATGCATCCCTGCTTCAACCATATAGCCAAATTCTTTGGCATTTAAACCATGAGGAAAAACACCTGCATCTGTTCCAAAAGCAATTTTTACTCCTCTATTATATGCTTTTGCAAATGTATTTTGAATTTGAGGTCCGACTTCTAAAGCTTTTGGCCGAACAATTTCCGGATAAAACCCGGTTATTTTGGCTTTTTCAGCTACCTCTTTTCCGGCAGTAATAGTAGGCACTAAATATGCATCATACTTTTTCATCATTTCCATTGTTTCCTCACTCATAAACGTACCGTGTTCAATAGTTTTAATTCCTCCTAAAATTGCCCTTTGCATTCCTTCATCTCCATGTGCGTGAGCAGCCGTTAACATATTATAATCTTTGGCAGTAGCCGTAATAGCTTTAATTTCATCGAGGGTGAACTGGGGATTTTTTCCGTTTTTTGCTACACTCAGAACACCTCCCGTTGCTGTAATCTTAATTACATCAGCCCCTTCTTTGTAACGTTGTCTTACAGCTTTTACAGCGTCTTCCGGTGAATTAATTACTCCTTCAACCGGACCCGGGTCTCCCATTAGCTTTCGAGAACTTCCATTAGTTGGGTCAGCATGACCTCCTGTTGTAGCAATGGATTTTCCCGCAGCAAATATGCGTGGACCAACTACAATACCTTTATCAACAGCTTTGCGAAGAGAAATATTTACTCCTGAACCACCTAAATCACGTACAGTAGTAAATCCAGCCATTAATGTTATTCGAGCATAACGGGTTGAAGCAAAAGCAACATCATCCTCATTTTCAGTATATTTAGCATCATAGTTAGTAGAATTAAACTCATTTTCAAGATGCACATGCATATCTATAAGTCCGGGTAGCACAAATTTATTCTTTAAATCAACTTCTATATCATTCGGATTAATTGGAGCAACATACCCATTTACGACTTTAATAATCTTATTGCCCGAAACCACAATTGTCATATTAGTGAGTATTTTTCCTGTTTGTGCGTCAACTATTTTTCCACAATGAAGGTATGTATCTTGCGCAAATAGAATGCAAGAGAATAGGAATGTAAAAAGAAAAGCGAAGTTGTTTTTCATACTATTATTTTTAGAAGGCCTTTCAAAAATACAAATCTTATCGATTGAAAGACAATTGTTTTAAATAATAATTGAATTATATTAATAGCCCTGATTGTAACGAAAATCCTCGCAGAATAGAAAACTATTTTTTGCTTAGAAGAGATTGCAATGAAAAGCAGGAGTAACTCCTAAAAACTTAAAATAAATTCTTTGATAAACTTTCGAACATGAGGTTCTGCTTTTCGGGCAGCTTCAAGCACTTCATTGTGATTAACTTCATTAATATTTTCTTCGTCACCCATATCAGTAATGACAGAAATACCCAAACAATCCAATTCCATGTGTCGAGCCACAATAACTTCAGGAACAGTTGACATTCCGACGCAATCGGCTCCAACATTTTTTACCATTTTATATTCTGCCAGAGTTTCAAAAGTTGGCCCTTGAAGTCCTAAATAAATACCCTCTTTAAGATCAATTTCGTTTTGTAACGCGATTTCTTTGGCTCTTTTCATCAAACTTCTCGAATATGGTTCGCTCATATTAACAAACCTCGGGCCAAATCGATCATCATTTGTTCCACGTAATGGATGATCAGGAAAAAAATTAATATGATCTTTAATAAGCACCACATCTCCTACTTTATAATTAGGATTTACACCACCGGAAGCGTTTGAAACTAGAAGTTTGTTAACGCCTAAATATTTCATTACTCTTACTGGAAAAGTAACTGTTTTCATATCATAACCTTCATAAAAGTGAAACCGGCCTTGCATGGCTACAACACTTTTTGAACCAATTTTTCCAAAAACCAAAGCTCCTTTATGACCTTTAACGGTGGAAACTGGAAAATTTGGAATTTCAGCATAGGGAATCGTAAATTCAATTTCCATATCATGGGTAAAAGAACCAAGTCCTGAACCAAGTATAACTCCAAATTCAGGAGTATAATTAGTTTTATTCTTTAAATAGTTAACGGTTTCTTGAACTTTGTCCCACATAATCGATTATTTTTTTATTGAAATCATCACTATTAGATAAAAAAGAACTTTGAATAGGCAAAAAAAATAACTGGTTTTTAGGCAATTTCCCCTTTAAACGCACATAGTCTTTTTCAGTTGTAATGATAGGTTTCTTTTTAGCTTTATTTATAATTGTTTGAATATCTGTCTCTGAAAAATCATGGTGATCAGGATAATCGAGCACCTCGTCATTCAGACTTTGCAAATATGCAAAAAAGGGTTTAGGTTTCGCAATTCCTGCAACAAGTAATTTATCAACAGCTCGAAAAGAAGCGACAGAACGAGAACCTATTTCTGAGCTTAAGCTTTCATCATAAGCAATTGTAGAAAAATAAACTACCTGATTTTCAGAAACTTTTAATTTATTCAAACATTTATTTTGTTCAAATTCAGATAAATTTGTTGGACATTTTGTCACCACAATTATATTGGCTCTTTTTGCTCCATTTCTACTTTCTCTAAGATTTCCTGTTGGTAAAATAAAATCTTCAGAATACAAATCTGAATAAGCAGTCAATAAAATATAAAAACCGGCTTTTACTTTACGGTGTTGAAAAGCATCATCTAATAAAATTAACTCTGGTTTCTTTTTTAAAGAAAGTAATTTTTCAATTCCGTTTTTTCGATTAGCATCAACCGCCACTTGAATAGCTGGAAACTTTTGATGCATTTGAAAAGGTTCATCCCCCAAACTTTCAGGCGTTGATGCTGCATCTGCCAACAAAAAACCTTTCGACTTTCGTTTATATCCACGACTTAAAACTGCAATTTGATAGTTTGAAGAAAGCAAACGAATTAAATATTCAATTTGTGGTGTTTTACCGGTTCCTCCAACGCTTAGATTTCCAACAGCAATGATAGGGATATCAAAGGAATAAGATTTTAAAATTCCGATATCGTAGCACCAATTACGAATAGAAGTAATGAATCCATATAAAATGGCAAAAGGAAAGAGTATTTTTCGCAACAAAATCATGTTACGAAAGTAGGGATTTTTTATCTTTGAGAGAAATAATCTCAATTTGGATTTTTAGCCAACTCAATTATGAAACTCAACACTATTATAGAACAGTTAGAAATGCTTGCACCGCTTTCTTATGCTGAAGATTTTGACAATGTAGGTTTGCTTACCGGAAATAGTGAACAGGAAATTAACGGAATCCTGGTTTGTCACGACGTCTTAGAAAATGTTCTAAACGAGGCTATAGAAAAAAAATGCAACCTTATTGTATGCTTCCATCCAATTATTTTTTCGGGTTTGAAAAAAATTACCGGAAAAAACTATGTTGAACGAGTAGTTATTAAAGCGATTAAAAATGATATTGCTATTTATGCCTTGCATACCGCTTTAGACAATCATCAAAATGGCGTGAATAAAATTTTTTGTAACCAATTAGGATTAAAAAATACCAAAATATTGATTCCAAAAGAGAAATTCATTCGAAAATTAGTCACTTATACTATTTTGGAAAATCATGAAGAACTCCGAAACGCACTTTTTGATGCCGGAGCAGGAAATATTGGAAATTATGAAGATTGCAGTTTTAATTCGAAAGGAATTGGAACGTATTTAGGAAATGAGAACAGTAATCCTGAAATTGGAGAACGATTTGAATTTGTAGAAAATGAAGAAATAAAATTAGAAGTCACTTTTGAAAAAGAGTTAGAATCGAAAATTTTAAAAGCGTTGTTCAAAACACATTGTTATGAAGAAGTGGCTTATGAAATTTATGAATTACAAAATCAGCATCAAAATATTGGTTTAGGAATGATTGGTGAATTAGAAACCGAACTTTCAGAATTGGATTTTCTTCAATTTGTAAAAGATAAAATGCTATGTGGAAGTATCCGACACAGTGAATTTTTACATAAAAATATTAAAAAAGTAGCAGTTTTAGGCGGTTCAGGTAGTTTTGCCATAAGTAAGGCAAAAAAAATGGGAGCTGATGCTTTTTTAACAGCTGATTTGAAATATCACCAGTTCTATGAAGCTGAAAATCAATTACTTTTAGCTGATATTGGACATTATGAAAGCGAACGATACACAAAAAATTATATTGTTGATTTTCTTATCAAAAAAATCCCTAATTTTGCCATCATTTTATCAGAACAAAATACAAATCCAGTTAAGTACTTTTAGATTATGACAAACGTAAAAGAAATGAGTGTAGAAGAAAAGTTAAGAGCACTCTATGACTTGCAGTTAATCGACTCAAGAATTGATGAAATCCGAAACGTAAGAGGAGAATTACCGCTTGAAGTGCAAGATTTAGAAGATGAAGTAGCGGGTTTGAAAGCACGTAACGAAAAGTTAAAAGCCGATTTAGAGCAAATTGATGATCAAATCAAAGGCAAAAAGAATGCTATTGAAGCTCACAAAGAAGGAATTAAGAAATATACTGAACAACAAAAAAATGTTCGCAATAATAGAGAATTCAATTCTTTAACAAAAGAAATCGAGTTTCAGGAACTAGAAATTCAATTGAGCGAGAAGCACATTAAAGAAATGAAAGCTTCTGTTGAATACAAAAAACAACAAGTAGCTGATTCTCAAGAACGTTTAAATGCAAAACAATCGCATTTAGAACACAAAAAAGCGGAATTGGGTGATATCATGGCCGAAACGCAAAAAGAAGAGGAATACTTAACCAAGTTATCAAATGAATATGCTTCAAATATTGAGCCTCGTTTGATTGCTGCTTATAACCGAATCAGAAATAGTGTTAGAAACGGATTAGCGGTAGTTTCCATCGAAAGAGGAGCATCTGCCGGATCATTTTTCACCATTCCACCACAAACGCAAGTTGAAATTGCCGCCCGCAAAAAAATCTTAACCGATGAACACAGTGGACGAATTTTAGTTGACAACGTTTTAGCTACAGAAGAGAAAGAAAAAATGGAAAGCATTTTTGCTAAGATATAAGCATACAAACCCCGGATTCGGGGTTTTTTTATGAATAAAACGCTCAAAAATAGTATAACAAAATCCATTGGTGCCTACATCAATCTGTTGAGCCATACCTTTCCGAAAAGTGCCACGAAATTAGCCTATAAATTTTTTAGTGAGCCTCGAGTTGGAAAATTAAATGCCGATTCACTTCCTCCCATTTTACAACAAGCGGAACGAGAAATAATACAATTAGAAAATTATCAATTTCCTGTCTATATTTGGAAAGGTAATGAAACAAAAATCCTTCTCGTTCATGGTTGGGAGAGCAATGCTGCCCGTTGGAAACCTATCTTTCCTTTTCTTCAAAAATCAGGAAGTACCATTATTGCTTTGGATGGACCCGCACATGGATTAGCCAGTGGTGTAGAATTCAGTGTACCAAAATATGCTGATTTTATTCATGAAGTAGTTTTAAAACATAAACCTCAAATCATTATTGGTCACTCCATTGGTGGTTCAGCTTGTTTGTATTTTCAGCATCATTATACTTCACTTTCACTAGAAAAAATGGTTTTGATGGGAGCACCTTCCGATTTAGAAGTATTATTGGAGAATTATGCCAAATTACTTGGGCTAAATACTAAAGTAATCCAACTTTTGGATGCCTATTTCTTAAAACGATTTAATATTAAGACGAAAGAATTTCTGGGGGAAAAACTAGCCTCCTCCCTATCCTTGAACGGAATTATTTCGCATGATCGTGAGGATGATGTTGTGCTATTTTCAGAAAGCAAAAAAATTGCGGAAGGTTGGAAGCAAGCCAAGTTTATTGAAACAAAAGGATTAGGTCACAGTATGCATGATGAAAAATTGTATGAATCAATTTATTCATTTCTATTTCAAAAGCTTTAGAGTATCTTTGCCCTATGGAAGAAACCGGAAAACGCATCAACAAATTTTTATCTGAATCAGGCTATTGTTCTCGAAGAGAAGCAGATCGATTAATTGGTGAAAGTCGAGTTACCATCAATGGTGTCGTTCCGGAAATGGGAACCAAAGTTTTTGATACAGATGAAATTCGCGTAGATGGCAAACTTATTCGAGAAAACAGAGAAAAACCTATTTATTTAGCCTTTAATAAACCTGCCGGAATTGAATGTACAACCAATCAAAGCGTTCGAAATAATATTGTCGATTATATTAATTATCCAGAACGAATTTTTCCAATTGGTCGATTAGATAAAGCCAGTGAAGGTTTGATTTTTATGACAAATGATGGTGATATTGTCAATAAAATTCTTCGAGCCAGGAATAATCACGAAAAAGAATATATTGTTACTGTTGACAAAGCTATTACTGACAATTTTATAAAAAAAATGAGTAATGGTGTGCCCATTTTAGACACAGTTACAAGAAAATGTAGTGTTGAACAAATCAATACTACCGTTTTTAAAATTGTTTTGACGCAAGGTTTAAACCGACAAATTCGTAGGATGTGTGAATATTTAGGATATGAAGTAATTGCACTAAAACGCATACGAATTATCAATATTTCATTGGATGTTCAGTTAGGTCGATACCGAGATTTAACTGAGGTAGAAATTCAAGAATTAAATCAATTGATTGAACCTTCCAGCAAAACAGAAGAAGCAAGTTTGCCAAAAGTAGAACCTCGAAAAATTCAACCTAAACGTAAATTTTAAATCCAAATTTTACTATTTTAAAAATAATTTCTATTTTTGATAAAACATTAAATTTAAAATTATGAAAAAACTAGTATTTTTATTGGTTTGTATTTCTGCTTTCCTTTTCAACAGTTGTAGTGATAGCGATAGTGATTCTCCTCAAAATTCAACTTCTTTTGTGGTGGATGGAATTACTTATGACTTACCAGCAACACAAGGAATTGTCAATGTCGTTTCACCAGATGCAATCGAAGTAAATGGTAGCATGTATAACCGTAACACTTTTATCATTAATGGTATTAAAGGAATGACGGATGTAGCAACAGTTACATTTGATTTATTTTTAAAATCAGGACAATCTTTAGCCGGTGATTATCAAATTTCTACTGATCAAGATGAAGATAACCCAATTGATTTAGAAAATATATTAGCCAGTCAAAACAGAGCCTGTTTAGGTTGGACTTCCTTAGTTGCAAAAACAAACATTATTTCTCAGTCGTCCGTTAGTGGAAATGCTCCAACCGGAACTGTAAAAATCATTTCAAACGGAGGAAATAATTATACAATTCAATATACCGGTAACTTTAAGAATATTGATCAAGTAGAAAATATTCAAGTGACTATGAATATAACCGGAGCAGTTTCAAATGGTAGTTAATTATCAAAAATAGTATGAAATAAAACCCAAGCCATCACTTGGGTTTTTGTTTTTATTTACTTTTTATTTTTCATTCTTTTTTTGATCTCTTGCTAATAAAGTATTTTTCAATAACATTGCAATAGTCATAGGACCAACTCCCCCGGGAACAGGCGTAATAAAGGAAGCCTTTTTACTCACATTTTCAAAATCTACATCACCTGTAATTCTGTACCCTTTTTCATTAGTTTCATCCAAAACTCTGGTAATTCCCACATCGATTACAACGGCATCATCTTTAATCATTTCCGCTTTTAAATAATTTGGCACACCCAAAGCCGTGATAATAATGTCCGCTTGAGTGGTTATTTGAGCAATATTTTTAGTGTAACTATGTGTCAATGTAACTGTTGAATTTCCCGGAAAACCTTTTCTTCCCATCAAAATACTCATTGGCCTTCCGACAATATGACTTCTACCAATCACTACAGTATGTTTTCCTTGTGTTTCAACTCCGTAACGTTCTAATAACTCTAGTATTCCAAAAGGAGTTGCCGGAATAAATGTACTCATATCTAACGCCATTTTTCCAAAATTCTCCGGATGAAAACCGTCTACATCTTTACTAGGATCGATAGACATAATTACATGCTGCGTATCTATTTGTTTTGGCAAAGGCAATTGCACAATAAAACCGTCAATATTATCGTCCTCGTTAAGTTCTTTAATTTTTTTAAGCAGTTCAGTTTCAGAGGTGGTACTAGGCATTTTAATCAAAGTACTTTCAAATCCAACCCGCTCACACGATTTTACTTTACTTCCAACATAGGTTAAACTTGCTCCGTCATTACCAACAATTATGGCTGCTAAGTGAGGAACTTTTTCACCATTAGCTTTCATTTTTAGAACTTCCGCAGCAATTTCATTTTTAATGTCTTCTGCTATTTTTTTTCCATCCAGTAGTTCCATTTTATTTAGTTTAGTAGTTATGCATTTACTTTTGCATTATAAAAAGTTAGTTGTGTTTTTATAAAAAAATAAGACGCGAAAAATCGCGTCTCAGTAGTATTATTTCATTCCTTTCATTCCGCCCATCATTTTGGCGAGATTTTTACCGCCTCCGCCTTGCATCATTTTCATCATTTTACTCATTTGATCAAATTGTTTCATGAGTTGGTTTACTTGCTCAACTTTAGTTCCTGAACCTTTTGCTATTCTAATTTTTCTTTTACCGTCAATCACTACCGGTTTCGTTCTTTCTAAAGGAGTCATTGAATGGATAATCGCTTCAATGTGTTTGAAGGCATCATCTTCAATTTCTACATCTTTCAACGCTTTACCGGCTCCGGGAATCATACCAACCAAATCTTTCATGTTTCCCATTTTCTTAATTTGTTGAATTTGAGCTAAGAAATCATCAAAACCAAATTCATTTTTGGCTATTTTCTTTTGTAATTTTCGGGCTTCTTCTTCGTCATATTGTTCTTGAGCACGTTCAACTAATGAAATTACGTCGCCCATTCCCAAAATTCTGTCAGCCATACGAGAAGGATAGAAAACGTCAATCGCTTCCATTTTTTCTCCCGTTCCAATAAATTTAATTGGTTTATCTACAACTGATTTAATTGAAATTGCAGCTCCACCACGGGTATCCCCATCTAATTTGGTTAAAATAACACCATCAAAATTCAGTCTGTCATTAAATGCTTTTGCGGTATTCACAGCATCTTGACCTGTCATGGCATCGACTACAAATAAAGTTTCTTGTGGTTGAATTGCTTTATGAACATTAGCAATTTCGTTCATCATTTGCTCATCGATGGCTAAACGTCCTGCAGTGTCGACAATGACAACATTAAATCCGTTTGATTTGGCATACTTAATTGCATTTTGAGCTATCTCAACAGCATTTTTATTTTCAGATTCTGAATAAACTTCCACCCCAATTTGGTCACCAACAACATGCAACTGATTAATTGCCGCCGGACGGTAAATATCACAAGCTACTAAAAGTGGTTTTTTGCCTTTTTTAGTTTTTAAAAAGTTGGCCAACTTTCCTGAGAATGTCGTTTTACCCGAACCTTGTAATCCCGACATTAAAATAACGGATGGATTTCCGGAAAGGTTTATACCAACTTCAGAGCCACCCATTAATTCCGTTAGTTCATCTTTCACTAACTTCACCATTAATTGACCCGGTTGCAAAGACGTTAAAACGTTTTGACCAATGGCTTTTTCTTTGACAGCTGTCGTAAAATCTTTAGCAATTTTAAAATTCACGTCGGCATCAAGTAAGGCACGACGCACTTCCTTTAAGGTTTCTGCAACGTTTACTTCGGTAATTTTACCGTGACCTTTTAAAATATGGAAAGCTTTGTCGAGTTTATCGCTTAAATTACTGAACATAAAATGGATTTTCTAATGATGAAGTGCAAAGATAACACAATCCAAATAAGCATCAAAAAATGATTTTAGCAAATTTTTAAATTTTATGGTAGGGTTTCTTCAACATAAACTGTTTTAGTACTATAATTTAAAACGTAATAAACATGAAAACCCAAAAAATGTTACTTAGTCTACTAATACTTTTAGTATTGACAATCTCGTGCAGCAAAGATGATAGTGCTTCTAGTACAGATTCTAAAATTGACAATTTAAAAATTGTTGCCAAAGCGACCTATTCCGGAGGTGGTTCAAGAGGAGCCAGACAAAATAGCGTCGTTACAATTTCGGAATTTAAAATTAATTTGAAAGAAATTGAATTTAAATTGGATGATAATTATTACGGAAATGATGACAATGGAAATGATGACAACGGAAATGATGACAACGGAAATCATCATAGTGATGACCATGATAGTAATCATGACGGTTATTATGGTGATGAAGAAGAAATTGAATTAAGAGGTCCGTTTGAAATTGATTTATTAAGTGGTCAAACGACTATTACTTCATTAAATCTGCCTAACGGCTCCTATGAAGAAGTAGAATTCAAAATGAACCGAAACCGTGACTCATCAAGCACAATGTATAATAAATCAATTCAGATTCAAGGAACAATAGATGGAGTCCCTTTCCTGTTTTGGCACAATGTTGAAGAAAAATTCGAAATTGATTACCACGATTTAGGTCAAAGTTTAGTAATTGCTGAAAATACTGCTACTATCGTTTTCGATTTTAATTTAGATGCTATTTTAGCTAGTGTTGATTTATCTGTTGCAGTTGATGGAAATGGAGATGGTGTTATTGAAATTAGCCCAAATGATCCAGATGGAAATCAAAATTTGGCACACCTTATTAAAAATAAAATTAAAGAATTTACAGATTTATTAGATGATTAAAGTTAGTTAGTTAAAATAATGCCACTTGTCCTACTATGCGTAAAAAAAGCTGCAGAAAAAAATGCAGCTTTTTTTTATTTAATTTGAATAGTAATTAATTTTTAATCAACTTTTGACGAAAAACTTTTCCGTTTTTATCTTCAATATTTATAAAATAAATTCCATTAGAAATAGTAGATAAAAATATATCGGTATTTAATCCTGAAAAATTGTCTTTGTAAATTAATTTACCGGTAAAATCATAAATAAACACTTTTTTTGAGTCACCAATATTATTCGATAGGATAGTGAATTTTGATTCAAAGGGATTTGGAAAAATTAAAAAATCTGACTGAGTAAACGAATTAATATTTAGTGGGGTTTGTCCAAGTTTAGCTGTTGTTCCTCCAACAACGTAAACTGAATTATCAGTATCAATAACAAATGAACTAGCCGAACTGCTTCCAGAAACTAAACCAACCCAGCCATTTGTTCCGTCAGAATTGATTTTACAAACTGCCATATTAAACAAATTCCCTGCAGATAGATAGGCATTGTTTGCTACATCTAATTTCAATTGACCATGAAGAAGCAATATTTCCGGCCCATCAGCATTTAAATTTTGCCAAAGTACAGATCCATCTGAATTATATTTCATAAAAGCTGCTCCTCCTGTTCCCGAGTTAGGAAAACCACTGATGATTGGATTATTATCAGAACCAACTTCAACTTTGCTTCCTGCCATGGAATTAGTATGAGACCAAATCGAAGCACCATTTCCATCCAATTTTTCAAGTATACTTCCGGCGTTTGAAACAACATTTTCCCCATTTATGATATAAGAATTCCCAAAAGAATCCCCGACAATATCTCCAATTGTTGAACTTGTTATCCCTGCTTTACTCCAAATTAAATTACCCTCTATACTAAGTTTTAAATAACCATTGATTATACCGGTTATTCCTCTTCCTGAAACTACCAAAGCATTGTCCGTTGTAAATTTGATATTGATGGGTGCACCAATTCCGTTACTATCATAATAGGTCCATACTGTTTCACCATTCGAATTAAACTTTTTAACTCTTGTAACTAAGCCATTAGAGCCCATCCCTAATCCCAAAACATAAATATTATCCGAAGAATCAACTACTATTTTCTTTGTATATGAACCTTCAAAGGAGGCCTCAAATACAACTCTCCAAAGTAATTCTCCTTGCGGATTATATTTCATTAATAAACTCGCTGCGTTAACAGGGTTTGAATATCCTGATCGAATTGTTCCTGAAACCAGACAATTATTTTGACTGTCAGTTTCAAGCCAAGTGACCACTTCGTGCCTTGTGTTGTCGACATTGTCAAATGTTGAATTCCACAAAATGCTACCGGACGAATTTCGTTTGGTTAAAGTGATATCACCGGCTGGATTATAATCCCAATTTGCCGAATACACTTCATGCAATTGGTTTACGGCAACAGAAACACCGCCTGGATAATTTGACCACTCTACATTGACTTGAGCATAAGTTAGAAATGAAAAAAAAAATAGTAAATGTGAAATTCTTTTCATGATTTAGTTTTTTTAGGACATGTATTTATTCCAAGTAAGGGATATATTGGACAAAAACTAATTAAACTGGTCGCAATAAGAATTATTCCAAAAATTAAAAGAGCCATCCCTAAAATTCCGGTAACTGTATTCGTAAAAAAAAATGTACCAAATACGATTGCTAATACGATTCTAATCAATTTGTCTGTGTTTCCAACATTTGCTTTCATACGATTTTGATTTTAATTTGTTTACATCCGTAAAGGTAAATCAACTAAAATCAAAAAAAAGTGACTAAAGTCACCTCTACAAAATTTCTATTCCTTTTGAGGTTTGAATTACTTTTGACTCAGCTTCCAGTTTTTTTAAAACTCTGGTAATTACCTCTCGGGAAGTTCCCATTTCGTAAGCAATATCTTTGTGCGAAATAGAAATAACGGAAGAATTTAATAACTCTTTTTTCTCTTTTAAATAAGCATATAATCGAGCATCTAACCGATCAAACAAAACATGATTGAGTGTGTTGATTAAATCAAAATAACGTTCGTTAAACAAATTGAAGTACATGGCATTAAAAGAAGGATATTTTTTAATCCATTCTTGCACTTTATTTGCGGGTAATAACAATATTTCACTGTCTTCCTCTGTTTTGGCAAAAAAAGTACTTGGCTCATTTTTTTTACTGACTATAAAAGACATGACACAACTCTCTGAAGGTTGAATATAATAAAGCAGAAATTCTTTTTCATTATATTTTGTAAATACCTTTACAAGACCATCTATTACGATGGGAATAGAATTTATATATTGACCATCGCGAATGAGCTCTATATCCTTAGGCACTTTTTTAACAATACCCTCTTTTTCAAATGATTTAATTAATTCATTATCAAAATAAGCCAAGATACTTTTCATAAAATCTAATTAACTTTTCTCAAAAGTAAGCAAATCGATGCTTCCATCTCCACCACTAATGTGTTTCAATTCAATTTTTGAACTTGAATTAGAAAGAATTCTCCAATCTTCACTAATTTCTTCAAATGATCCGTTGGAAACATTGAAAATAATGTACATTTTAGGTGTACTATCGTCAGTTCCGGTGCTCCAAGTTCCGGTCATAGTTGTATTTCCATTAACTGCTGTTAAAGTTCCATTAGTTGCAAAATTAAAGTTATAACCAGAGAAGTTTGACGTTTGAGTGCTTCCACTTTCTGAAAACAAAGTCACTTGCCAAGTACCATTTACAACATTGTTGTTCACATCTGTAATTGAAGGATTGTTAGACGAACTGCTATCGTCGTCATTGCTACAAGTTGAAGCAACATTCAGCATAAAAACACCGAATAATAAAGGAATTAAAATTAACTTTTTCATTTGTATCATTTATTTTAAATTAACAATATAAAAACATCTATTATATAAAATAAACGGTATCAATAATCAAATATTGTTATAATTTACTATTTATTAATTAAATAGCAATTGGTAGTTTTTAAAACTGGAAATAAATAAAGGGTTGTGGTCCTGCAGAAGCGGTAGCATATACTATCCAATAGACAAAAGCCAAAAGAATTGCCTTTCCAAATAGAGGAGTGGTATAAAAACTTTTTTGTAATAATTTAATAACGCTATTTGGCAGAAAATGCCAAACAAATCCTATTAAAAGTAATAAAAATACATTTTGATATCCCTGAGCAATTATCAACCATTGATTTGGATTAAATGTCAGTTTACCAATATTATCAATTATTAAAAAAGCTGTTTGAAAATCTTTCGCTCGGAAGAATAACCAACAAAAAGCAACAAAATGGAATGTCAATAAAATTTGTAAGGTTTTGATTAAATGGTTTTTAGGTAATTTGATCAAATTACCAAAGAAACGTTCAAAAGCTAGTGCCAAACCGTGAAGAGTTCCCCAAAAAACAAATTTCCAAGAAGCACCGTGCCATAGTCCACCTAATAACATCGTTAGAAATAAATTAATATAGGTTCTGAATTTTCCATTTCGATTTCCACCTAAGGAAATGTATAAATAATCCCGTAACCAAGTGGATAATGAAATATGCCAACGACGCCAAAACTCTGTAATTGAAGCGGATTGATATGGTGTTCTGAAATTAGGCGGAAGCCAAAATCCCATCAATAAAGCTAAGCCAATTGCCATGTCAGAATAGCCAGAAAAATCACAATAAATCTGAATGGCATATCCATAAGAAGCCATCAGATTTTCAAATGAAGTATAACTACTTGGAGCATCAAACACTCTATCTACAAAATTGATAGAAATATAATCGGAGATGACCGCTTTTTTCAATAACCCTCCAACAATCAAAAACAAAGCAGCATTAAATTCTTCTTTTGTCAGATTTAGTCGCTTGTATATTTGTGGAATAAAATCACTGGCACGAACAATTGGACCGGCTACTAATTGAGGAAAGAATGAAACAAAAAACAAAAAGTCTATGAAACTTTTGGTAGGTTCAAGTTGTTTTCTGTAAACATCAATCGTATAACTTAGGGTTTGAAAGGTGTAGAACGAAATTCCTACAGGCAGAATAATTTCTTGAAGCTCAAAATTTCTATCAAAAATTAAGTTCGTATTATCAATAAAAAAATTAGTGTATTTAAAATATCCAAGTAATACAAGGTTAACCAATAAACTGACAATCAGATAAAATTTTCTATAAAAATTACTTTTTTCATCATAAATTAATTTGGCAATAACATAATCTAAAATAGAAGAAAAAATAATCAGTAAAAAGAAAATTCCACTAGATTTATAATAGAAAAAAAGCGAAAAAGCAACAACATAAGCAATGCGTAATCGATGTGTTTTCTGTGTTAAAATATAAAAGAAATAAAACACCAAAAACAAACCTAAAAACAAAGCACTATTGAATAAAAGTGGTTTTTGGGAATCAAAAACAAACCAACTTTGCACTTGTTCCCAAGTGAGATGTCTAAAATTCTCTACCACCCAACGGTTTATATTAAAAAGCGGTATCACTTATTTATTTCTAATTTATAATTTTCAAATGAATTCAAAAAAGCTTCGGTTAAAAGTTGTCCCTGACGTTCATAACCAACTTTGGTGTAGTGTACTTTATCTGCTCCAATTATTCCTTCTGTTACCAATTGATTTGCTCCGAAAAGCCCACCTAAATTGGAAAACATATCCCAAACAGCATAGTTTTTCAACTCGGCTTGAACTAGAATTTCTTTTGTATAATCTGCCACAAAAGTATTAGGAAATTTTCGTTTAAATTGTGAAGGTGGCGGAGTTGTAATTAAAAAAGCTGTGGTTGGATTTTTAGCTAAAATAAGTTCCATCATCAAATTCAGCTGAACTATAAATTCGGAGGTTATCATTTTATCAAAACTCTCATTAGTTCCTAAAGAAATGATTACTAAATCCGGTTGTAAAACAGCTAATTGTTCAAAGAACAAAGGAAATTTAGTAAAATCAGAGCATTTTGCACCGTTTACGCCTATTGTATGGTATATAATTCCCGGATTATTATTTTCTAAAACTAATCCGTTTAAAGCATAATCCGATTGGTTCAAGGCAGGAATTAAGTATATTTTATTTAATAATGTATCTGTTTTAAACGAATGAAAACCCTCTTCTGAACGGGTTTCTAAAGGAATGAATTCTGAATGTTCAACTACTTTTTTTGCTTTTTCTTTAGACGGTATTTTCAATGTTTTTCCGGCTCGAATATTATTATTTTTAAGTCCGTTTTCTTTTTTGACTTGAGCAATTGAAACATCATACTTTTCAGAAATGACCGATAAACTTTCTCCATTTTTAATTTTGTGCAAAATATTTTTAGGTATTTCTGACTCAATTTTAATTGTTTTTGAGGTCAAAGCCACCTCAAACATTTTTATATTTTGTGGAGTAATAATTTTTAGTTTATTAAAAACATATTCTTGATTTTTTACTGTCATTTCAAGAGTAAAATCGTTGGATTTAGTAAACAGGGCTATTCCACTTAAACCAACCGGATTTCCCGTATTTGGATAAATATTGCGTTGGCTTTCCCATGTTTGGTTGGAAGAAAAACGAACATCAACCGTTCCATTTGTTTTAACCAAACTATGAGGAAAAACAAGACCTCGTCCGGCATTTCCAAATTGTTGCTGCAAATTTTTACGCATTAATCCTGAAAACAAATCGGCTTGAATGTGTGAATCGCCTATATGAACAACATTTAACTTTCCAACTTTTGATTTTTTGAGATTGGTCAATTTATCAAAAATTGGGTTTAAAGCTTTACTGTTGTTTATTTCATTAATTGCCGTGATAACTTCAGTTGTATCAATTTCAACGAACAAAGAATCAGATTGAGCAGAAAGGCTAAAACTAAATAAAATAAAAAAAAGAAAAGATAAAAATTTATTGTGCATTTACGGTGTTGTTTTTAGAAGAAACGGAATCAACCGTGGGTTTAGTTGGAAGTACTTTTTTATTTTTTCGCATTAGTTTATATTGAGCATATCCGGTTTGAATTTGGTCATATAATAAACCTGCAACTTTTTGAGCTCCTTTATAATTAAAGTGTGTATAATCTTTATTGGCCATTGGCGGAACTTCTTCTGCCCATTTAGCCATTGAACCTTCACCTCCCATCGCTTCATATAAGTTAAAATAACCGGCTTTTGATTGCACAGCATATTTTCGTTGAGCCAAAGTTAAAGGAACAACGGCCGAATCAGTTTTCATTTCCAATTCATATTTGGTTGCTTTATCGGCAGTTGAAATCACTAAAATTGTGACGCCCGGAAAACATTCTTTAATATGATTGACTACTCGAGTCATTCCTTTTTCGTACCAATTATAATTATATGTACCATAATTTAAAACATTTGTTCCATAGTGCAAGATGATTAAATCATAATCCAATCGCTCTTGAAATTGTTTCATTAAATTGGTATTAAAAGTTGAAATCGGTAATCCTGAATTTCCCCGATTTGAGAAATTATCGACATGAACACCTTTTCCGTCATCAAAATTAAATCCGTAAATTGGAATAGAATCAGCTTGTTTAAAAACTGCTTTAAAACTTTTCAAATTAGTCGTTGAAATAGCTAAAGCATTTAGTTGTTTCTCGGTATTTAGCTTTTTAATCAAAGTGTCTTTTCCAATTTTAATTAACATTTCTCCCGTTTTATTTGATGAATTTCCATAAAACAAGGTTGGATTATTAAGTTGGGATGTATGCATTCCAAATCCGGCTTTGTACCTTACCCAAGTATCAGAAAGTGTATCATTAGCAAAAAAAACATGACCATTAACTCCAAAAGGTTTTATAGGCCGCTTCACATTCAGATACGATTGTATTTTCCAATTTCCGGAATATTGATGTGAAATAGAGCTTCTGGAACTAGCTGATTCAGAAGTGATTGAAACGAATCCAACTCCTTCACCTCCAAACTGTGTTTGCATTGCCTTTCGAAAATCCTGTACAATTAAATCGCCATCTGTCATAGAATCACCAAAATAAGCAATTCTGATATCTCCTTCTTGTTTAGTTTCTAATTGGTATAGTTTTTCAAAAAAAGGAATTAGATATTGAAAACCTTTATATTGTCCATATTCCTCCGGAGGATAGATTATTCCATCTATTTGTTCAAAAACTATTTTTTTTCTGTAAAAAGTGTCACTAGTTTTTTCATCTGTATATATTTCTTCCTCTAACGCAATTGTTTCTAATAGTAAACTATCAACAACTACATTTTTTAAAGAAATCGTTGGTTCTAAAAAAATTCGCTTAGGCAACACTTCTTTAAAAAACAAAAAACAAAGGGCAGAAATAAAAATTACTGCCAAAGTTTGAAAAAAATAAGACGTTTTTGTACTCACAACATTAAAATTACATTCTTTCCGGAACTTCAATTCCCAATAGGGAGAATGCCGATTTAATAGTTTCGCCTACTTTTTGAGATAATTGTACTCTGAATTTTTTTAGTGTTAAATCCGTTTCCGGTAAAATTGGAACCGTTTGATAAAATGAATTATATTCTTTAACTAAGTCGTAGGTATAATTGGCAATTAAAGCAGGGCTGAGTTGATTTGCTGCGTTTTGAATAATGCGAGGATACATTTCCAACATTTTCAGTAATTCTTTCTCTTTTGGATGTAAAATTAATGTAGTAATAGTTTCCGAATAGTCAAAATTAGCTTTTCTCAAAATAGATTGAATTCGAGCATAAGTGTACTGAATAAAAGGTCCCGTATTTCCGGCAAAATCCACCGATTCTTCCGGATTGAAAAGCATTGATTTTTTTGGATCAACTTTCAGCATAAAATATTTCAAAGCACCAAGACCAATAATTTTGTAAAGCTTTTGTTTTTCATCTTCTGAATAACCCTCAAGTTTTCCTAATTCCTTTGAAATTATCGCAGCAGTTTCAGTCATTTCATCCATCAAATCATCAGCATCAACAACCGTTCCTTCACGGGATTTCATTTTACCTGATGGTAATTCTACCATTCCATAGGATAAATGGAAAAGGTGTTTAGCCCAATCAAATCCTAGTTTTTTTAAGATTAAAAAAAGCACTTTAAAGTGATAATCTTGTTCATTACCAACTGTATAAACCATTCCGCCAACATCAGGAAAATCTTTAACCCGTTGGATAGCTGTGCCAATATCTTGTGTCATATAGACAGCTGTTCCGTCTGAACGTAGCACAATTTTTCTATCTAATCCTTCCTCTGTCAAATCAATCCAAACTGAACCATCAGGGTCTTTTTCAAAAATTCCTTTTTCTAATCCAAATTGGACTACTTCTTTTCCGAGCAAATAGGTGTTACTTTCATAATAATAACTATCAAAATTGACACCTAAATTTTTATATGTTATTTCAAAACCATCATAAACCCACTGGTTCATGGTTTTCCAAAGTTCGATTACCTCTGGTTTACCAGATTCCCAATCGAGGAGCATTTGTTGAGCTTCAATGATAGAAGGAGCATTTTTCTTGGCTTCATCTTCCTTTTGACCTTGGGCAATTAAATCATTTATTTCGGCTTTATATTGTTTATCAAAAGCTACATAAAAATTACCAACTAACTTATCCCCTTTCAATCCGGTTGATTCAGGTGTTTGTCCGTTTCCGAATTTTTGCCAAGCCAACATGGACTTACAAATATGAATTCCGCGGTCATTAATGATTTGAGTTTTATAAACTTTTTTACCCGAAGCTTTAATGATTTCTGCCACGGAAAAACCCAATAGATTATTTCTTATATGACCTAAATGCAAAGGCTTATTGGTATTTGGAGAAGAATATTCCACCATCATTGCCTTCTCCTTTTCATTTTGAGAAACAAATCCAAAGGTTGGATTGTTTTTAATTTCAGAGAAAAATTTAATGTAATATGAACCAGAAATAACAATATTTAAAAACCCTGAAACCACATTGAATTTTTCAACCTCAACAACATTTTCAACTAAAAAAGTTCCAATTCTATTTCCAATTTCAATCGGGTTTCCTTTAATTAATTTTAATAATGGAAAAACAACCAAGGTAATATCACCCTCAAAATCCTTTCTAGTTAATTGAAATTCAATTTTTTCTGGAGAAATATCAAATATAGTTTGTACCGCTTTTTGGACAGGTTGATTTAAAAATTCTTCTAAATTCATTATTATTCTTTATTTCGACAAAGATAATTTTAAATTCTAAAAACTTTAGATGCATTCTTATTATTTATGAATAGGTTTTTTGTCGAAAAAATTGTTTTAAATGATAAAAAATCTAATTATTTTTTTATTTTTTGTAAGTATTTTATGTTATTAATAACCATTTAACTGCATTTCATCGATTTTATTTGCTTTTAATCGTTATTTATTTATTAATTTGTTGTGTCAAAATTCAATAAAAGTTTTAATACCCAAATTAGTAAGCATGAAAACAAAATTACTCTTCTTATTGCTTTTAATTCCAATACTTGGAATTTCACAAGCTATCACGGTGAACACTACCACCTATACTGTCCCTGAATTGGTTTCAAATGTGTTAGTGAATTCACCATGCTTAACAGTTAACAATATTAATTGGAGCACAGGTACCAACTTTGGTTCAACAAATGGAATTGGGTATTTTCAAAATACCAATCCCAATTTTCCAATGCAAAGTGGTGTTATACTGAGTACCGGGAATGTAATGAATTCCGTGGGGCCAAACAACTCCATGCTAAATGATGGATTAAATACATGGCCCGGTGACAGTGATTTGGAAAATATTCTAGCCAATGCCGGAATTGCTATGACTTCAACTAATGCAACCGTTTTAGAGTTCAATTTCACAGCAATGTCTCCGTATTTTGATTTTGACTTTTTATTTGCTTCTGAAGAATATGGGAATTTTCAATGTCAATTTTCTGATGCTTTTGCCTTTTTATTGACAAATTTAAACACGGGAGTAACTACTAACCTAGCTGTTGTACCGGGAACTAATACCCCAATATCTGTAGTTACAGTTAGAGATTTTCTATACAATTCTGCTTGTCCTTCTGTTAATCCACAATTTTTTGGTTCTTTTAATGGAGGTGCTAATGCCTCTTTATCTCCAACCAATTTTAATGGTCAAACAGTTGTGATGAATGCCTCAGCTGTTTTAATTCCTAATACACCCTATAAAATTAAATTAGTTGTTGCAGATAGAATAGACCCACAATCGGATTCAGCTATCTTTTTATCTGCCAATAGTTTTAATATTGGACAAAATGTGTTAGGTGATGATTTACTAATTGCTTCTAATTCTGCATTGTGTAGTGGAGAATCACATATAATCAACAGCAATTTAAGTGCAACCCAGTTCTCTTTTGTTTGGAAAAAAGATGGTGTAGTTTTGGTCGGTGAAAACGGACCCACTTTGACCATTACAGAACCCGGAAGTTATGAATTGACTTATACGAATATTGCTTTCCCATGTCAAGTGGTAAGTGATATTGTACAAATAGAATACAACTCTGTTTTTAATGCTCCAGATCCTATTGACATTTTAAAATGTGATTCAGGTGCTTCAACATATCAATTTAATTTAGCATTGAACAATCCGGTTGTAACAGCAGGAATTTCAGGAGGAACAACAGTAACTTATCATGCAACATTAGCACAAGCAACTAATTCAACTAGTGCATTACCCTTACTATACACAAGTGCTGGGAATCAAACTATTTATGTACGAGTTCAAAAAAATAATACTTCGTGTTACTCTATAAAGTCATTTCAATTATTAGTGACTCCGGCTCCCGTAGCTCATCAACCATCTGATTTATTGGGATGTGCAAGAATAACAGATCCTACAAGGGGTAATTTTATTTTGTCAACATTGAATAGTCAAATTCTAAATGGTCAATCCCCAGAATTTAATGTTGTTTCCTATCATGGAAATTTAGCAAATGCAAACAATGGCTTAAATCCTATTGGTCAAAATCTCTATGTAAGTATTTCAAGAACACTTTTTGCTAGAGTACAAAATGCAACTGATTCAACATGTTTTAGTGTTATATCATTCAATTTAATTGTTTCACCGCTTCCTTTAGTTGATACAAAAGATGACGTAATCGTATGTGAATATTATATTTTACCTCCATTAAATAATGGTAATTATTTCACCGGTCCAAATGGAACTGGTACAGCAAAATTTGCAGGTGATATTATAGATGAAACGCAAAGAATTTACATTTATAATCTTGGATTAATAGAACCATATTGTCCAAATCAGTCTAGTTTTTTGGTAACTATCATAAAACCGGAAGATATCAATACCACAAATAATCAATTTTGTAATTCATATAATGTACCTAATTCAGCAATTGGTGGATATTATACCGGTCCGGGAGGTACAGGGACACAATTAAACGGTGCAACATTAACGTCATCTCAAACCATCTATTTTTACTTTGTTTCACCAGAGCCACCTTATTGTGTTTTAGATTTACCAATTAATTTAACCATATTACCCGCACCAAGCACAGAGACATTTCCAAATGTATTTGATTGTACCTCTTATACTTTACCATCCATTTCAAATGGGCAATATTATGATGCACCAAATGGATCAGGTAACCAATTGGCTCCCGGAACTGTAATTACAGAAACTACTACAATATATATTTATGCTGCGAATAGTTTTTGTGAAAGTCAAACAAGTTTTATAGTATATATTGGCATTGATGCCCCAACATCTACTAGTGAATGTGTTAATTTCATATTACCTTCTTTACCTTTTGGCGGTTATTTTACAGGGCCAAATGGAACTGGACAACAAATACAAGCAGGAACAGTAATAAGCAGTACACAAACAATATTTGTATATGCCCCTAGCCAATCTCAACCTAACTGTACAGATAATTTAAATTTTACAGTAACAATTGCTTTACCAGTGATTGAAACACCAGTAGTAACAACAAGTTGTGAAAGTTATTTTTTGCCTAGTATTCCATTTGGAAATTATTTTACTGGTCCAAATGGAACAGGAACAGCTTTAGCTGTTGGTAGTGAAGTTACTTCCTCTCAAACATTATATATTTATTTAAATGATGGTAATGGTTGTCAAAACTCAGTAAGTTTTGATGTTACAATTCTATCTCCACCTCAAATAGATTCCAGATCAGATATTGATGGATGTAACAATTATGTTTTAACAGACCTTACACTTGGCCATTATTATACTGGTACTAATGGAACTGGAACTATGCTTAATGGAGGTGATATAATTACAACTTCTCAAATAATCTATATTTATGCAGAAGAAAATGGATGTAGTGCTGAAACTAGTTTTCAAGTAAATGTTTTTGAAATTCAGGCAGACGTTTTAGAGGACATTACTGTATGTGATAGTTATGTATTACCAACTCTAACTTCCGGCAATATTTATTATACTGCACTGGATGGTCCAAATGGTTTTGGAACAGTTCTGGCTCCAGGTACAGTAATTACATCTACGCAAACAATTTATATCTATAAAGAAAATCAAATTAGACCGGCATTTTCTTGTACTGATCAAACGTCTTTTACAGTGACTATTTATGTATCACCTGTTATTGAGCCTATATCAAATGTAAACGTTTGTAACTCCTATATTTTACCTACGTTAACTGTCGGAAATTATTTTACACAATCAGGTGGAAATGGGTCAACAATTGCGGCAGGAACAGAATTAACAACTTCACAAACTTTATTTGTTTATGCAGAAACCGGCACAACACCTAATTGTTTTGATGAAAAAAGTTTTGATATAAATATATTTAATGTAGTTGTTTTAGATAATGTGTCAACGTGTTCTAGCTATGTTTTACAACCTTTAACTGTTGGAAAATATTTCAGAGGACCAAACGGAACAGGTGGTCAAATTCCGGCCGGAAGTTCAATTACTACGACTCAAACAATCTATATTTATGCCTTATCCGGTTATTCACCAAATTGTTCAGATGAAAGTTCTTTTATTGTTACAATTATTCCTACTCCAATTGCAAATACTGTTCCGTTAGTTAACAGAACTATTTGTGATGAAGATGGTGAAAATGATGGTATAACCTCTTTTGATTTTAGCACTTTAAGCAGTATTGTACTAGGTTCTCAAAGCGGAAGTGAATTTACTGTTAGTTATTATGCTAGTTTGAGTGATGCCTACAGTCAAATCAATTCTTTTAGTTCTTCAGAATTACAGTTGGTTTATGTAAGAGTAAATAATACATTGGTTCCTGATTGTTTTGATATTAAACCAATAACAATAATTGTCAATATAATTCCTGAACCAACTCCAGTAGATGGCATTGTTTGTATTGAAAGTGAAACAGGAAATCTTTTAAATCCATATACCATTTTTAGTGGTCTATCCTCTACTACTCATACATTTGAATGGTATTTAGACACAACCTTAATTGAAGGTGCAACAGGAAGTTCTTTACAAGTAATGGCCCCTGGCATATATAGTGTAATTGCAACCAGTTTAGCAACTGGATGCTCTTCTGAACCAACTCCTGCAGAAGTATTAGCTTCAGAACCTGCTGCTATTAACTTTACTGTAAGTATGGCTTTTAGTAGCACTAATTCTATAACTATAAATGCAAACGGTGTAGGTGGAAATTATGAATATTCATTAGATGGCAGTCCATTTCAAGACAGTCCTACGTTTGATAATGTTGCTTCCGGTATTCATTCTGTTACTGTTCGTGATAAAAATGGTTGTGGCTCTGCTACTGACACTGTCTTAGTTATCAACTATCCGAAATTCTTCACACCAAATGGAGACGGTTACAATGACACGTGGACTATCGTTGATTTAAAAGAACAGGTTAAAGCTACTATCTACATATATGATCGATATGGTAAATCTATTGCCCAATTATTCCCTAACAAAAAAGGTTGGGATGGCTTATATAATGGTCAGCAAATGCCTTCATCTGATTATTGGTTTACAGTAACTTATGAAGAAAATAATCAAACTAAAGAATTCAAATCTCACTTTTCATTAAAGAGATAGTTTTATATTGTTTTGTTGTTTAGAAATTAAAGACCTTCCACGTGAGGGTCTTTTTTTTTACCTGTAACATTAACCTATTTGATTACTTTTGGTTATAACACCTTTCTGTAAATTAAAGTTATCTTTCATTTAATTGTCAATTATTATGACTGACTAATAGAAAAGACAACAAACAATAGTAAGATAATTTATACTCATAAAAAGCCGCCTAAAATTTAAGGCGGCTTCTTTTTTAGTTCTCTTTATCAAACATTAACTCTTTTACTTTTTCCTTGTCTTGTTTGTTTTTAGTTAAATCAAACATAGTTCCAAAAACACGATCCCAAAATGTATTACTCACACCAAAACCCAAATGTTCATCTTTATAATGATGCAATTGATGATTTCTCCACAAAGGTTGCATAAATTTAAAGGGAGGATCAAAAGCATGAATGGCATAATGCATGGAAGCATAGGAAAGATAGCCAATCATAAATCCCGGAAAAAAAGCCCAATTATATTTACCTAAAAAAAGATAGTGGAATAAAAATAAGACAGTTGCTAAAATCAAACTGGGAACTAGAGGCATAAATAATCGTTGTCTGTCGCGGGGATATTCATGGTGATTTCCATGCAAAATATAAGCTACTTTTTGCGTTTTTAAATTATCACTAACCATGTGAAAAAGAAATCGGTGAGCAATATATTCAAAAAAAGTCCAATAAATTATTCCTGAAAAAAACAACAATACGATAGTTTTTACTTCTAATCCATAAACTTGATTAGCCCTAAAAAGTATATAACTTAGTATTGGAATATAAACACCCCAAATAATTACTGGGTGAGTTTTTGTCAACATTTCTAGAATATCACTTTCGAAAAGTCTCGCTTGACCGGTGTGCTGCACTCTCTTGGGTTTCATTTTTAAAAAGTTTAAAATAACAAACAAAAAAACAAAATTATTAAAAAATTAGATATTATAGAATACCGATAAATTATTATTAACACCTATTTTACCATTTTATAATCACACTTCCCCAAGTAAAACCACTACCAAATGCTGCCAATACAACAATATCCCCTTTTTTTATTTTGCCTTGCTCCCAAGCCTCAGTTAAGGCAATTGGAATAGATGCTGCTGTTGTATTTCCGTATTTTTGAATATTATTAAACACTTGTTCTTCTGATAATTTAAATTTATGTTGAATAAATTGGGAAATCCTCAAATTTGCTTGATGAGGAATAAGCAAACTGATATTACAAACTGATAAATTATTAGCCAGCAAACCTTCATTAATTACTTCACTAAATCGAACAACTGCATTTTTAAACACAAATTGCCCATTCATGTAGGGATAATAACTTTCATCATTAGGATCATTATCTTTAATAATATCAGTCACCCAGCGTTTCCCCATCCCAGGTGCAACTACAGCTAATTCTTCTGCATGAATCCCTTCAGAATGTAAATGAGTGGAAAGAATTCCGCTGGTTAAATCTTCCTCTCTGGAAAGTACTGCTGCTCCTGCCCCATCTCCAAAAATAACGGAAACACCTCTTCCTCTGTCAGTCATATCTAATCCATACGATTGCAATTCAGAGCCTATCACTAAAATGTTTTTGTACATACCTGTTTTTATATATTGGTCAGCAATAGAAACAGCATAAACAAAACCGGAACATTGATTTCGAATATCCAAAGCTCCAATCGTTTTTAAACCCAAATCACGTTGCACTAAAACACCCGGACCAGGAAAATAATAATCCGGACTTAAAGTGGCAAAAACAATAAAATCAATATCTTCTTTTGCTACACCGGATCTTTGTATAGCTATTTGAGCAGCCTTTACACCCATAGATGTTGTTGTGTTACCATCACCTCTTTGAACATGTCTGCGTTCTTTTATTCCGGTTCGCTCCTGAATCCATTCATCATTTGTATCCATTAATTTTGACAAATCATCGTTGGTCACAATATTTTCAGGCACATAAAATCCTAATCCGGCTATTTTTGAATGATACATATTTTGCTTCTTTAATAAAATTAGTTACACAAATTTAGCAATCTTTTAAAAAGTATCGCTAAAAATGACTTCGTTTTTAATTATAACCAAAATAACAACTTCTTCTAGTTATTTGGCACCCTTATTGTTAAATATAATTTACATTTAGCATTTTGTTAAGAGCCTGTTTAATGTCTAACTAGTATATTTGAAACGAAATTTATTACCATGAGATTTATATTGCTTGTTTTATTTTATTTTATTTTGGTTCCTGTAGCTCAGGCACAATTTGATAATACAAATAGGTCAACTTCATTTGGTGGCAATTTTAGTGCGACACCAAGCTCAACCGGAAGTTCACTCTTCACACCAAAAAGCACGCCTTCCCCTGAACCTAATACAACTCCTCTTCGAGAAGAAAAAAAAATTGACCTAACTCAAAATTATGGTCTGATGGAGAAAAAATTTGAGGTAAAACCTAATTACCTCACTGGCGAAGTTGAAATGAAAGAAGAATATAAACGTGGTAAATATTTTGGTGATTTTAGAAGTAAATCAAAATTCATTAAAGTAATGTGCCGAGATCATGAAGCGGTTGATGGTGACCGAGTTAGCATTTACCTGAATGATAAATTAGTTCAAAGTAGTGTTTACTTAACAGAATCATTCAAAGTCTACTTTATAGAACTTCAACCCGGATTTAATAATCTCGAATTTTTAGCTTTAAATCAAGGAGAATCTGGCCCAAATACAGCACAATTTGCGGTACAGGATGAATTTGGAAATGTAATTATGTCCGACATTTGGAATTTAGCGACCGGAGCTAAAGCATCACTTATTGTAGTAAAAGAATAATACGCTCTTCTACTTCTTCCCTATTTTAACAGATTTTTTAGAAGTTTACATTTATTATGTGCTATTTTTAGTGGCACAAATATTTCAAACTTACTCTTTATGAAAATTCAATTACTTCTGCTTCTTTTAGTGAGCTATTTTGTTTCGGCTCAGGAAAATTTAACCTATCAAAAACCTCCCAAAGAAATTTTGGAATTGGCAGATTACGAAAGAGCTCCAACGGTCAACATGGATACCAATAAAGAATACATGTTGTTGTCTTACAGAAGTACTTATAAAACATTGGATGAATTGAATCAAGAAGAAATGCGTTTAGGCGGACTTCGTATTAATCCTATTACAAATACTTCAAGTACTGTTACTTATGTTAACAACCTGAAATTGCGAAAAATTGCTGATAAAGATGAAATTCAAGTCAAAGGTTTACCGGAAAACCCAAAAATAAGCAATCTTTCAATGGCACCTAATCAAAAGAAAATTGCCTTTTCACACACTACAAATACCGGAGTCGAACTTTGGATTATTGATGTTGTTTCAGCTCAGGCTACTAAATTAACCGAGGCAATTGTTAATGCAAACATGGGGAATCCATTTAGTTGGTTTGCTGACAGTCAATCTATTTTAGTTCGAATGTTAGTTCAAAATCGTCCTGCCTTAATTGATGTTAAAAAAGATTTACCAACCGGACCTACGATTTCCACTAGTGATGGAAATGTTTCTCAAAACAGAACATACCAAGATTTGTTGAAAAACCCCATTGATGAACAAAATTTTGAAACATTGGTTACCTCTGAATTATATAAAATTTCAGTGAATGGAAAAGCCTCTTTATTCAAAAAAGCTGATATGTATTCCGGAGAAAGCATTTCGCCCGATGGAAATTACATTATGATTTCAACTATACAGAGGCCTTTTTCCTATATAGTTCCTTTAAGTAGATTCCCTCAAAAAACAGTTGTTTATGACAAAACCGGAAATGAAATTAAAGTTGTTAACGAAGTGCCTCTTTCAGAAATCATTCCAAAAGGATTTTCTTCTGTTCAAAAAGGAAAAAGAAATATGACTTGGAGAACTGACAAACCGGCTACTTTATATTTTGTTGAAGCATTAGACGAAGGTGATCAGGCTAATAAAGTAGATTTCAGAGATGAAATTTTTTTATGGGATGCTCCTTTTTCATCTAATCCAACTTCATTAGTGAAAACCCAACAACGTTTTTCAGGTATTGAATGGGGAGATGATACGACTGCCATAGTTTATGATCAATGGTACGACACCAGAAAAATGAAAACATATTTAATCAATCCATCTAGCCCAACACTTTCTCCAAAAGTTATATCGGATAGAAATTATCAGGATATTTATGCAGACCCGGGTGATTTTGAAACCAAAAAAAATCAATATGGTAAATATGTTTTAGTTTTAGAAAACAATAACGCTTATTTAATTGGAAAAGGATTTACTAAAGAAGGCCAATTTCCTTTTATAGATGAGCTGAACTTATCCACTTTAAAAACAAAACGTTTATATCAATCTACCTATAAAGATAAAAAGGAAGATATTTTATCGATGGAAGATGTCAAAAAAGGAGAAGCATTGGTTATGATTCAATCAAAGAATGAATTTCCTAATTATTACTTCAGAAATATAAAGTCAAAAGGAAAATTAACACAAATTACAAATTTTAAAAATCCATTTGAAAGTATAAAAAACGTCTATAAAGAAGTTATAAAATACCAACGAAAAGATGGTGTAGAACTTTCAGGAACGCTATACCTTCCAATTGGATATGACAAAGTCAAAAAAGAAAAACTTCCGCTCTTAATTTGGGCCTATCCGGCTGAATATAAAGACAAAAATTCAGCGGGACAAAGCGATAAAAATGAAAATCAATTTACCTTTCCTAACTATGGCTCTTTTGTTTATTGGGTTACAAGAGGTTATGTTGTCTTAGATAATGCTTCTTTCCCAATTATTGGAGAAGGAACAACGGAACCAAACGACACCTTCATCGAACAATTAGTTGCCAATGCTGAAGCAGCGATAGATGCCGTAGATAAATTGGGGTATATCAACCCCAAAAAAGTAGCGGTTGGCGGACATTCTTACGGAGCATTTATGACAGCAAATTTATTGACACATTCTAACTTATTTGCCTGTGGAATTGCTCGTAGTGGTGCCTATAACAGAACCTTGACTCCATTTGGATTTCAAAGTGAACAACGAAATTATTGGGATGTTCCTGAAGTTTATAACACCATGTCGCCGTTTATGAATGCTAATAAAATGAAAACACCTTTATTATTAACTCACGGCGAAGCTGATAATAATCCCGGAACATTTACTTTGCAAACGGAACGTTATTTTCAAGCGTTGAAAAACCTAGGTGCTCCCGTTCGCATGGTAATTTTACCGAAAGAAAGTCATGGGTATGCTGCAAAAGAAAATATTCTTCATTTACTTTGGGAACAAGATCAGTTTTTGGAAAAATATTTGAAGAATTAGTTTTAAGAATATAGAAAAAAGAAAATAGGTGAACCCTGAAATTGATAAATTTTGGGGTTTATTTTTTATTTAAATAAACCAAATGTCCCTTTTCCAACATAATTTCGCTCTCAAAAAACAAGATTCCATTTTCTGAAGAGGTTTCAATTAAATAATGACTACCTCTAAAATAGCTATTTACTACAATAACTTTTAAATTAGAATGTTCTACTACAATTAATTGATGCGGAAATAAATACTGAATTGTTTTTTCATTAAAATAAAAACCCGGAATTTCATTTACATCACCGAAAAGTGAGGCAACATATTTTGATTGAGGATTTATATACAATTCATTTGGACTGCCTTGAGTGCAAATTTGTCCCTTTTTCATCACCAAAACATCATCAGCAAATGACAAAACATCGGTACTGTCATGTGTGGCAACAATCGTGGTAATTTTTTTCTCTTTCAAATAGGCAAATAACTTTCGTCGCAAACTATTTTTTCTAAAATTATCAATATGGCTGAAAGGTTCGTCTAATAACAAAACTTCCGGTTCCAAAGCCAATACACGAGCCAAAGCGACACGTTGCATTTGCCCACCACTCAAAAATTTGGCTTTGACAGTTGCAAATTCGGTCATTTCAACAATCTCTAGCAATTCGGCAATCCGCTCTTTTTTTTCTTCCGGATAAAAATTTGAAAGGTACTTTCCTATATTTTCAGCAACAGTAATAAAAGGCATCAAATCAAAATCCTGAGCCAGGTATTTCATATAAGTCATTCCGGGTATAAGATTAAATCTAGGTCCTAAAACTGTTGAATTATTCCAAAATATTTGTCCTTCATCCAAATCATATAAGCCATAAATGAGTTTTAAAAGCGTACTTTTTCCACAACCACTTTCACCAATAACTGCAAGATTATTTCCTTTTTCAAGCGAAAAAGTACAGTTTTGAATGGTTGTTTCCTTCAAATAAGAAAAAGCAATGTTTTGAATCAGTAGCATAAAAATATATTGGTGCAAATTTAGCTTAAGTTATCTTTATGATTCTTGAATTTCAAAATAGATTAGTTTTACGAATAATTTATTCATAAAAATTATTTTACAAATCCAAACAATTATTAAATCAGCATTTTTTATTACTATAAATTATAAAATCAATACTGAATTATTAAATATTTTATCAATATCAATTTTATTTAATTCCTAAAAATATCTTCAAAATTTTATAAAAACGTTATTTTTAGTATAATTAAATTATAAAATCAACAACTATAACGATGTAATTGATGTAAAATAAATCAATTTACCTATACAAGAACACAACATTAACCATAATTGGATGCTATTACACTAGCTGAAAATCAATATTATATCCTGAAACATAAGCAATCATTGCACTTTTAACTCTACTAATATAAATAATTGTGATGTATAGTTTTTGTATACTCAGTTTTTATCAAAAAAAAATATATAACATTAAATTTGATTTCCTACTTAAAACAAAACTTTTATTAACTATAATTATCAAAAAATTATGAAAAAAAAATTATTACTATTATTCCTTCTGACTTTTTCATTGGGATATTCACAAGGAGCCGCTCCTGGAGACCCCGGTAAAAACTCTTGGGATGTTATTTCCCTCTTTTCCGTAGCTTACACAGACCTCGCGGGAACTAATTTTAACCCGAATTGGGGACAAGCCGGCAGCACTGCGAATGGATCTCTTGTTTATCCCAATAATATGACTACTCCGTCGTATGGTGGTGATGCTGTAAAACAGTATCAAAACAGCGGAAACTATCAAGGAACGGAAACAGCAGCCGATGTTAACATTTCTGCGATGACAAGATTTCACATCGAAATTTATTCGTCAACCTTAACCTCAATCAGAGTTTCTCTTATTAAAACAACAGGTGGTGGAGTTGAAGTTCCAACCACTTTGGCTCTAACTCCAGGTCAATGGAACGTTTTTAACATCGATATTACAGGGGCTGCTTACAATGCAGTTCGTCCGATTTTCCGTCAAATTAAGTATGATCAACCAGCAGGAGCAGGGAACATTCAAAACTTAATTGTTGACAATATGTTTTTCTGGAGACCAGCAACAGAGCAACCACCTACTATTGGTGCATTTACTGTACCAGCAAAAATCGTAGGAGATGCTCCTTTTACTATCACTCAACCAAGCTCTAATAGTTCGGGTGAATTTACATATAGTAGTAGTAATACTGCTGTGGCTACTATTAGTGGCAGTACGATAACTGTAGTAGGTGCAGGAACATCTACAATTACCGCAAATCAAGCAGCAAGTGCCCCTTATGGTGCAGGAAGTACAACGGCAACTTTTACAGTAACGCCACCATCAGCCCCAACTCCGCCAGCAAGAAATACATGGGATGTTGTTTCATTATATAGTGAATCTTACACCTCTACAGCTGGAGCAACTTGGCAAGCCGGAACTAATGTTTTGACATCAGTAGGTAATAATGCAAGATTTTTTAATGGTTTTACTTTAGCGAGATTAGCCTTCGGTGCTCGAAGCATAGTTGGAATGACAACATTGCACATCGATGTTTATACTTTAAATCAAAATCAACTTTGGTTTGAAATAAATGGAAACAGGAAAGTAGTTTCAAGCATCCCGCTGAATGGTTGGGCTAGTTTTGATATTCCGTTATCAGATTATGTTGGCTTAAACTTAGGAAATGTTAGCTTTTTTGATTTAAATAATCCTACTGGTGCAGCAGCTCCTGTTAAAGTAGTTTATTTAGATAACATCTATTTCTACAGACCAGCAACTGATCAACCGCCAACTATTGGTGCGTTGATGGTTCCTACTCCTCAAACAGTAGGTAACGCACCTTTTGTATTAACTAATCCTACATCTGATAGTTCAGGAACATGGAGCTATAGTGCAAGTCCTTCCGGAGTAGTTACAATTAGCGGGAACACGGTAACCATTGTAGGAGGAGGAACAACAACTATAACCGCAACACAAGCTGCTGTACCTGGAGTTTTTGGATCTGGAAGCACCTCTGCACCATTGGTAGTAAATTTCCAAGTACCAACTGTGGCAGCGCCTACACCAACAGTACCATCTGCCAATGTAATTTCGCATTATAGTAATGCCTATACGCCAAATGTGGCCACTAATTTAAATCCAAATTGGGGTCAACAAGGATTTGGTTCTGCCAATGTTACCAATTTCACAGTTGCTGCAAATAGTACTTTATATTATCCAAACTTTAATTATCAAGGTAATGCATTGTCTACTCAAAATTTAACTTCCTACACTTCTATGCACCTAGATATTTGGACACCAAATGTTTCCTTCTTGAGGATATCTCTTATTAGAGCAGCAGGTGGAGGAGAAAGACCAGTGACTATTGCCGTTACACCAAATACCTGGAATAGTGTAGATATACTATTGACAGATTGGTCTTCACAAAATGGGTTTAGTTTAGCAAACATAGCCGAAATTAAATATGAAAATGTAGCTTCCCTTACGGCTCCATCTTGGACTTCTGGTGGAGTGCTTTATTTGGATAATATTTATTTTAGTAATGTTCCTTTAACTATAAATCCTACTATTTCTGGGTTTACAATACCAACCAAAGCTCCAGGAGATGCTATTTTTACCATAACACCACCTATTTCTAATAGTCCAGGGACATGGAGTTATACTAGTAGTGATGATAGCATTGGAAGCATAGTTAATGGTAATCAAATACAAGTTGGCGTTGCTGGATCATGTACAATTACTGCTACGCAAGCTGCGGCTCCAGGATATAACAGTGGCAGTATTGCGGCTACTTTTAATGTGCTATTAACACCTACTATAACTGGATTTACTGTACCTGCAAAAGTAACTGGTGATGCACCATTTGTGTTAAATGCACCAACTTCTGATAGTCCGGGTGCGTTTACCTATTCTATTTTACCTACTGGTATTGCTACTATTAGTGGTACAACTGTTACTATTTTGGGTCCTGGTACAGCAACTATTACGGCAACACAAGAGGCAAGTGGTTTATACAACTCAGGGTTCGTTTCTGCACCATTAGTTGTAAGTTTAGGAACACCTGCACCTACTCCACCTGCTAGAAATGCATGGGATGTGGTTTCATTATATAGTAATTCATACACCCCAACAGCTGGTGCAACATGGCAAGCTGGTACGAATGTAGATATTGATGGAAATAATACAAGATTATTTAATGGTTTTACACTGGCTCGTTTGGCTTTTGCTCCTACTAGTATAGCAGCAATGACTACATTGCATATTGATGTTTATACCGTTAATCAAAATCAGTTATGGTTTGAAATTCAAGGTAATCGAAGAGTGGAATCAAGCATTCCACTTAATGGATGGGTTAGCTTTGATATTCCATTATCTGTTTTCACTGGCTTAAATTTAGCAAACGTTAGCTTTTTTGATTTAAACAATCCTACAGGAGCTCAGGCACCAGTTAAAGTGGTTTATTTAGATAATATCTATTTCTATAGGTCAGCAACAGATCAGCCACCATCAATTGGTGCGTTAACTTTACCAACACCTCAAGTTTTAGGTAATGCTCCGTTTACAATAACAAATCCTACCTCCGATAGTAGTGGTGCTTGGACATACAGTGCAAATCCTACAGGTGTAGTAACTATTAGTGGAAATACTGTAACCATCGTAGGTGGCGGTACAACAACCATCACGGCTACGCAAGAAGCTGTTCCTGGTGAATTTGGACCTGCCATGACGACTGCTACTTTAGTCGTAAATTTTCCTGATCCTACTCCTTCACCTATACCTCCAGTAAGAGATGCTAATAGAGTTATTTCGTTGTATACAGGTGATCAATCAATCTATACAAACGTACCAGACTATAATCTTGGACAAGCATTTTGGTCTACAGGTGGTGGTAGAGTTTTAACAGAAGTTCCAAACGGAACAAATACTGCTTTACGTATAGACGGACTTGGTTTTATGGGATTGATAGATAAAGGAGAAGTTGGTCCTCCTGCTGTAGCAGGAGAAAGACGTTTGAACCTTGTTGGAACCGGAATGTCACATTTAAATATTGATATTTATTTGGACGCACCAAGGCCTAATTTATTTTTAGTTCTGTTAGCACCTAGTGATAGACTTTATAATACAGGTCCACTTACAGCAGGTTGGAATACATTGAGAGTTCCTTTAACAGCATATCCGGGAGCCTTGAATAATATTTACGGGTTAAAAATTGAACAGAATTATACTTCAGCATTCCGTTTGTTTATAGATAATATCTATTTCAGCAATGACTTATTTACGTTCTATGCTGATACAGATGGGGATGGTTTTGGAGATTTAGCTTCTTCAGTATTAGCCGAGACTGCACCTGTTGGATATGTAACCAACAGCACAGATTGTGATGATACAAATGAACTTGTATGGCAAACCGGAGATTTCTATATTGATATTGATGGTGATGGTTATAATCTAGACGTTCCACAAGTTACAATATGTTACGGAGAATCTTTTAACCCATTTTATAGTTTGACTACACTTGGGGTAGATTGCGACGATGATAATATTGCCATCAACCCCGGCGCTACAGAAATCTGTTACGACGGTATCGATCAAAACTGTGATGGAGATACCAATGACGGTTGTCCGATTATCACCTCGAGATTGAGAACAGAGAATTGTGATACTAACCTAACTTCG
>Ga0164292_10000270_pt1 | contig 38446 bp, 48 predicted proteins | sample GEODES117metaG_FD_111486 | JGI IMG/M metagenome (GOLD analysis project Ga0164292, IMG submission 111486) | Eutrophic lake water microbial communities from Lake Mendota, Wisconsin, USA - GEODES117 metaG | ecosystem: Environmental > Aquatic > Freshwater > Lake | place: USA: Lake Mendota...
GTACCTGAAGATCCAGCTGTACCCGAACTTCCTGAAGTAGAAACATAATTAGCAACAAAATTATCTATTTCTACAATGTCCCCCGCATCAAGAGGATTATTTAAAACTACACTAAAACCATTTACTGTTATATAATCGTATTGTGATAATTTAACGCCATTAACAAAAACAGCAATCATATTATTTACAAACCCACTAGGAACAAGAAAAGTAGTTTGATTTTGAATTGCTGTAAATGTATAAACTATCATGGCACTTGTACCAGCAAAACCTGACGTACCACTAGTACCTCTTGTACCACTTGTACCACTTGTACCAGACGTACCAGATGTAATATTACCAACTGCATCAACGATACCATTGTTAGCTACAAGAACTCCATTTAATTTTCTTATCTGAAATTCACCTGTTATTAAATTCTGTATTGCCAATGTAAAAACTTTTTATTGTTGAACAACTACTCTTACAAATTCTTGATTGTAAAAACGAACTGTTGAAGCAACTGTTAATGATGCCGAATTTTTATCCCAAACAACTTGATTTCCAGTTGGTGTTCCTGCTGTTAATATAGTACCAATATTGTTACCTTGTCTAAATGCATTTACGCATCTTTTTCCAACTGCTTCTGGGAAGTATATTGTAACAGAATTTTCAACTGCGTTAGATGAATATTCAAACACACTAAAGTTTCCGCCACCGCCCGGTATTACACCACCACCGCCACCACCATTACCTAATATTTCAATTGCTACTTGTAATTTAGAACCACAAAGAGCATAGACATAATTAGAAGTTCCCGGAAGTCCTGTTAAAGATTGGTTAATACCATATTGCAAAGCTTTTCTTTCCATGTAAAGCTGTTGTGCTTTGCGTGGGTCAATGCTTCCATTAAAAAATACATTTTGCTTAGGAATAGAATCATTCCATAAGTATTGCGAAATCTCCGCTATTGATACTACTGTTTGTGGAACTAACATATTTAAAAGAATAAAGCTTGGTTAGTAGAAATATATGTCGCTCTATTTAATGCAGCTTGTGCTGAATAAATATCAGATGCAAATGTAATTGCTTGGTCTGCGCTATCAAGTTCAACTCTTAATACTAATTTAGTTTGATACCAATTCGTACTTGCGCTTAAATTTGAATTTGCAACTTGACTCTCTGTTAATCCATAATAAAATGTTTCGTTGTATGCAGTAAATGCGAATGAAGTTGTTTTTGATGTAACTACTGCATTTGCAGAAGTCAACCATTGAACAGTAATACTCAATGCACTATCTTGTGATAATACATCTAAACTAATACTTGTATTTGCTAAGGGCCAATCAATATAAGTTGTAAGTGTACCAGCTGGAACTAACATAGTACCATTAGCTTGCAATAGATAAATTCTACGCTTAGCAATAGTAACATCAGAACCTGTACTTGTATCTCTTAAAGTAATAACCGATGGTGTGCCACTAAACTGGCTAGCTGTAAAATTCGGTACTATGGGCATTGTATTAAATTTTACATCAAATATAAGAAAAATATAGGAAATCTACCCCATTTTTCTTTTCCTCATAGCTTTTAACTTGCTAACTTTAGCAGGTAATTTCTTTCCCTTGCTAGCTTGGTTCCATTCATTAACATCCACCCCTTGTTTTTCAAGTTCTTTTTTGTGAATATTGAAGTAAGCTTGTTGTGCTTTTGACTTATATGGCATGACTATAAATCGTTAATATGTTGATCAAATTCAAGAATTTCTTTAGTTTCTTCAGCTATTTTGTATTTGGATAATAAATCTCCGTATTGACCTACTGCTTTTCTTTGTATTTCTATGAATTGTAATAAAAATTGAGCAACTACACAATCTTCCTCTTCTGCCTTTTTATATAAATCCTTATATTGGTTTAATACATCCAATTCTGTTTCATAACCTAAATCTAAGGCATCCCCAATAGAGTTTATTTTATCAGTTACGGATTCTATTTTTGGCATATCAGCCACATCGACCATGTCATTAATAAATTCCACAATCATTTGATAATGAGTAAGTTCTTCAGCACTTTCGGCTAAAAAATATTTCTGACTACCAAACAATCCTAATCTTTGAAGATTATTTGCAAGGTGCTTCCATAGATTTGATTGATATAATTCCACTTGCAATGCATCTTGTAAGCCTTTTTTCATGCTTGCGCTTAATAATGATTTTGGTAACATATTGATATTTTTTTTTGTTCAAATATAAGATTTTTATTAGAATTTCTCTTTCATTAATTCATAATAGGCTTCATCTATCTCGGATTTCATTGAAACCTTTTCAGCTCCAAATAACTTATCTTTAGTTTCTCTAGTAGCTTTAGATTTTAACCAATCAAGAGCTTTGTCTATTTCATCTACTGTGGCTTTATTATAAGGCTTTAATTTTCTCTCCCCTAGTACTGGCACACCGTCCTCGTATAATCTTGTTAAATCTTCTTTTAAAATAGCATCTCTCATATCTGAATATTTAGCAAATTCTTCTTTTGTCAAAGGTTTTTTGGTTCTTCTATCTATAATTGATAGTCTATCTAAATAGTCGGAAGTTAGTCCTTTTTCATATAGTTTTTGCTGTGTTTGAGGTATAAAATCTTTTTCATTCATTACTTTCAAGCCATTAAATGTAGCAAAGCCTTTAGTCAAAATATCAAGAGTGCCATCTTGTTCTAAATACTTTTTTATATCCTGTACCGATAGCGGGGCAAGCAAATCTTTAGGTAAATCGCTTAATTCATAAGGCTTTCCTTCATAAGTTTTTCTTGTAATAACTGCATCATAAGCGGTTCCAGCTACTGGATTAAATTTACCTCTAAAAAATTTAAAAAATTCCTTGCCGGTATCAACAGTCTTTAATTCACCTCTTACTTCTTTAACTCCAAGAGCCATCAATGTAACAAATCTTACAACAGATGTAAATCTACCATACACATTAACAGCAGTACCTGTAATTTTATCTTTTATTTGTCCAAAAGTTACACTTCTTGGATCTGCATCAACCTCCTTATCTTTATCTAATAAGGCAATTGCGGCCATAATAGAAACGCCCATACCGATACCAGATGCTAATTGAGAAGTAGCAAATTTGAAAGCTTTTGGTGGTAATCTACGATAATACCCCTTGCTAATCATTAAAACACTACCTATATCATTAATACCTAATAAATTTACTGTAGAAGCTAATAATTTTGGCGACCAGATTAACCATGATAACTTTTCAGCGGACGTTTCAAGACCTTTAGCTAGTTTACCTCTTCCGGTTAATTCATTAACAGCCCTTGCTGCGGCTTTGATTTCTTCAGGATTGTTCTCATAAGTAATGCCTTCTTTTTCTAATTGAGCTATTCTTTTTAAGAATATATTGAGCCTTAAATTATTTCCCATACTTGTATAAGCTCTTTCAAATGGAGCTGTTAATACTTTTGCTGGAATTATTTTTACACCTTTTACTTCTCCTAAAGATCTCTCTAACAAATTTGAACCTCCCATAGATTCTTCTCTCCTCTTTTCCTCTATCTCTTGTGGATTTAATATATCTAGTCCTGATTTATCTACCAAATCCATTAATTCTTTATTCTCAAAAATTTCAACTAAACCTCTTTTAAATCTTCCTTCATTAACCATATCTTTATAGGATTCAACAAGAGCTTTAGCACCCTGCAATGGGTTAGCCATAAAAGCCAATCCACCTTGTACTCCGACAAAAGAGTTATCAATACTAGATTTTAACGCTTTTACTGTATTAAACGCTTCTTTAGCAAATTTTGCACGTTTTTCGCCAGAAGTAGCTCTTGCCATTCTTTCTTGTGCTTTCTTTATTTCGTATTCATATTTTATATCTCTTTTTTTAGCGATTGAATTTAAAAATTCTTTATATTCTTTTGGATATTTTTTTTGCAGTTCTACATTTTCTAAGAAAGATGGGGCCTTTATTTTATCTTCAAAATCTTTTTCTTCAATTTGTTTTTCAATTTTCTTAGACTCTGTTTCATTTCTTTTGGTAGCTGATTGCAATCTTTTTAATTCATTATCCTTATTTGTAATAACACCAGCATCTTCTAATCTTCTTCTTTTTAATTCATTTCGCAATTCTTTTTGCTTTTCTCTTAATTCCTCTAATCTAGGACTGCTTATTTTTTCTGCTCTCTTTATTGATAAATCATTCTCTTCTAATTTTTTCTCTATTTCTGCTATATTAGTTTCTGCTCTTTTTTCAGCTTGTTGAATTTTAGTAACTTCATCATAACCCATTTGTTGTTGTGCAGCTCTTAATTCATCTTGCAGTTCTTTAATTCTTTGATTTTTCTGTATTACTTTCCTTTCTTCTTTTGGCTCGCCTGCAAGCACCTGTTCTATTTGATTTAATAATTCAGCTTCCCTCTTTAACAATGCTTTTTTCCTATCAAGATCCGATTTTGCCGGTCTTGGCTTATTATACTTACCAGCAATTACATTTCTAATATCTCTTTCTGTAACTCCTTCTATATCATTTTTAATGTTTTCATGTATTTTAGAAACTACATCAGATAATTTTTCTACGCCTTCCTCTATATATAATTTTGTCAACTTACCTATTTCAGGACTTATTGCAATAAGCTCTGCTGCATAAGGAACAGGAACAGCCATTAATCCGCTTTCTCCGGCTCTTGCCTTTTTTAACTTGTCTTTTATTGAATTAATTACCTCATCTCTTTCTTTAGCATAATCTTTTTTCTGCTTTGATTTTACTACAGATTTTTTTATTAAATTAAATTCTTTTTCAGCTAATAATTGTCTATTTAATTCTTCTAATTCTAATATTTTTCTTTCGGAATCTTCTGATGCTTTTTTATATTTTTCATAATCTTTAAAAGCTTCTTCTTTTTGAGAAGGTGTAAGCACATCTACTCCAGCAGCATCTTGAGCGTCAAGAATAAAATCAGATAATGTTTCCATAGGCTTAATAGCCAACTGTCTTGTTCTCAATGCCCTACCAAGCGAACTACCGGTAATATCCAATGCATCAATTACTCTCTTTCGTAAATCAACTAATTGATCAATATTCTTTGGATTTTTATCTATTTGTTTAGCTAGTGTTCCATTAGTTATTCCCAACATAATAGACTCCTCATCATCAATCACTTTCTTTTTACCAGACTCTATATCTTTTAACAGATTTTCTATATTATAACCTTCCAATAACCTCTTCTTTGCTTTTTCATAAGCGTCTTTATCAGAAATCTTTATTTTCTCATATTCAGCCATCTCAAGCTCTTGACGCATTAATTCATTTGAAACTTGATCAATATTGATAGCTTCATCTTCCGTAACTTTAGCTTCCTTAATTGGTTTTTTAGGCTTTACCTCTACTTCTTCTTTTAGCTCTACTTTTTCTTCGGTGGCTTCTGTAGGCTTAATTTCACTAACAGGGCTAGCTTCTGCTCCTTTGTCAATTGCTTTGTAGGCTTCCCAGTAGGCATCTTGGAATTGTTGTTCTGATTCATAATTTGCATTTAAAAGTTCTTGTTCAATATCTGTTAAATTGTTCTTTTTATCATTTAATATTTTTTCAGCCATCTTCCTGTCTATATCAAGACCAGTAAGCTCTTTGAATTTATTAGCAGCTTCATTAGCAGTTCTTGTTTCAAATTGTCTTAAAGCTGCCTGAGATCCACTTGGATACTTAACAATAAAATCTGCCAAATCTTGTGGAGTTATTTCAACTTCATAGTAATCTGACATTTCTTTTGCAGCAACATCTAGCGGTAAACCATCTTTTTTAAAGTATGTTCTAGCCATTCCGCCCGTTACCTTATTTCTATCTCCAAATCTATTAAAACTATCTTGCGTTATTTTACCTAAACCAAATTCGCCAATCATTTGATCCTTCGTTTCTGCTTTACCAGATGGTTCTTCAAAAAAATAAATGCTTGCTAATTCAAGAGGATTCTCTGAATTTTCTATGATAAATAAATTAGCTTCTTCCGGATTTAATCCTTCCGGTAATTCAGTAATATTTTCTTCTGCTGTTTTGCCTTTTTCAAAATCAAATGCATCTACATATTCGTCAATAGCTTTTTTACGAGTAGCAGCAGAAACTTCTTTTCCTGTTTTTATATCTCTTACTATTAACTGCCCATCCTCGTATGTAACTTTTTGTCTGCCTGTTTTAGTTGTATATTCTTTATTTTCAATACTTATCTTTTTAGGCTCAATTTTTATTTCAGGCTTAACTTCTACTGGTTTTGCCTTTTCTTTTAATATAGTCTTTACCTGATCTTTATTGTTTTCGTAAAATTGTAAATCTTCAGGAGATTCCATTTTTTCTCCTGCTGCTATTCTATTAACAAATTCATTTATACTTTGTTCTTTTGGACGCTTTATTTCAATATTTTCAATTTCAGCCATTTCATCTGGCATAATTACAGATATATCTACATCTTCCGTTTCTTTTGCAGATTTTAAAACTGAATCATAATAATCATTTTGCTCTTCCTTTTTCTTAGACAAGCTTTCTAACTTCTCATTATAATCTGGATCGTTTTTGTCAAGCTTAGATATTTGCAAATCAATTTCTTGATTATCTAATTTTCTATTTTCTTTAATACTATTTATTTCATTTAGATCTAAATCTCTTGGCGGCTTTTGCTCAAATATTAAATCTCTTAAAGCCTGCTCTTGCTGCTTCAGTAATTTATTGGTTTGCTCTAATTGAACTTGTATTTCAGCTTTAGCTACCGGATCTTGAGTAGAATTTAATTCAGCTTCTTTTTGTGTTATAAAATCAGATGCTTGCTTAATTCTATTGCCAATATTTGTTTTTTCTATTTCTACTGGATTAACACTCTTATTAACCAAATTTGCTTTTTCTAAAAAAGCTTGCTTAAATTCGTCAGGGAGTGTGCTTTCTTTTAATTCTTGAAAATCATTTTTATTATTAACTACATAATCAGCCATTTGCTTCACATTTGCCGCCTTTGACAAGGTAGAAGCCTGTATCACTGCTTTTTGCTTTTCTTCTAAATCTGTGGCTTTTCTTGCCCTTTGTGCAGCTTCCAGAGCCTGCAATTGAAGTTCATTTGCTGTTTCTGGACTATTATATACTTTTTGAATACTTTCTGGAGTAGCTCTCATAAAATTAATAAAGGCTGTACCCTGCTTTGCGCTTTGCACATCTTCAACTAATTTATTTAATTCGCCAAACTTGATGCCTCCTTCAATTGCGCCTTTAATTCTAAAAGCTAATGCTGTACCTATACCAGTAGTTATTTCTTCTTCATTTGGCAATTCACCTCTTTCAATCAAAGAAGCTCCTGTTGGATAAAGTAATCCATATCCAATAACATCTGTTATTGCATTAACTCCTTCTTTTGTTATAAATCCACCCTTCCCAGTCAAACCTATTTCAGCTGCCTTTTTAAGCATAGAAGATGGGGCAGAAGAACTTGCAGCACCTACTAAATATTTAGTAGCGCTATTCATGATGCCCTTAGTAGCCAAAGAACTTAACATACCAGTACCTGCAAGAGTCACACCAGTAACAGCTCCTTTTAAAGCAGCTCCGGGTACCTCTTTTACAGCTTCTCCTGCAGTTGCTCCAGCCTTTTTGGCTTCTTTATAAGCAACTAGTGGATCTTTAACTATTAAATATTTTGTAAAATTATTGAATAAACCAGAACCTAATTTTGCAAGTGCGCTTGCGCCTTCAGCAATTCTTGCTTCTGGAAGTAATCCTGTTGCTAAAATATCAGGAGCAAAACTTGAAAGTGCGGTAAGTGTTTTACCCACACCAGTATCTGGTAATTGGTAAGACTCTTGCATTTCTTTTGCATCCGCATTAAGACCATTTAATCCAAGAATAGTTTTAGCTTCTGGATCTGTAGCCCAAGTTGCTTTTTTAGCATATTCGGTCAATTGACCTTCCGGAGTATATAATGCTTGTCCTTTTGTTTCAGCGAATTCTTGTGCTTTTTTACTTCCAGTTATTTTTGCAATCCCTTTTGCTTGCTTCGCACCCATATCTCTCATTAATTCAGAAATACCTGATGCGAGATCTGTACCACTTATAATAAGATCATTTGCAAATCTTTGTGCTATATTTTTATAGCCAACATCTTCGCCTTCTTCAATTATATCCACATCAACCGTTCCGGGTTGACCAAATAATTTAGGACTAACTCTTATTTTCTTTTCCTTTTCCCTCTTTTCGGTAGGAATCGTAAAAGCAGTTTCAGCAAACTTTTGACCTTGACTAAGATAATCTTGAGATGGTAATTTTGATGGAATAGGGGAAGATACGATGCCACCATCTTTTTTTTTTAAACCAAATGTATCTGCAAAAGAATCATAACTTTCAGGTACATCAAATTGATTATCTTTTAAATATGAATAATACTTAGAAGAATTATCGTAATTAGATAAAGTATTTTTAAATGAATTAAAATCTGGTGCCACGTCAGCTCCATTAGCTTTTAAATACTTGTAATATTGTTCAAATTGATCTGGCATAGTTATTATTTATTTTTCCAAATAATTCCCGATTTGGCTTTTGGTTTATTAGTTACAGGTTTAGTTGGTGTCGCAGGCATTTGATTTCTGTTAAGATTTCTTCTAGTATAACCAATACCGCCATATTCTTTACCTATTGTTGGTATAAGACTTGTTTTAACAGGTATTTTTTCATCAATAATTGTTCCACCTTCTCCAGATAAAATGTCATTACCGGATGCTGTTTTGCCCGTTACAAAGATTGGATAAACATTTAATTTATCATCTGTCATAACAAAATAATTAGGAGAAAACTTTTTATTACCAACTTTTCTATCATAATTTAAAGCTATTTCTGGAGGTAATTGTATTTTTTTGCCTTTAATAAGCTTTCCACTAACATTAGCTGTAAATGGATCTCCAGCTTCATAAAAATTATCAACCATTAATTCTGGCGAAAAATCATCTTCTTTATCATCTGGTTTACGACCAACTGGTTTAAATACAGGTGTTGATTCAGTAGTTTTACCAAGTTGTTTTAAACTTAATGCAAAAGCTGCCGCTACATCAGCTGGATCAGCATTATTTATTGACATTTTTGGATTAAGCATTTGATAGTAAGGTTGCAAATCTAAATATTCACCTGTTTTAATTAATCTATTAACCTCTTTAGTTACACTAGGATTTGTTCTGTATTGAGATGCTGCTCTATTTTGAAATGATTTTAAGCTTGCGTTATCAAATTCATTTTTATATATATTTATTATCTGTCCTTCTTTATTTACTCTACTACCTATATTTTTTTTATCCGGCTCAATACCGGCAAATATATCTCTTTGAAATTTTTCTGTACTAAATGGCGCATTAAAATCAAATTGAAATAAATCTACAGGTTTGTAACCTGCATAAATCGGCTTTTGGCTTTCTTGTATTGCCTCCATAAAGCCATCTGGTATTTCTAATCCTTGTGTTTTTATTCTGCTGTAAGTATTTTGCAATACTTTATCTTCAGCGGATGCTTGTTTTGATTTAGCTATATCAGATAAAATATCTTTAAAACCAGCCATGTATTTAGATTGAGCCTCTGCGCCATATTTAGATGGATTCAATATGCGATCTCTATTTTGCATATAGAACTGCTTATTTTCATTCAGCTTTTTTAATACAATATCTTGATCTTGAGAACGCATACCTGCTGGATTAATTGATTTCTCATAATCCATAAAATACTTATCTAAAGCTTCTTTTTTAGCTTGATTTTTTTGCTCAAGCTGAATAGCTAAATTAACTGGCTTAGATGTATCTATATTTACACCTTTAAAATATGGGTTTATCCCTAATAATCCTGTAGCTGCCATTTTTTAGATTTTGATATTATAATTTTGGTCTAAGGTAATTTTGGTCTAGGTGCTGGGCCTCTACTCGCCATAAATGAATCAAATCCAGCTTGATTTGTTAAAGGAATACCTGCTGCTGGTGCTGGGCTAGGATTACCTGCCATCATGCCCACAGAAGCTAAATTACCTAAAGAACTAAATGTATTTTGAACATTTTGTGCATATTCTTGATTAGCAGCTTGAGCTTTCATTTGCTTTAATCCTAACTGACGATTATAAGGAGTCATTTTGTTAATATCAAATTGCTGCATTAAATCTGCGTTTTTCATTTGAGTAGCTGATCCTAATTGTCCAAATCTAGCATTTCTTTGAGCTTCTGCTTGTGCGGCTAAATTTTGCATAGCATAATTTTGCCCCGCTTGTAATCTACTAATACCACCTATCGCTGATCTTCTATCTTGCAATGCCCCTAGACCTTGAGCTGTTGCTCTTCTAGCTTGCATAGCTCCCATTTGATATTGTTGAGATTGATAAACATTTTCATTAGCCCTATTTAATGCTTGTTGGTAGTATTCACTAATTGGCTTACTGCCAGTATACAAAGGGCTTTGTTGAGCATATTCATCTAATTCTTTTTCACGAGCTTTTCTTCTTTTATTAGCCCCAATAGCTGATATGCCCCCTACCAATGCCCCAGCACCGGCTGTTACAGCACCTATTGCTAAAGCTGTTGATCCTGCGATTGCGAAAGCCATAATTCCTGATTTTTATTTTTTAAAATTTCTTTATATTCTTTGCCTACATCTGAACCAGTAATCTGATTAATATAAGGCTCTAATATTTTATCTTCAATTGATTCAACTATCTTCTCTATTTCCTCTTCACTTAAATCATTGTATTCAGATTTCATTCCATCTATTCTGTGAAATGTAGTCCAAATACAATCTTCCAATATATATAAAACTCTTCTTGTTCCCGGTTTTGTGATACCAGTATAAGGAGCTGTTATTTCATACCATTCTTGCGCATCAATAGATACAGCAGCTTTTCCATGAGAAACAACATATGGATGTTCTGTTTTATGTATCTTACTTGTCCATAAAGATCCAGCAGGCATAAAGATTTCTCTTATATACATTCCTTCTGTAAATTTATGAACTAACGGACCATCTATTAATTCATCAGGGAATTGCATCATTGCAGCTTCAATATTATCTACAATCTCATCATTTTCCCTAATAATCATTATCTATTATTCAATGGTGAATTAATATACTTAGTCGTTGCGCTGTTCAAATATACGAAAGAATTTGCACTTGCTTTCTCAAATTTTATAACCATATAATTACCCTTTAAACTATCCCCCTCTATTAGCCCTCCCGGACTGTTAGAATCCCTCAAAAATGATGCTTGATACTCAGACTCTAAAGTCACAAAATCAGACTCTAAAAGCTGACTTGACTGCTTTATACTTGTACTTCCACCTGTTTCCATTTGGGTATATATAACTGGACAAGCCCATGTAGTATTACCTGTTTCCATTACTGAAATCCATGTCTTTTTATCCAATGAATTTGAATTAAATACGTTGGTTATTGATGCATTATATTGAACCCCATAGAAATTACAGAAAGGGGTTGTCCCATGTTTCCAAATTTGACCATTTTTAAAAGTAAACATGGTAACATTAACTACACCCATAAATTCAGGGAAATACGAATAAAAAGCCTCAAATGCATTAGCATTTTCATCAAATGATATCGTATAAGGGTCTTGGCGAAATATTAATGGCATTTTATTTTATTTTATATATTAAACACATTGATAACCAGTGAAAGTTACATATATATTATCAGAAGATAAAACACATTCACCCGATATAGATGATGGTAGACTTCCCTGCCCAACATAGGTTTCCCCACTACCTGAAGAACTACCGTTAAGTATTGTAACAGGCACAACGACATTATTATATGGAACAGTAGATACACGTACTTCTATTACAGTATCTGCACTTACATTACCACTAAGAGATACTGATGCAGTTATATAAATTTCTCCTAAAATATCAGAAGAACCTGCACCAACACCAGTTACAGTTCTTACAACTGGTGCTGCTGTAGTGGTAGTAGTTGTTGTAGAGGTAGTAGTAGTTGTTGTTGTACATACAATACATGTTCCTGCGTCAAATGTAGCAATACCTGATGTATTAGGATCATTAATTGTTGCAGTTCTATAACTATTCCCACTACGAATATAAACTGGTAAACCAGCTATCTCTAATACAAACTCATCACATTGAATTGTAGTTGCAGAACAGAATGGTGGATTAGTTAGCACGACATTTGTCATTGTTAAACCACTGTTGCAAGCATCTGTTGAACTTGCCGAACTGTATCTATAAAGAGATGGTTGTAGTGTTGTTGTAGTAGTCGCAGCTGCTGTAGTTGTAGTAGTAGTTGGCCCAGCAGTTGTAGTAGTAGTTGGACCGGATGTAGTTGTAGTAGTAGAAGCCCTTGTAGTTGTTGTAGTAGGAGGCAAAGGAGGACAAGGACCTGTTTTACAATTGCCAACAGGAGTTAAAGTTCCTGTACCTGATATGATATCAGCTTGCAATAGACCGCCAACTACTGATGCGCAAATATACCTAATGCCTGCTGTTGAATAAGCATAGTTTTGATTTACACCAAAACAATTTAATGTCGCTACCACTCCACCTACTGATGTAATATTAACCTCAACACAATTACAAGGCTCAGGACTAAATGTTGTTGTTGTAGTTGTAGGTGCTAAGGTAGTTGTAGTTGTTGTAGTACTAGTAGTTGTAACTGGTAATACACTAAGTGTTAATGAATTAGTACATATCCCTTGTGAAGTTATAATAACTTGAGTAACAGCATTATCGGCAATAACTGATACTCCAGCTAATAATTCAGTCAGTGTAGCTGTTGCAGGCACCAATGTTCCAACATTAGCAGTTAATGTAAAATTTGGGCCTAAATCTGTACCTTGATCAGGATTTAATGTAACTAATATATACATAATTTATTTTTAAACACATTCACAATTTGATGATACTAAAGTATTATTAAGTGTAAGAGCATATAATGCATCCATAGCACTTAACAAGCCTTCATTTATTTTTGCATAACAATTAGGTGTAGGAGAATTATCATCTTGTGCTTTTAGTCCTGATACCCCCGGTTTATAATAATATAACGAAGTACCACATTTTTCATATACATAAACATAAGGATCATCAATAGGCATATCTACATAATTAGTACAAGTACCTGTAGATGCAACTCTACAAATTTCTGTTAAATTAGGAACGTTAGTTGATAAATATGTACCTGAAAGTAAACTTGCTTTACTAACGGCTGTTTCAAATGGTATAACATAATTGTCTACATTTGAATATAAATTGAATGGGCCGGTATTCGTTGCTGCTGAAGTTAAGCTAATTGTTGCTGAAAATGGCATATTTTTTATTTTAAGGATTTGAAACGTATATAAATTCTCCTGCTACTAATACACAATCAGGCGCTCTTAAAAATGATCCCGGAACCAATGTACAAAGAGGAGGAAGAGTTGTTGTTGTTGTAGGAGTCCTTGTAGTGGTTGTTGTAGTTGGCCCTGCGGTCGTAGTTGTAGTTGGCCCTGCGGTCGTAGTAGTAGTTGGCCCTGCGGTCGTAGTTGTAGTAGAAGGCACAGGCACAAAAGCTCTTGCAGTACCACCGTTAAAAGTACAATTAGAATATCTATTAATCTCCTCCAAAGCAATAATATATTTATTAGTATTTGCATCAAATACACCATAAATACAAGGATCGCCAGTATAAACGCCAGCATCATTAATTCCATTATTTAAATCTCTTCTATAAGCTGCTGTTTTGGCAACAAAGAAAGCATTAGTTTTATAAAGAATACTAAGTGGCTCAATCCCATTTTGACTTAACCTACAAACCACTCCTCTATAATTATCTACAAAATAATCTGCAAAGTTATTCCATGCAAGACTAGTTGCGGCATCACCAATACCATAATCACCTGCGTAATACTGTATTTTATTAATTAATTGATTGCTATTGGCTTGTAAAGGATTTCCTGTAACATCTTTTACGATTTGAGTCAAAATAGGCACAGTACCTACTTTAAATTGTTGATACACTTTTAAATATCTATCTCTAACATGCAATCTTAATACATCACCAAATGTTCTATCATATTCATCAAAATCATCATAAAAAAATCTATTAGTAGCATTCAAGTTGGTATTTTGCTGATATGCTTGTCCAAATCTTATTACAGTTGGAAAGTAAGTTTGTCTTGCATTTTCATCAATAACAGATGGTCTGCCGTTGCTATTCGTAACTAAATTATATGTATCATTAAAGCTTTGCTCAATAATCCCAATTGTTTTTTCTTTTATAACTTGAAAATCAAAACTCAATGTTTGAACAATTATATTATTAGAACCAATATTATCATTTGTAGATTTAGCTACTATCCATACTTTTCCTGTTGCAGGAACAACAAATCTTTTATTAATTGTAAATGTAGTAGGCGTATTTTGAGTTATATTATTAATTTCTATTGGTAATAAAGAAACTGTATATTTTAAATTGCCTATTGTAGTACAAATAAGAGCATATACCGAAAAAGTAGAAGAACCATCAGATGACATTTTAAAAGAACCACTAATTGACACCACCTTATCAACAAGATTTGATTTATTAAGGAAAAAATAACCTAAACTTGTACCAACAGGGTATCCAGTTCCTGTTAAATTAATAATTGAATTTGGTTGAGATTGTATTCTATATGAAGCATTTTCTATTGCTCTTGATACATCAATAGGGAACGCTTCACTTCTTGATGAAAAAGATCCTGTAGTTCCAATATCAAATACACTAGATGAAAAATTAAAACTATCAGTGTATGGTACTGTTCTAAGTCTATAAAACAAATCCCCATTTGTAACAGGCACAACAGCACCACCATTTGGTAATTGCGACATTCCAAAATGATACCTATTTGCCGTACCCGGATTTCCTATCCCATATTGTTTACCAAATTCATAATAAAACCTTTGACTTTCATTTGCATTGGTCGTATAGTTGTATAACAGTATTTCATAATGCTGGAAATCAGCCGTACCAGGGAAACGAAAATTAATATTTAAATCATTAATAGGATATCTTATTTTTAAAAAATTACCGTTAGCCGTATATGTATTATTATCTATAGCTAATGGAGCAGGCCAATCAATATTATATTCAAATGTAGATACCGTACCAACTATCTCATAATCGTATTGTTTTGGAATTGTCCTAAGTATATTTTCTGCATCATACCTTTGTATAAATCTAATTCTATCACCTGCCGTAAAATTATAAGAAACAATATTTTGTGTTGAACTTATGGCTTCATTATATGCAGCTATATTACCAATCCCAATATAAATAAATCTTGAATTATCTACATTATTAGTTATACCAGAAAAAGCAGATTCACTTATCCAGCATAATCTTTTATTATAAGTTGTATTATTTGATCTTAATACTTGATAATATGTAGCATATAATGGTGGTCTATTAAGAATATTTAATCTTATTTCCGGGAAATCTGCTGTTGATACTCTTGAGATAGTATTAATTGTACCGCCAATAGATGTTTGTGCGCCAATAGTTCTTCCTTGTGCATCAAAATATTGAATAGCATATTGATAACCAGAATCCCACACATTAGCAAATCTAGTATTATCCGAATCATATAAAGGGATTGTTTTAAACCCTACTGAAGTCAAAACAAATCCATTTGCATAATTCATAACTAATTTATTGCCTACTAATGATACTTGAGTAAAGCCTTTTACTACCATTGCAGCCGAAATTCCTGCTAAAATTGTACTAACTAAAGAAGAACTTGAAAATGTTGAATAATCTGCATTTATATTAGTGCCATTTGATGCAAATGAATTGATAAAATAAGATCCAGCTGCATTATTTAATGTTACAACTTCCCCATTCGCTCCGTTAGTTCCAGTACCATAAAGATATATATTCATTCTTGTCCCAGTTCCGCTATCTGTACCATTTACTGTAGCAAGCAATAATATCCCAGCTTGGTCATAAAAAAAACTATTAAGGTCAGAAGTAAATTGATCAACAGATAAGTCCATTGATGTTTTATCATAACCTTCAACAATTCCAGCGTACAATAAAACATTTCCATTAGCTAATTCACTTGCGTTTGCCCTTTGAGGAACCCAGTCTTGCAATTGCAACGTTTCTATAACATCTAATTGAGTGTATATAGAATCATTAAAAAACTTTGTAACAAAAATATCATTATCTAATATATTAAGATTTGATTTATCAAAAGATTCTATCAAAAACCAATCGCTAGTTAATCCGTTTGTCGTTTCTCTAAAACAAAGCTCAATAGCTTTTACATCTGGACCACCGGTTGAAAACAATACAGCTATTCTTGCGTTATTTGTAGCAGTATCATCTGTAAGTGTTAAAGATGGCTGTTGAGGTAATGGAACTATACTTTTTGAACTCCATACAGACTTTTCATTGTTATCATAAACATATCTATATGAAAACTGAAATAATTTGTTTCTTAAATTATTTATAGTTATAGTAGTATCATTTTCATAAACTACTTTTGGAGGCATTACTGGAGGAGCTTTCGCAACTAACAAATATTCTAACTTCCAATTATTACCGTATAAGTTAATTACATTTAAACTTTTTGGCGGATTATATGCGTCATTAAAAAATAAAATATCACCTTCTATATCTCTATAAAATATATTTATTGATAATACTTTATAAGACGGGTTAAAATTTAAAATATCAATGCCATTGCTTTGTGTTTTACTTATTAAAACAGGAACTACTTTATTTTCATTTAAGTCATAATATAATATTGTATTAAAACCATTACTATTCCATAAAAAATAATAAGCTCTATTTCTAACTTTATCAGAATAAAATCCAATAACCTTATTTACACCCGCAGGTGCCGTATATGGTATTAAGGTATTTCCTTGTATATTAGATACTACTTTATCTACAGCAGTACCTTGCGCATCTTTTGTTACATTTAATGCATCAATATAGTCATTATTACTAATTCTATATTCAGCATCATCTAAGTTTAATTTTCCGCTAAAAGGAGTATTTATTATCATTTTTTTATGCCTTAACAGTCATTCTTTGAGTATCTAAATTTTGTTCGTAAGCTTGCATTAAGTATAATGGCTTATATTGAGCATTAGCAATTCTTCTTTGATTATAAAATTCTTGCTTTCTATCTCTTTTATCTCCTAAGTTACCTTTTCTTGTGCTTGGCATACTAGCTATATCTCTCCAAGCCAACCATGAAAGCAACGCTTCTCTAAATTGAATTGGTATAGAATATGTTTCCTCTGGATTACCGCTAGATAAATACTCTATCATCAAATAAGAATAATAAAAATATTGATTTAAAAGAACCACACCATTTGAATCATCAATATTAAATTGACCTACAAATGGAGAGCCACTAGGTAGCCCATAAATATTTTGGAATCCATAACCATCCCAATAATTAAACCATAATGGTATATCTTGTTGGTACCATGCAGCTAGGGTATCATCTTGAGTCAAGGCTAACCTATTTGGCTGTTGATCTCCATAATATGTCATTTTGTTATTAAACTTCAATGGAATAATTTCTCCTACTGAATTTAATACACCTATTTTAGTATAACTAATATAGTCATTAGGCAATTGAGCCGTATAATTTGTTGTATCAATAGCAACTTTAACTGTTTTTATTTTGTAAAAAAAGTCAAGCCCTAATTTCTCCATACCTCTTACAGCTATGTTGTATAATTTAGCGTATTTGTGTACGGATTGCTCACTTTCATCAATATAATCATTGATTACCGAATCTAGTGTTATATAATTTCTAACTTGTGACATATTTAATTATTTGATGCGTAAGCTAATATATCGTTTTGGCGGATTAAAAAAACAAGTTCATTATCCAATATAATTGGCTCACCTGCCCCTTTTATATGAAAAATAACATCGTCTTTTTTTGCTTCCATTTTAATTTTAGCAGTTCCTCTGCCTACAGAAAGAACTTTTGCTTTACAATTTCTTTCTCTATAACTTTCTGGCAACAATAAGCCGCCTTCTGTAACTTCTTCTGGTGCAAATGGTTTTACTAAAACAAAATCTCTAATTGGTTTCATATATTATTTAGTTGTTGTTGTCTACTCCGTCATTACTTGTATCTATTGGTCTTGATCTTTCAAAAGCTAATTGCCCTTTTATGTATTCAACAATAAATGGCACATAATCATCTGGCACAATTAATGTTGAATTTAAGTCTGTTGAATCCCCACCACTAATCATTCTAATTGTAGCTTTATAGCTTGTTAAAGGAATTGAACTTTTAATATAAATATTTTTACCTTCAATCCAATAAACTATTTTATTTTGAATAGGTCTTAAAAGCTCTTGATAAGCTACTTGATTCATGCTTAAAGGAATAGCTGTTTGTGATGTTTTCTTGTCACCAACGAACTGCAAAGTGGCAATACCTTCATTCTTACCTAATGCTATTGGAATAATTGGTAAATCAACGCTATAAGTCACATTATCTACAAGTTCAGCTTCAATGTCTAAATTAGTAAATGTAGTATAAAATGAATTGTTTACATAAGCTACTCCATCTAATTGAATGCTATCTGTATAATTCTTTTTCACAACTGAACCAATGGCATCATTAAGCCATTGATTAACTAGATTATAAGTGATACTACTATCATCCGATGGTTGCCCATTATAAACCTGTCTTAATATTCTTTCTATAAATGCGTTTCTAGTCATTATTGCCCAATTTGTGTTACTTGATTAGCATATTGCTGTACTTGGCCGTCTTGTAAATTTAAGCCAATTAATTTTAATGCCCTAGATATTATTTCTAATAAATCTACATCATCCCATACCGGCTGCACAGTTCCTGTGGTTGGAGTAACCCCTACTCCCGTTTGAGTAGCTGCATAAACAGGCCTACCGCTTACGGTAGTATAAGCCCAAACTATATCAGGTGCATTTTTTACATAAGTTAAAATTGCACTTCCTAATGTTACAGGATAAAACTGAAAACCAGTAGGTTCTAATAAATAAATAGGATTAGTTGCAATTGGATCAATTTCGCTATTGTAATAAGAATATAAAGTATCTTGTTGAGAATATCTAACTCTCTTAAAAGCTGGTGTTATAATTGCATCTGTTTGCAAATAATCAACTGGATAAGGCGATTGGCCAGATGTGCCATTTATTGTCAACGTAGTTTCTGCAATTAATGGAGTTAATCTTTGTCTAACATTTTGATTTTGGCTATAACTAACTCTAGCTTGAGGCCTACCATATTGATATTGCTGAAACTCTCCCAACAAGTAATCTTGATATGAAACTTGTGCTTGATTTATAACAAGATTAAATTCAGATGGAGTCAAATAGCCATTTTGCGCTTTATTAACTGCAAACTGACAAATACGATACATATCATTAACATTCATTGGAATAAGTTATACAACAAATATACGAAAAAAGCCCCGTAATTTTTAGGCTACAGGGCTTATTTTATTTAGAGGGGGAAGAACTACATTAATTTCTTTAATTGCTCTAAAAATGCTTTACACTCATCTTGAGGGTACATGGCATATTCAACTAAATAGCTTTCAGGTCTTTTATCCGATGGTATTTTACAAATAAAACCACCATCATTCGCCCAATAAGCAGATCCTTTTTTGCTATTAACATCAATTCTATTGTCTATTAAAGCCTTTTTAATAATAAAAGCTATTTCAACTTCCTTAGAACCAGCACTTTTCATAAATTTATTAGGTTGTGCTTCAGCATATAATTCGTAATCATTTCTTAATGCTTCATTAGATTTAGGCATACCTAATTCGTCTGTAAACAAAATACCAAGATAATTACAATGTTTACGCATTTCTTCATCAGTAGCTAAAGAAGCATGTTTAATAGCCTTAACTTTAGCAACTCTCTTTTCTCTTTCTAATTCAGCTGTTCTTTGAGGATTCCACTGAAAGAAAGTAATCTTTCTAGTGCCTTTTTTGTTTGGATTGTCCAAATTTGCATTACAAAGACTTAAAAATTCAAGTGCTGTCATATCGTAATCAGGGATTCTTAAAACCCTTCTGTCAAATATTAAACTCCTTCTATTTTTTTCAACAAAACTTTTTTCTAAACCTTTTTGATCTTCTACCCAAATACTAGGATAACCTGTTAAAAGTCTAATCCTTTCCATTCTTTTTTTCTCTGGATTCCAAACATCATCAATACCTTCCATATGGTATTTACCATTTTTTTTAGTATCTGATAATTTGAAAATTTTATAAGTAACTCCTTCATTTGCAACAGAAGCTTCAGTCATTGCAATAGCTGCTTCTTCATGTTGTCTTACATTAGTAAATTCTCCTTGTTGAGATAAATTATATTCATTTATCCCTATTGCCTTTAACTTTGCCATAAAATGGTTTTTAAATGTTAAAATAGGTAGAGGCAATCAATAAAGTTGCCCCTACCATAATTATAAGTTCTAAATAACTAATTAGTTACCTTGAACGATGATGAATTGGTTTGCTGCACAAACACGAGTACCACGATAAGTGATCATCGCAATTTGATTAGTCATTGTACCATCTGTTGGATTAGGAGATCCACCACCATATTGCCATACACGAATACCATTACCAACTGTTCCACCTTGAGGAGGTTGTTGATACATAATAGTAATGTTCTTGTAAGCTTGAGCAGTTTTAGCATCCTTAGTTTCACCCATTGGATAGATTAAACCGAAATTACGGAAGTAATCAACGTTTGGAGTTAAACCAGTTGTAACCTCAGTGTTGAATTGAGGATACTTCTTAACAGACAATAAATATCCATCAATGAAGATTTCTTGGAAACCATAAGCAACAGAAGCTTCTTTAGACTTCTCGCCTTGTCCATAAACGAAAGCACCAGCTGGGTAAGCAGCGAAGATACCATCAGAGAAATCTTGTCTTTGGAAGATATCAGTTAACCATGCAGATTGTTTAGCACAACCATTAACATCCATGATACGAGTAATCTCGTGTAATTTTTGGATATCTAAAGTACCCGGAGTATAACCAACAGTTTCACCATCAGCTACAACTTTAGGGATAATACCTTCAGAACCAGTTGAATTGCTAATTGTTGAGTTGTTTTGGATATTTCCACGCATTAATTTAGCTTCCACATTGTTTTTAAAACGAACAAGAGTCTTATACATACCTTTGTAAGTAAATGCAGTTACACCATTTGCAGCCATGTCTGGAGATACTGGGAACTCATAAAATGTTTCAGCCATTTGCGCTAAGTCAGTGTTAGACCAACCATCACGAATTTCTGTTACATTGTTATCATATCTTTGATCTAATTGAATCAAAGGATTGATTGGTCCAGAAGCTTCACCAGCATCTGCATCGCCACCAAACAATAAAACTTCACCTGCTAACAAGCTAGTTGAACCAGCAGAAGCAAATCTTTGAGTAGTTTGTTTTGGAGCAACTGTAAAAGTCCATGCATATGCAGTAGTGCTATTAATTGACATGATAACCCCTTCAATGTTTGAAGAAGCCACACGCAAAGTTTCACCAACTCTTAAAGGAGTTTGAGTACCATTGTTAAAGTAAGCCTCTTGTCCTAAAGTTAAAGTAATTGTAGCACCAACGCCAGCAGAAACTGAGCTAGTATTTGTAACACCCGGCATTAATTTACCGCGGTTTTCAAACCAGAAGTAGTTTAAGTTTTTAACTTCTTCCATGCCGCTATGAGCAGCTAACCACCAAGTAAAATCTTCATTGCCATACTTTTGAGTGTATTGCTTGTAATACTGTGGAGTTAATAATTGTAGATCAACCATCAGTTGTCTATTCTGGGATTGCAACGAGATAGAACCCGGCTGCAAAATATTTGAGGTAGGTATTCCTGCCATAATATTGAATTTATTTTTTTACGCCTCCTCCAAAGGCAATAACAAGTTACGAACTAAATGCCCATTCTGCCATTCTTAGCCTTTCAGCCTCTATGCCATTAAGATCTGGTTTCGCTCCTTGTGGAGTTGGTGTTTGGTTGATATTAATATTCCCGTTCTTTTTTAAATGAGCTAACAATCTTTGGGATGCAGCTTCATTTGCTATTTTTGAAAAGATTTTTTCACGATTTTCAAGCAAATATTTATCTGCCATTATTTGTTGAACATTTGGTTTCCCTTCCTTGTTAAACCATCTATTCTCAAAATATAAATCTGTATCAAAATCCTCCAAATCATTCTTCATTGCCAATCTTTCTTCTTCAGCTACATTAAATGAAATCGGTATTTCAACATCCTCGTCTTTTACCGAAACATTAAATCCATTGAAGGACTGGAAGTCCGAATCTAAAGTTCTTTCATAAATTGACCTAGCTTCTTGCATTATCTCAAATTCTTCTTGAGATGCAGCCTCCCTAGCACTTTCATTATAAATATCTGGCAAAGTAATTTCGCTTCTTAATTTTTCAATTTCCGGCTTTAAAACTTTTGCCTCTATCATCAATCGTCTTTCAGTGTAGTCAACTTGTGATTGCCATTGACTTACTTTTGCAGCATAATCATCATCTGATTCATCATAACCTTGTTCAGGTTTTAAAGGTACGAAAAATTGATCATAAAACAAAAGCTCAACATCTTCGTTTGATAAACTTTTATGTTTATTTTTAATATTTGTTTTTACAATCTCGGCAGCAATTTCAGAATTTAATTCTGAATTTACCAATTTTTCTAATCTTTTTTGTTGATTCAAAACTTCATAAACATCATCTGCTTTACCTTCTTTAATGGCATCAAATAATGTTTTACTTACATCATCTTTGAATTCAAAACTTGGCGTTTCTTTAAGTTTTTTAAATTCTTGTTCTGCTTGTTCAACGCTTTCAAAACCAAATCTTTCTCTGACGAATTCGTTTGGATCAAAAGACGGTGATGAAACTTGTTGTTCTTGATTTTGCTCATTATTTTGAACCGATTGAGCTTGTTGCTCATTTGGCTCATTATTTGTTGCAGTAGGGGCTACTTCTACTTGCTGTTGCACTTGTGGTGCATTTTCATCCGAAAACGGATTGTAACCTTCTGCCAGCGTAATTGGTGCTGACATGTCTGTATTCTCTGGCATAAATGCTGATTTGGTTTCTATTTTTATTTTAAACTGCTGCTGTAGTGGTAGTAGTAGTACCAGAACCAATTGCTATTGTACCACTTGCGCTTATAGTAATAGGATATACTACAGAAGTATTTGTTAATAATTGCAGGCCATACCAACTTGTTCCATCTCCATAAATAGGTTGGGTTAATCTACTATCGGCATACAATTTATTAGCGGATGTTAATGTGCTTGTTGTTGCATAGACAATTTGAGTGCCTTGATTAACACCTATAAGGTTTGCTTGAAAGGGGTTAGAGTATGTATTTTTAGACAATACATAAGCTATTGAATTTGCCATTTTATTTCTATTTTAAATTTTAAGGTGCGGCTGTTGTTGTTGTTGCTACTGAACCTTGTAATAATAAATAATTACCAATAATACCAAATGCAACCATACCACTCGCATTAATTGATGACACATCGGCTTTGGTTGTCAAATTAACACCTAATACTGTAACCCAATTAGTTGGAACCTCTGGTGCTGGCAATAATTGCCCTGTAATAGAACCATTATCATTTGTAGTGCTAAAACTAATTGTTCCAGACGTACCTACAAATTGAATAACAGCCGAATCCCAACCAGATAAATCTTGATAAAAAGAATTATCTGTATTAAATGATTCAGTCGCATCTACAGTTGTACTAATTTTTGAACTAAATTTTTGAAGTCTTATTAAAAGCTTACTTACCGTTGCCATTTTTTTTTATTTTAATTTTTTATAATTATTGTTGTTGCATTTGTTGTTCCATCATCATTTGTTCCTCTTCAGAAAGCTGTTGTTCGCCCATTTGCTCCATTTGCATTTGCTCTTGCTGTTGCGCTTGTTGCGCTAAAGCCATTTGCTGTTCTTCATTTTGCACTTCAATTGGGACATTTACATTTTGCAAAGTATCAGAAACCAATTGCTGAAGCTCGGCTGGTACAGGAATATTTGCTTTTGCAAGATCAAAAACACCTTGTAGTATAATTTCCTTTTCTCTAGCTAAAGCCCTTTTACCATCAATAATTGTATCAGCTTGCATTTTTGCTTGAATACTAGCTTGTTGAGCTTCTGCGTTTTGCTGTGAATTATTTTGAGCATTTTCTTGCTCTGTTTTTATATATCTTTTTTGAGCTTGCCTAAAATACAATTCACCTAAGTCAACATTTTCCTTAGCTATTCTCATTACCTTAAATGGATCTAGATACATAACTAATTGAGGATTTGATGCCATAGCATTGTTCATCATTATTTGCAAATTAGCAATTTCTTGAGCTTGTGGCATCATTTTAACTGTAGCAACAAAGTTTCTATCTTTTACATCTTCTTCCTTTAATATATCTCTATATTTTTTAGCTCCATAAGTAACACTCTTATTTAATAAACACGCTATTTTTTTACATGTTTCTTCCATAACGTAAATATATGCATCGTACATATATTCAGTGGCGTTATTTGCTAAAGCTCTTGAAGCCTCAATGTTTGAAGCGGCAACTCTTGGTTGTGCAGCTTGATTCATTAAATTAGGATCTTCTCCTAATTCATCTTTTAAGACTTGATAATGGAATTGATATAATTGAATTAAAGCTTGCAATTGAGGAGCAAAACCAGTATTAGCTAATTCAGTAATTGGAACTGGAATTCTATTTCCTTCAGCATCTCTACCACGATAATAAAGCTTACCTGTTTGTTCCCAAATCTTTTGCACTTCTAATGGTTTTACAGAATCCCCTAAACCTAAATCTAGTTCTTGTAATGCATCTACATCAATTGAAGCACCTGCTGGCACCATTTTGGCTACCATTTGCTGTATCTTCAATCTAGCTAAAATCATTTGCTCAATAGGCTCTTCTATTTTTTCAGGTACAGCCACATTACGCATATCGTAAGGGTCATACATATAAAAGCTATATGAAAACTCTGCGTTTCCTAATTCTTTTGGATCTTGTGGGCGAATCATATTCTTTTTAATACCCCACTTAATCATAGTTTGAGTAACAGGACAATATACGCCTTCGTATATGTTCCATTTTTTCTCTTCTAAATATTGTTGATTTTCGTCTAATTTTTCAGGCTTCCCCTTTTTAATGATAGTGCTACCATTTTTCTTTGTTTTAGTAACAGTATAACCATCAGAATCTAATGTTCTAATTTCAAATTGCATTAAGTCAATATTCCATTCATCATAAGGCCTTAACCAAGCAACATTCCAATCTTGCATCCACTTAATCTTATCTGTTCTTTGATATTCTTTTGATGATTCTGCCAATCTAAAAATATCCTCTTCTGTTAAAGTTCCCCCAGCTGCAATACTATATCTTGCTCTAATTTCACTAACTTTCATTGACAAAATGTGTCCTCTATAAGTGGTATCTCTAAAGTCAGGAAAATCAGAATAAGAATAAATTGCATTTTTCAGGTCTAATCCATTGAACATGAACTTCACCTTCTTCGTCCATAAAAGTATAAGTACATACTAATCCTACTTCAGCAGAATCATGCAACAATCTTTGTTTTAAGACATCATTCCATCCATTAGCTTCTAATACATTATTACATCCAATGCTATATTGTATTTCCTCTGGTAAATGATTAAATTCGCTAATCCATCTATCTAATTCATCTTTATCTTCCGCAATAAATTGATCTTTTGGGATAATTGGAATACCAGACTCTTGTTGTAATTGAGCAAGTATTTCTTTATTTTGATAAATAAATTCAGCTTCATCCGCTGCGTTCTTTTTAAGCATTGCAGATGCGCTATCTGTAGCAGTAACTGTAACCTTTTCATTTCTACTCATCCATGAGCCAACCAACCTTGCAACAATTGTATTACCAATAATAATTGATTTCCAATTAATATTTACAAAGTTAGCTTTACTATTCATCTCCAAACGATCCATAAACACACTCATGTCTATTTTACCGTTTGCGATTTGTCTGTTTTTTCTAAATCTATTATTTCTTAACCAAAAATAAGTTTGGTTACCGTAAATTGTAGAATAGATGCTTTGTGCAACATTTTTACCATATGCATAATCTTTTTTAGATGATACATCTGTAGTAATTTGAAACTTTTTTAATGCTTCGCCATTGCTATTTGCTGCTGATATGAATAACGGACTATCTGCCAATGTGATTGTATTTTACGTCAAATATACTAAATATTAAGAATTTAGTAAAATTTTTAATTAATTGAACTCTGGCTTATAGCTTCTAACTAATGGTTCTCGTTTAATTTGTTTTTGAACTGGCTCCATAAGACATACTATTAACATTAAAAATGATACCGTTTGGTCATAATCAGTTCTATTATTTGGATCAAACTTTTTAGCATCTTCTAGCAAATTTTCAAAATCTATAGAATCAATATGGGATTCAAAATACATAATTCCAACATCTGTTTGTTTTGTCAAGCTAAAAGGAGTAGTTGGGAAGCCTTTATACCTTTCTGCTGATTCTCTTTTAGAAGGATCTATTGTTGAAAGTGGATATGAGCCTAAATAACCAACCCTGCCTCTATCTCTAAAATATGATAAATAATCATCACTATTATGCTCGTACCACGCTTGATAACCATAAAATTCAGCCGCTAAAAGCACTTGCTCATGCAATGTTTCTTTAATTTGTGGTCTGCCATACAAATGACCTATTGCCTTACCGGTAGTTTCTGGGTTTAATAAATCATATCTTCTACCAATCCAAGCTGATGCTTTTGAACCGTATTTACCACCTTGACTATTACTGTATCCGTCAATTGCTATTGCGCCATCAGATACCCTTCCCGGTTTTCTAGTTTTAACATCAAATGTATGTTTATTCTCTTCGCCTTTTGGTGGGAATTGAGTTATAACCCAATGAAAATCTTCTTCTTTATCATTAATATTTCTCCACCTTACTGTTTGATCAATATCTCGGTAAAAAATGACATGCCTCTTTAATACAGGGTTTTCTTTTAAATATTGTTCCCTTGCGCCTATGTTCATTACATTAAAAATACACTTATCTGAGTCTGTACTAAATGCCTCGTCAATAGTCAATGGCTCTTTTCTAACACGAGCAGATAATGCTCTTGGGTTATTTTTTACCGTTTCTCTATCGGCTAAAATTTGGTCTAAAGTCTTATTTTCATCAGGGAAACCAAAGTCGTCAAAGTTTCTAGTTCGTTTAGCAGACATAAAAAATCTATAAAGACCGCTTGAAGTCGTCCCATTATCTTGTCTTTTATCTTGATTACTTTCCTCCCATAATAACTTAAACGCATCCTGTACCCCATCTTTTTCCGTAGTTAATTTTTCTACTGTTGTAGTATATAAAGCCTTCCCAATAATTTTACCCTCATCATCTAACAAACAATAACGCACAACCTCATGTCTATCATAAACATTTACTTCTGTGGTTTTACCACACTCGTCTGCCACATATCTATGTAATTTTTGTCCATCATAAGCTACTGTATCTGCTGATTGATGGTCAATAATTGATCCTAATTCATCTTTGTCAACACTATCTTCTGCTTTTTTACCTCTTACGTTTGTCTTTTGGAATCTCATCTCTGTTTTAGGATTAACACCCAAAGACATATCATATTCTGGTCTAAAAAACTTTGGCAATCTTCTGAAAGGATTAACAACTGTCTTAGCAAAGAATTTTTTGGCATCCGAACCTGTTTTAGATTGAATACCGCCGTTTGTCATCTTAGTCCTAGTAATGTATTCAGAAACAAATAATCCAGCTACAAATGATTTACCAAAACGTCTTTTAGTTACTTCAAGCATCCCCATACATAATGGATCTTGAATACAATAGTCCATAAAATAGAACTTTTCCAAATCCGGAATACGAAACTTAGGATAACCAATATCAATAGGCCACCATTGTAAATATAAATAATGCAATCCTGTCAAATATGTGGGAGTACCATTGTTCATGTACCAAAATCCATTTAACCTTCTATCCCACTCTTGTTTCTTATATTCTTCTAGTCTTTCATCATAAAATTCAACCTCGTCATCTTTTTTCTTTTTATCAAATTCATCCCACTTCTTCATTGTATCTTGATACCAATCTGGCATAGGTATTCTTTTCCAAAATTGCTCACATTCAATTTCAGACCTTTTATATATGCCCCTAAATTCTACTTGTTTTGTAATTATATTGTATACATAACCTTCAGGAGGCAAATTACACTTTAGCCCTTGAATGTCTATAACATTCCCGCCTTCAATTTTTTCGTACATAATTAATATCTTTTACCAGCTAATTCGCCTACCGCGTCGGCCATGTTTTCTGGAGAAAATGGCTTTCTATTAACCTGAACTATTTCTTTTTTATCGTTTGTTTCTTGATTAATACCGGCTAATACTTCTAAAGCTTTAATTGAAGCTGAAATCGTTCCAGCATCTACCCATATCTTTTGTAGTCTTTCAAATGTCTTAATTTTAGGATCGTCAATATCAATTGCAGTAAGACTTGTTTTATTTAACAATTCAGCCATTTCATTAGCTTTCCTATTAAGTGCATGATAAAGCTTACCTATCCCATCTTGCTGATAATAAGCATTTTTTCCTTCTAAATAAGCTATTTGCTTTTCTAAATCCTTAATTTTGGTTTCTAATTCTGCTGACATTAATTTAATTTTTTAGCATCTGAAATATTATAACCAATCAATAAATCACCCTTTACTACCTTCTCAGTCAGTTCATGTTCAACTGAAATTATTTCGTTTCTATCATTGCCTTCCGGATAATATCTTAATCTTATAATCCTACCTTCAGTTCCGTCATCATTTTGATATATAATTTCATAATCACTTGATATTACAGTGCCTACAACATTTCCGGTTAATTCACCGCTAGTAACATAAATCTTATTTTTAACTAAAGTAGGTTCAACTCCTTGTAGGAATCCAGTGTATGGTTCAAATACCCTTAGACCAGTAATAAAATTATTTAAAGGGTTCCATGTAGAACCTTTTTCGTTTCTCCACATAAAACATTCTTCAATAGGTATTGAGAAATATTGCATATCTGAAGATGCTTCAGCTGTTGGTTTTTGATAATTAAAAATTTTATAAGTATCATGAGTAGCATTATGATGAATTAAAATTTCAGAACCAGCAGGTATATCCGTAGCATCAACTACTTCAGCATTAACAGGCTTAACATAACGCATGTTAAAATTATCATATACTCTTTCTAATTTTATCTTTGTACCATCCTTAAATGTATGGCTGTTTTTACTTTCTAAATCAACCTTAATGATTACTCTATTACTTGGAGCTTTCAATTTCATAATTAATTAATTTAATTAAAATTACACGATTTTTTATATCTACCAAAATTTATTATATTTGTATTGCCCAAAAAAAAATTTATAACAAAAAAAACAATTAAAAAATGGCAAATCATTTATCAGTTTATGTTTATCGTAGAAACCAATACGATTTAACGAACCCTAACGGCACCCCTGCAACTAGCGGTGTGTTATTCTCATTACCTACTGTTGATTTACAGGTACAACCAACAACTGTAGTAGCAAATGGCGTACAAATGAATTCATTGATTCTTATGTACCCAAGCGGTCTTAACCAACCAGCTGAAAAGTTGTATACCAATCAAACTGTTGCTCAATTAATTGCAGCTATTAACGGAAGTGGTATTGCAACTACAACTACAACTACAGCGGCTCCTACTACAACTACAACAACAGCAGCTTAATTAAAAAAAATTTAAAAACAATCAAAAATATTAAAAAATGGCAAGTATAGTATCAATTACAGCATATCAAAGAAACCAATATGCTTTATTAAACCCTAATGGAACTCCTGCAACTTCAGGTATTGCTTACGGATTCCCAGTAAACACAATTATGGCTTACCCAGCTCCTTCAGGAACTGTAGCAAATGGAGTAACTATGAACTCAATAGTTGAAGTAGCTCCTACTGGCTTAAATCAAGTACCAGTATTGTTTTACACAACTTCTACTGTAGCGCAAGTTAATACAGCCGCAAACGCTTAGTCTTAAAAAAACGTAAATTAGCCCCTTTTTAACGAGGGGCTTTTTTATTTTCTTTATGTACTGTTTTTAGGTTTTTATATATCCTTTTAGCATCCTCTAATGTTTTACCAGCACCTGATGCCATAAACACAGATAATCTTCTTAATTTTTTAGCTGCTTTATTATTCATAATTTAATTTTATCTTCCTTGACCGCGATATTGCTTGGGTTTTGGAGAATGTTTGTTATACGATTTCTTTGCACTGCCTTTTTTTCTACTACCAAATGTTACCTTTCTTGAATCTGTTTTAACTTTTGCCATTTTATGTGTTATTTAGGATTAATTGGTACGAATATAAGCCATTTTCTAAATAATTTTTATTTAGGGTATGCCTACCAAACTTTTCTTTCCTAAAATCACGCAAACCTGCCGATACTGATGCTTCAGGTATATGAGTGATGGCTGAAATTTCACTAAGGGTTCTAAACCTTTGATCTTGCATAAGTTCCTTTAATTTAAAATGATTCTTAGCTAATCTTTTACCATCTCTTTCATGAACATAATCAGTTCCGTCAAATACTAATTCTTGTTGCATATTATTGGGTTTTAAAATACTTTAAATCTATGTCCCCACCGTCCATTTTATTTGGATAGATGAGTATGTCTTTATCGTAAAAGTTCCGCACCATACCATTGTGGTAAAATACGACTTTCCAAACGGTATTGACTTCTGTTCCGTAGTCAATCCATGCGATTGCTTTTCCGCGTCCAAGTGGTGTTTCAACTTCTATAGGGTTTATTAATTCGTGAATATACATTATGCATTATTTTCGTCTTGTTTTGCTGATAAAAGTTGTAAAGATGTAACTCTAGCATGCAACTGCGCAATCACTTCTTTTGTTTTATCGTTATTGTAAGTCTTTGCTTCTGGCTTACCTTCCATGTAAATCATTGTACCTTTTTTTAAGTAATTAGATACATTTAATTTGTCTGTCCAATAAGCACATGAAACCCATGTAGTCTTATCTACATCTTCACCTTGTTGGTTTTTAAACTTTTCGCTGTAAGCCATTGAAAAATTAATCACTGTTTTACCATTCACTGTGTTAACTACTGCATCTTGTCCTAATCTTCCGATTACGCTAATTCTGATCATTGTGTTTGTTTTTTATTATTAAAATATTACTTCTCCACCTTCTTCATCTTTATATGGAAGCCATGATTGATTAGCTTCTTTTCTTTTCCAAAAATCAAGTCCTTTTTTATTCAACATTTCTTGTATAAAATCCCTTCCCTCAATAAAAAATCTTCTTCTATCCCAAATATACTCAACCATAACAAACCCTTTTCTACCAACACTTTTCTTTTTAATTTTCTTAGAATGAAATTCTGCCACCGGACTACTTGGATCTGTCTGCGCAAATGGTCTATGGTAAACTGTAATGTTATCCATTTTATTGTTCCACATAGCCCCATCATTCACATCAAATACATCTGGACATTTGTAGTTTCCACCCCTATCTCTTTCCATTAATTTTGGATGCGCAATAACCCAAAAATACACATCATTCTTTTTCGCAAATCTTGAAAAATCAGCCAATAATGTTTCCAAATACTTATCAGTTCTTCCACCAAAACCTTTGTAATCATTGGTCATTTGGTTAAATGGATCTATACAACAAAAATCAACCTTCTCTTGCACAATCAATTCCAAAAACTTTTCTTTGATATATTGGGGTGTAGGCGAAAGCATCTCTGCACTAATATAAAAAATATGCTTTGAAATATAATCATAGGCTGCCTCGTAAATATCATTAGCCGGTCTATTTGGGTTAAACGGAGTACACTCACATCCCAAAAGCATCTCAACATAGTCATGAAAATATTCTTCCGCTGGTGTATCTTCCGGAGAAAATGTAGCAATCTTTTCTCCATACATGATGATTCTACTTAGCAATTGGGATTTTTGCCAAGCTGTTTTACCGTAGTTACCAATACCAGTAAGTAATGTAATTTCGCCTCTTTTTGGCTTAAAAATATAATCAAGCTCTGGAACACCAACCCCCATAACCTTGTCAAATCCATTTTGATTGATAAGCAAAGCTTTATCCTTTACATCAATTCCATATACCACATCTTCAACCCTGTAGTTATCGCCTTTTTCATCTACAAATTCCTTCTTAACATCAATTTCAAAATTCGTAGTCTTATTGACCAACTTTTCCTTTTGTATAATAGCCGAACCAGCAATAGCCCTATTTGCCCTATATCCGCTCTTTACAGCGCTTCTCATCTCCGACATAGTAAAGTCGTTACTCACTAAATATTCGGCTGAAATGAGGCTTAAAGCGGCCTCCTCGTTGATTCCAAACCTACAACATGCAGATGCCAACTTAAAAATGTAAGTATTTCGCTCTCCAGTGACAAAAGCATCGTTTTTATTGGTTAGCCATTTTAGAATTCTACGAAAGTTTTCAGAATCGTCAATTGTTTCAATTTCGTTGACTACAACCTTTTCTATTTTTTTTGCTTTGGTAAAAACCGCAGCCTTGTCGTTGATGTAAATATCGGGATCAAAACTTTCGTAACAAACCCTGCTAACATTAATTCCGCTTCGGTCAACTTCTGGGAAAACCTCTTGTAATGATTGAAAATGCTCTCTATGCTTTTTGCCATCCGTTATTTTAACCAAAGCTTTTAACCCATTACCTGAAGGACTAACCCAACAGGCATACACAAAATCCTTTTGAATGATTTCAGTCTGTTTATCCCTTAAATCAGAAATATCATCAAAATCTAAAACTATAAATCCGCTATGCGCAACCAATTGCTCATCCTTCCTATCTGCTCCAAACTTACCGCTAAAGCAAATTGAAGGTAAATTGAGCTTTAGCTTATTAGCCTTTTCCTTATCCAAAGCCAACCTAATGTCTAAAACCAAAGCTTTACTTGCACCTAGCTTAATCCTTTCAAGTGCTTTGTCAACGGTTATGAAATGTGGTTCCTTGCTAAAAATGTTTTTAAAAATAGTAGCTATCATCGTATTAATTTAAAGTTTTTCCTAATTCTTGTTGGCGTTTCTTGTACGCCTCAAAGTCATCGTTTTTATAAATTTGTTGTTTTGGTATTTCTCCCGAACCTATAAGCTCATCATTCCAAGATTTGTTGTTTAAAAATGTTTGTGGATCTTTTCTAAACTTTTTATCAGGCTGGCAAATCTTGTAATTTGGAATATATCTCATAATTTCTGTTCTTTCAGAGTCAGACAACTTATTCCATTTTTCAGTTAGCTTTCCTTTTTCACCTGTTTTCTTGTCATACAAATCCCAAAAAGAATCAAACGAAATGTTTATTTCCTTTATTTCCTTTCCTTTTATTTCCTTTCCTTTCCTTTCCTTTTTAGCATTGCTATCGGATAGCGTTTGCATTGCGTTCGCATTATTCCATCTATAACTTGCTGATTTTCTTGCACTTTCGCTTTTTATATTCCTCTGATCAAGTCTTTCTTGTACCGAATTACTACCAAAAAAATCACCATCAAAAACGAATAAATCAAAGTCATTTACTACGGATGCAACAACATCGCTATCCGTTCTTAAATCATACGCAATGCCATCGTAATCCGTTTGCAATGCGTTCGCATTATTATATAAATCCTCTACTATTGACCAAAATATACCATAGCCTATCATGCCATGCTTTCTTATTAGTCTTTTTATCTTCTCATCATTGCGCGCATTGTAATCATGCGAGAAGTAGAATGTATCTTTTGGCATTTTTTTTATCTTAATCGTTTATAAAATCGGTTTTCAACGCCTCGTTAATACGAGATATTTCTGCATCAGTAAATAATAATTTACCCTGCATCTTTCGTGATAATTCCGATTCTGGTATCTTTGCATTTAATGACAGCCACCTTTGTGTACGGCCATCTAAAGCTTCTTTTATTCTTTCGTGAAGCCTTAATTCAGTTTTGATTTCCATAAATTTGTTTTGATTATTGGATGACAAAAATAGTGTTATTTTTTAAATACCCAAATTTTTTTAACTTTTTTTTAAATTTATTTTGTGGTTTAATTAAATTAATTATCTTTGCCCTACCAAAAATAATAACCTATGAAAACTGCAATGAAAGAATTAATTGAGCATTATAGTTCTATGGAACTAAATGAATTTAAAATATGGTTTCTTAACAATGCTAAAAATCTATATGAAAAAGAAAAACAACAAATTATAGATGCAAGAAACAGTAAAGATGTAGAAGCAGTAGAAGCGTGGGAATTTATGAAAGATATATTGGCAACAAATAAAAGTAATAAAAAAAATAATTATGGGAGGAGTGCTGAAGAATATTATAAGCAAACTTATAACCAAGATAGTTTATTAATAAGTGAAATTAAAATGTCTGAAGAAGAAATAAGAGATTGGCATATGATACAAAGTTTAAAAGAGAAGTATGGAGAATAGGGATTTGATTTATGAAATGGCTAAGAGATTAGATATGGTAATTGAAGTAACAAAAAAAGGTGAATACATAGGTAAATTTAGGTTCATAAATGATAAACTACATAAACTAAAAGAAGATGAGAAATTCAACAATAATAGTGAAGAAGAAAAGATGCGTTAGTTGCGGGAATATTGATTATCATTTTTCTAAAAAGATGTGCAAGCAATGTGCTACAGTAGTTTCTACGCAAAAAAGAATGGAAGAGTTTGAAGATGATTCAGAAAGTTTTCAGAATTTAGTTTCAGATCTTGATCATGTATTTAGCCAGTATTTAAGAAATAAATATGCAGATAAAACAGGTATGGTAGAATGTTATACTTGTGGTAAGAAACATACTATAGCAGAAATACAATGCGGTCATTTTATGGGTAGATCAAATCTTGGAACTAGATGGATGGATGAAAACTGCAGACCTCAATGTATGGAGTGTAACTATTTCAAAACTGGTAATATTGAAGAATTTGAATATAAATTACATAAAGAAAATGGGGCATTAGTTGAATACCTTAGAGAAATAGCAAGACAAGCAGTAAGACCAACAAGAGATGAGCTTAAATCTTTGATCCTAGAATACAGGGCAAAGCTTAACTTAGTAAAAAAGAAATTTATTTAATTTTACAGAAGTAATTGTAGATTGGTGGTTTTAAGCAAATATACCCTCCTGTATTTCTATACTGGGAGGGTTTTTAATTAAATTAATTTTGGTTATTATATTTAATTAAATTAATTTTACAAAAAATATATAAAATGGCAAGAAAAATAGATCCAGAATCAGTTTCAAGTAAGGTGGCTGATTTGACATTAGGAGAAAGTATTAGATTAGATAACCCATACACATCAGTTATGGTTATGGTTTCAAATCTTAAAAAGAAAAAAGGACATGAAAGTAAAATGTTTAAAATTAAATTTATTGATGAAAAAACAATTGTAACAAGATCAAAATAAGTATTATGCACATCCAAACCGTTAACTACACTAGAACATTTAATTTAGGCAATTACTCGTCTGAAAAAATTGGCGTTGAATTTTCTCTTAATCAAGGTGAGTCTGCAAACAAAGCTCTTGATATTGCAAGAGAGTTGGTAGAAGAGTATCACAAACAAAATGTAGAAAGATTAAAAAGCTTAGGGTATTATCATGATGAAGTTATTGAAGTAATTCCTACTCAGTCAAAACAAACATTAGCCGAAAAGACAAAATCATTTATTGATTCTTGCAAAACAAAAGAGGAATTAAAAGCTTGGGAGTTAATGAGTAAAAGCAATCCTGAACTATTAGAACATTATAACAAAAAACTAAACACACTTTAATGAACTGGAACGAAACACTAATCAAAGCAAGCTCTGTCGGTTATTTAATGACCGAACCTGTAACTAAAGCTGACAAAGAAGCTGGATTGCTTTCTAAAACTGCACAAAAACATTTACTTGAAGTTTATGTTGCCGAAAAGTATGGCAGAAAAAAAGACATTAGCACAAAGCAAATGCGTAAGGGGAATGAAGTTGAAGATGAAGCGATTAAATTTTTATGCAATTACAAATGGTTGGATGAAAATAAATATGAAAAAAACACAGAAAGATATTCAAATGATTTTATAGCTGGCACCCCGGATGTAATTGCTGTTGATGCTGATGGTATTGATATATATGATGTAAAGTCAAGTTATGATTTATGGACTTTTACAGGAAATATACTTGATAAAATTGATAATTTATATTACTGGCAAATGCAATCTTATATGTGGCTAACCGGAGCAAAAAGGGCATATGTTGTTTTTTGTTTATTAGATACTCCGTTTGGAATTATTGAGCAAGAAAAAAAATCATTGCTTTATAAGATGAATGTAATTTCAGAAGAAAGCCCAGAATATGTAAAAGAAGCATTGAAACTTGAATTTAATATGACATTTGCAGACATTCCTGCTAATGAAAGAATATTGTTTTTCTCTATTGAGAGAAGTGAAGATGATATTTTACGCATACAACACAAAGTAGAAAAAGCAAGAGAATATTTACATACAATCCAAGAATTACATACAAACTTTAATAAATGAGTGCTAATATCATAAGTGCTATCCAAAATCTAAAAATGGCGCAAGAGCAATTTGAGGATTTTTGTAGACAATTTCCTGATACTAAAGGTGAAAAATTATTTAAGGTTTATGTAGGTAAAATTAATTGGATGTTTAATGATATTGTAACTCATCCATTTTTAACTGATCAAGTAAGATCTGGCATAAAAAAAGAAATAAATAGTGATATATTTGCTATACCTGCCATCCAAGAAAAAATTGCATTGTTAAATCCAGAACAAAGAGAGATGATTGAGGCAACTTTAGATGCAATGATTGATGGAGAGGAAGTAAAAATAGTAGATATAAAACATTTAAATGATGGAGGTTAGTGTTGTATATGAAGTAGCTGAAATAGTTTGTGATGCATGTTTAAATTATCATGTAGCAGTTATAGAAACTGATATGATTAAATGGTTTGATGAAAGTATTGAAGTAAGATATTTAGAAGAAATACAATGTCCGCATTGTGAAAAAATGACAAAAATAAAAAGATAATTATGGCAAAGAAAAAAACAGAAATTCCAAAAGAAATACAAGTTTATACAGAAGGATGTGATTTTTGTATGCAATTTGATTATGATGAACCTCATGTAGTAGGCGCAAGTCCTGATGGTGATGGTGGATTAGAAATAGTATTAAAAGCATACCAAGATGCTGGCATTACTTTCGTATGCCCAAATACTGGTAAAAAACTTAGATTGTTTTCACGACCATTATCGGATGCGGGTAGAAAAATATTAGAAGATCAAACACCACAAGAAAAATAACATAAAATAATTTATATTTTACTTTAAACCATAAAAGTAAATTATGATTTTTTATGTGCGTTAGCAAACTTACGAGCTGCTTCAACACTACCAAATCCCCAAGCTTTAAGTGCTAATGCCTTACGAGTAGGTTCGCCATTTGGTTTTTTCATAGCACCCGTCATACCAGAAAAACGAGCTGCAAACGAAACCCTACGAGGGTTAGTACCTTCTTTAACAGGAGCTTTTAAATTGCCGCCTGTTTCTGCATTGTAAGATGCACGACCTTTGGCATTTAAGCCACCTTCAGGGTTTTTACCCTCTTTTCTTTGCCAAGCTCCAGACATAAGTTACTTTTTTTCTTGTGCTTTAATCTTTTTTTCTTGTTTTAACATTTCAGGTGTTGGTTTTTTACCAGAACCAGCAGCTGCACGAATGTTATCCCATAAACCTCTGCGAGAATAAGAGCCATCTGCTCTTTTCATCATTTTTAATTTACTTTTCATACGCTAATTTACAACTTTATTTTTATTTTCAGACTTCCAAATAGCTAAATCTATTCCAGTTAATCCTTTAGGAGGTTCCGCTTTGCCATTTTGGGGCTTTATTTCGGTCTTTTGTGCTTTTTTTGGATATTCTATCGGCTTAATTGGTAAAACCTCCTCTACGGGCTTTATTTTGCCATAATTATCCATTAAATAATTCACTACTTGCTGAACAGATGTCAAATTTTGCTCTTTTTGAATCATATCCAACTTATATAAGTCAAATCTAACTCCAATTGGTTTACTTTTTGCCATAATTTTAATTGTAGCTACAAAGTTAAGTTAATTATTCCAAATGTAGCTACAAAATATGGCTTATTTTACCTCAATGTAGCTACAAATCCCCCCCCACCAAGCAAAGAACAAAAAGAAAGCAACCCACCACCACAACCAACCGCGAAGGAATTGCAAGAACCAACCAACAGCCCACAGCCCAACCACAAAAACCACAGCCACAAAGGAAAAGGAC
>Ga0164292_10000271_pt1 | contig 38136 bp, 38 predicted proteins | sample GEODES117metaG_FD_111486 | JGI IMG/M metagenome (GOLD analysis project Ga0164292, IMG submission 111486) | Eutrophic lake water microbial communities from Lake Mendota, Wisconsin, USA - GEODES117 metaG | ecosystem: Environmental > Aquatic > Freshwater > Lake | place: USA: Lake Mendota...
AGAATTTCAATGGCATAATTGATAACCTTATTCTCTTCCTTGAGAGTGGGGGTAGCCAGAACCACATCCACGGCACCATTGATCACCTTTTCCTTGGGGGATTTGATCTTGCGGGTGCTTTGGATGTTGCTTTCAATACTACCAACTTCGCCATCCAGCTTCAGATCATTACCAAGGCTTTCTCCCCGAATTTTGAGAATCAGAGGCAGCTTATCTTCAACTTTGAGGGTATCGGATTCCGTATTCTCAATAAGAATATCATTAAGGATTTTCTGGAACTTGAGAACACCCACCGTCCCATCGGCTACGGTGGCAATGATGTCTTTCTGTTGCTTGAAAGTGAGGGGAGAGCAATCCACTTCCTTTTTGGTAGAAGCTTGGTATGCCTTGAATTTGGTTGCCTTGAGTTCCTGAATACTATCAAGGAATTGTTGAACGTTGTTTTCCATGTGTTTATTTAAGATTAAAATTAATTATGGGCATAAACCGTAAAATCATCATAACAAATTAAAGTTAATCTAGGTTCTGTAGTATCTCCCATCTCACGCTCCGTATGAGGATTGAAATCTTTGATTTCTAAAGATTTTGTCCCATTTGCAGTATGAATGGTTACATCACTATCCATATCATATTTATTGAGCCTTTCAATCAAATCTCGTAATTTCATATTAACCATACTTACACTATCAATTTAAAAAATCAACCCAATTCTGGTGTTTTTTCCGAAGTATTTTCCTGATTGAGCTTATCGACAAAGTAATCAATGTCTCGCATGGTGGAATTCAGGAGTATATTACCGTCTATTTTAGCCGACAGGTGGTAGATGATATCTCTATAATAATCTTCCCCATACGGATGGCACAGACCCCTTAGAAGCTCAAGGGGAGCATGTCCCATGAAATTAATATTAATGTTTTTCAAGGATGAATTAGTAAAACGAATTGTTTTGGATTCATTTTTGAGAAGTGCATTGATCAGAGTATTGTATGTGGATGCGGGAAGCTGTTCAATCAAAGCTGCTTTATCCCCCACATTGGCAAAATCCAACACGGATTCCCCATATTTCACCTTTCGGATCGTCTCCGATATGGAGAAAATATCGTAATCCTTTTTAAACAGGGGAGGGACATCCAATTCAAATTCCAGATTATCGGTCTTGATGATCAGGGGTTCCTTATCGTAATTTTCCAATTCTTTTATAAAGTATGAAAGGGATACTTTCACGTTCTTCTCTTCCACGGTGAATCCCATGTCATAGGAGACATCACGTTCCCAACATGTTAAAACATTTAAAAATTTTTCATAAATGTTATCCCCTGAAAAGTTGTTGAGATAATCAATCAGGCAATCATCCCCATTTTCGGAGATTTCTTTAAGGTCTTTGAATTTGATTTTCATAGCTGAGAATAATTCTCACAAGCAAACGTCACACTCTTGATCGGATAATCAGTGTTGTCATAATCCATGGTGAATCCCTCCACAGCAACGGGGAATGCCCGTTTGAATTGGTATCCTTTTCGAAGCACCCCGTTATTGGTGTATTGTTTTACGGTGATGGTGGACTTGAGATTCACACCACGCTCCACCAGACCCTTGATACCAATGGCGATCTGCCAAGGACGAAAATACTCATGCTCCAAATCCTGTCTTGTTTCCAGAAAGTTGATGGAGAAGCTACGGGAGAGGAAATCGCTTCGGGATGACATGGCATAGCCGGGAAGGAATCCACCATAGGAATCTCCTGCCACCATGGGAGTGAAATTGGATGATTCTTGGGGGATGGTAACAGCTTGGGCTGGAAGTATTGTTCCGTTCCTAGTCATGGCATTGGGAGCGATCTTGGCTTTCCAATTCTCCCCAGCATCCGATAGAACGCTATTGATTGCTGATTCCGTAACACCATCTATGGATACCGTCCAAAGAACTGGTATAGATAGACAGTATTTGGCTTCTCCTGAGAACGCCTGAAGGAAATCGTTGATTTGAGGACCAGCCATGAAGATACTTAATCAGAAAGATTAAGCAACGGAGAAATCTTTATAGAAGTGATAAGCGAAAGTAGCTGGGAAATTAAGAACTTCTCCAGTTCCATCAGCAATTTGATATGCAATTTCTCCGATGGTTCTCAAAGAGGCACCAACAAGCTCAATTGTTTTAATAACTTCCAACGACCCGCCGCTGGAAACATTGGTTCCACGTTGGCATGGAATTTGGAGAACATCTAAAGTGATAATTGACTCAAAACCGGGCATACAGATATTTCCAGTGGTGTCCTCATTGTTGAAAAGAAGTCTGCTTGCGCGTTCAAGTTTGGTGCGGATATCCAAGGATTGGTCAACATAAAATTCAACACTCCAACCTTCAGAACCCGGATAAGATGATTTTCCCGGCAAATTGAAGGTCTGCCCACTGAAGTTGACTTGCTTGTTCTCAATATCGCGTCCGGGTAGGGATGCACTACGAGCATAAATCAAATCTGTTTCTCCGTTTAGAGATAAACCAGTGATATTGATCTGTTTAACACGGAATAGGAAGTCCCTTGCAAATTGTTTTTGGGAGGCTTGGTTGAAAAAGTTTTCGATGCTCGTTGCCATTGTATTATTATTTAGTCATTTGGTATCACTTTTTTCCAAATATATCCTTTAGCACTTCTCCCAATTTTATCACAAACTGGATTAATATATCTACTATCTATTCCAGTTTGTCTTGCTGCTTCTCTAATTGATGGATATCTTCCAATAAACTCACCACATTTCGTATATTGCTCCACTTCTATACGATCTTTCCGATTCATCATTAATTTATTTTTATGTTCATTGGATGTTTTTTTACCATATCTACCATTTCTCTCACCTCTACGCGAATCTCCCATTTTTTTCTTTGTTTCCTCTGATAATTTTTTACCATACATTGGATGTTTTTCACCCCTTTTAGATTTGGAAATATTCTCCCTCCACTCTTTTGTGATAATCCTCCCTTTAAAAATTTCACTTCTTCTTTTACGAGATTCTTCAGAATGTGTCGCACCTCTCCTATTTTGACCCTTTATCCATATATTATAACCATTTTCAAATACAGAACTTTTATATTTTTTAATCATTTCTTCTTCCAATTTTATCAAATCATCTTTTGTAAAATTTGGAAAAAAATAATATTCAAATGAAAAATTTTCAATACCGTATTTTCTAATAGCTTTAATTATTGGTCTGTTTTCTTTTTTAAGACGACAATACGAATACATTCGCTGTTTTAGATTTAATGTTTCTCCGATATAAAATTTATCATTTATATTATTTCTGAAAATATAAATTGCTGGGGATTTTTTATAATCAGTAGGAACTCCTATATTGTCGATAGTAGTGGACATATTATTATTTAGTTGTTCGACACAATCTTTTCTAATAAAAAATCCCGATTAGTAAAAACCAATCGGGATTTAGATTTTTTATTTAGTCAGATGGTTAAATCAATTCTTCCAGATTCGCATCACTACGGGTAGCCGTAAAAGTTATCAAAATAAACTCAGCGGTTCTCGTTGGTTTGATCAGAATATCAACCTTCAACTCATTGGTATCAATGACTTGTGGAGTATTATTCCTTTCGTCGCAAACGATCAGATAATCATAGCAACCACCGTTCTGTTTCGCAAATTCGAAAATCGGCGTAAGCGTGTTTACCAAGCGAGTGCGTGTGAATTCGTTGTTGGGTTCAAACACGAAGAATTGGGCAGCTTTCTTGGTAGGTCTTTCCAGAGCAAGGAACAACCTACGGACATTGATGCGATCAAATGCGCTTGGTTTGCGGCTCATGGTCTTTTGACCAAAGACAACCACACCTTGGGCGGGGGAGAACATAACAGGGTTGATGTTGATCTTGTAGAACTCATCACGCTGTTTCTGATTCGGATTGATTGCGATGTCCAGAGCGTTTGTCACCAGACCACGGGTGAATCCAGCAGGAGCAGACCATGGGAATTCCGCAGCATCGCTACGTGCCATGATAGCAGCTTGGTATCCAGAGAATGGAAGCCAAACCTTTTCACCTGTGAAATCATCATAGGCTTGCACCCAGTTTCCATAAGTTGCAGCATAGGAAGTGTTTTCCAATTCGAATTGGTGTCTCATAGCCCAATAAACATCTGTTTGGAAGTTCTTGTTTCTATCAGAAAGAATCTTGGTGTTTCTTCCAGTCACAAGAATGTGACGGATAGGATCAGCAATGAATACGCAGTCGCCACGACCACCAGTATTGGAGGGGAGGTTACAGAAGTTCTCAAATTGGTTGAAGATCGCGCTGTAATTGGCACGAAGATCGGTTGCTACCGTATTGTAGAAAATATCTTGGGATGTTCTCAGGGAGTCCACCTTAGCCTTCAACGCACTGTTATAAAGGGTATCGTCATAATATGCGGTTCCCGCAGCAGATGTCATCGTGAAGATCGTTCCCAGACCACCTTCGACAACCACATCAATGTCATAGATTTCATCATTTTTGATACTTTCCAGAGCGCGATTGATCTTGGTTGGAACATTGCCGATGATCTTTTGGGTGATCTTGACAGGATTGTAAACACCCAGAGGATACAGGGCATTTGCGACTCCAACGCTTTCAGAAAGACCCGAAAGTGCATATGTGTTAGCTACTGTTAAATTAGAACTAAGAGCGGAGGCGGTAGAGGTAGTGGTTGTAATACCTAATGCAGCGGAGATGCTTGTATATTGAGTGGCAAGCAAGCTCTCAGTTACCACACGGATTTTCTTGGTGGGATTACCCGAAGAATCCAGCGAGGATTCGGTGAACTTGTTGGAGATGTATGGATTGACCATGATTTCCACATTGCGGGAATTGGTATCCTGAGTTTCAAGGAAGAATGGAACGGATGGTCCACCATTTGGATTGAGTTGAGTTCTGAAAGTATCAATGGAACCCACGATACGGTCATCAAGCACATAATCCAGCTTGAATGCTTCCGTTGCATATACACTCTTACGGAGCTTGAAGACACCAACGTTAAGAAGGTCATCGTCTTCCCTATCGGCAATGTTGTAGTCGGTAAGGTTCTCCATGACTTGGGAAATACTACCAGTGGCACCTCCATCGGTAGCGGAGAGATTGAATTGGAGCGTTCCGTTTGGAATCTGCGTGAAATCCGAAATCACACCAGCAGTAAGGCTTGTGGTATATGCGCGGGTGATTGCATCAAAATTGGATGCTGGATTGAGATTTACGTTATCTGCGATACCGACATAATAACCTTCAAATTGGCTATTGATCGTGGTTTGGGCTTTATCAAGCACAATGATACCAGCACCGCCCATGGCAGAAAGGGTATTTGCCTTTACAGAGGAAAAAGAGGAAAGGGGAGATGCCGTTGCAGACCAATCAAAGAGGGTTCCTTCCATGGCTTGGGCAAATTCCGTTTCCGATAGGGTAATCTGATAGGGTTTTCCGAGGAAATAGGTTCCAGCGGAGAGATCGAGGTTTCTCGTTGTGGTAACTCCGGTGGGGGTTGCGGCAACAACGGGATAAACAAGGGCAGAATGTTGGCTTCCAAATCCATCACCAGAACCGGAACCATAAGGAAGACGGAAAGTGTAGATGTTTGCGGGAGAATTCAGGAGTTCCCTCACAGTGTAATAGAAATAACGTTCTGCGCTATTGGTTGGGGTTCCATAGATTGCTTCCAGTTCGTCTCTGGAAGTGATTTTGATAACCTCATCAGAATATCCTTGAGGTGTATAACCTGCTACGAAAATATTAGTCCCTACATTCGCCTGTGCGACGAGACTTAAATCTCTCTCAAATATCTCCACCCCAGCCGAATTTATTGTGCGTGTTGCCATATTACTATTTAGCAATTTATGGCTGAAAATTTGTTATTCTATAAAACACACTATTTTTCAATCATCTCTGCCACAGAATTTCCATCAACATCCTCGACAATCTTGAAAGACGGTAATTTATTATCTTCTGCATATTTTTCCAATTTGGCTATCAATTCTGCACCCAATGGTTCTTCTCCTTGAACCATTGTTGGTAATTTTCCTAAAAATATATTTTCCATGGAATTACTTTACCTTGAAAAATTGAAATGTCAACTCAGAGTCTGATTATATCTATCACATCCCAGTAAATTGATGTGCATTTGTGAGAAAACAAAAGTAAATCCGCTTTCAATCTCCATTTCACCCGTCTCATTCTGAGAGAATGCTAATTCATCGATTGATGTTACAAAAGCTTTCGTATATTTAAATTGAATTACTTTATTATCATATTCATCCAATCCATACATCGTAATATCCGTCTGATAATCCGAAAAATTACCATCCACTATAATACCCTTTTCATTGAATTGACCCGTCTTTTGGTCATGTTGTAGATTCAGCCATTGGTAAATTACCCAATAATTATTATATCCGCTATCCACTTTGAATTTGACATTTACGGGAGGATAAGGGTCTTTGCTATGGCTTGACACATAAAGCGTATCTCCCGCATATCGGGTGGCAATCGCTTTAATGGTCAATCCCGGAACCATCGTCCCATAGATGCTGAATTGCACACTATCGGGAATGATGGTATTGTCATTCCTTGTGTAATTGGATTGGATTCTCTTTAAAATTGGGGGCAAATCGAAAACGAGAAGGAATTTATCCTTCCTGCTGCGATTTAAGAACGATTGTCGGACCTCTGTATTACTCACTAAACATATTTAATGGGAAACGCTCCTTTAACAGATCATAGAATGGTTTATAAAAATAAACATTATCGGGAGGATATTCAACTGCCCACATTTCCACCATTTCATCCACATCATAACCATTATATCCCAACTTCGCATCCTGCGCGACATAGAATTTCCACTTTGGATTATTCTCCGCAAATCGGTAAAACCTTTGGATATTTTGTTTTAATTGTTTTTTTGGTATGGATCGTTTGGCTCCCGCTTTCGTGACGGATGGGATTGCATATGATTTACCCTCTCGCCCTTCTTGGATACCTTCAGCACAACCCTTCACATTCCATCGACCTTTCCACCCATTCTCTTTTAAATGGTAATCGTATTTTCTCCAAACGTTACCAATTTCTCCAAAAGATGCATATCCCGCTGATCCGGCCCCGTGCCACCCCAATAAATTCGAAGTGAACACAAACACTTCATCATCTTTTAGATCGGTGATGTAATTTTCATAACATTTCACACTTTCACGTTAGCATGAAAACACACAAAATCAACCGAAATATTTCTCCATTGCTGCCCATTGATCGGAAGAGATATTCCTTTCGGGATTGGAGAACACCGAATGATCTGGTAAAGCCCAACCCGCAGCTTCCAATTCCGCCATGTCGCTGACAGCAGCACCCCCAAATCCTCCGAAGAGCATGGGAGAGATATTGGAGTGTTCAATCTTGTCAACCTCTTCATTCGTGTATATGGATGTGGATGATCTGTATTGGTGAAGTCCCTGATCGATGGGTTTTATGCGTAAAGGTTTATCACAATCATCCAGTTCCTCAACTTCAAAATACAATTCAGTTATATCCTTGTAAAGAGCCATCAATGCCCACACAAATGCCATCACACGGTCATCATGTTCCCCGCTTTTGGCTTTCCAAGAGCCATTTGGGTATCGCACAAACATCTTGAACTCTTTCAGGGTGTCGATGTTGCGGAATACCACGGATTGCGCTTCATTAACAAAATATCTCTGGTTGAGAACCGCTTTGTATTTGGTATTGATGTGGGAAATCATACCATTCTGCTTGTTCTTATGCGCTTCCTTGGCTCCCCAAGACACAAGATTCTGATACATATGTGTATTTGCCAAGGTATCACATACTCCGGTTCCTTGGTTGTTGCGCTCAATCAATAGCAAAGGATTTCCCCAATGCCCACAAATTTCAACAACTTCATTGGTAAATTCCGATGGGCCGATCATATTATTATGATATTCCGCAACTTGTATGATTTCATTGGGGTTTGTGATGTCAAGGACTTCTAAAACCGATGCATCCAACCCAACACCTTCGGAAACGTCTCCCCCAATGACATAAATTTTCTCAGGATCGTATTCTTCCCATATTTTATATTTACCGTCTTTTAGGATGTGGAGCGGTGATTTACAATCGATTTTAAGTTTATCGAACAATGCTTCGTCCAACGATGATTCACTATTGTCAACAAAATGACAATTATATTCCTGTTCAAATAATTCATATGATCCTAAACGAGCAACTTCTTTCAATTTCCATGCTTCGTCTCTACCCGGAACCTCCTCCCAAGTGATCGTTTCAGCGTGAAATTCGTTCCACCCATCAGTTCCTTTTTTCAACGCATCTGCAAACATTTTATAAAAAACATTATCTTTTCCTCTGGGAGTTGAAGTGATTAATATTTTAGATGTTTTTGCTCTGGAGATGGTTGGTAGGACAGAAGACATGAAATCAACCACCAAACTATCGGGATCAACCCACGCCAATTCGTCAAGTAAGAGGCATTGAATAGTGCTTCCTCTCGCAGTTGAACTACTTGTCGTTGCAATCCCGATGGTTGAACCATTTGAAAATTCGGTGCTTTCCTGACCCCATGTTTTAACTCCGGGTTTCAACCAGTTGGGCAATTCCTCATATGCTAATTTAACACGCTTGAAAATCATTTTCGCGGTGTCTTCTTTGTTGGCAACGATTATAGTGTTTCTATAATCCTTAAAACAAGTCTCATGTAGGGCTAATATGGTTAGACATGTGGTATTATGACTTAAAATACCGTTAGTGAAAATTCGATGATCTTCGCTATCCACAGTCGCATCATACATATGTTCGCTACGATCAGTCTTAACAATTGATAAAACCGCTTCAAGACCGTTTTCCGTCCAAATATTATCACCAATATTCAAGTTCTCACAAAAAACTTCCTCATAATCAGAATTTTTAAAAATTATGTGTTCATCAGCACATTCTAATTGAAAATTTTCGGTTGTTATGATCCACACATCATATACAACTGTCTTATGAAGATGTGTCAAGTCGTGCCACCCAGAATCAGTCCAGATTTCATAATCAGTTAAATCTATGGTTTCTATTATCTTCCCCATTTAACTATTTAAAAAATTTACACAATCTTCTATGATTTTTTCATTATCATTATTGAAATCTTTTTCTTTAACGTGTAAAACTTTACACCCCAACGTTCCAATTATTTCACTTTCCCTTAATAATTCTTCAGAAGCCCCTTTACCTTTTTTCCCATGCCAATATGTCCCGTCAAATTCGATGCATTTATTAATATCTTTGATATAAAAATCTATTTTTCTACTTGATCTAAATGTTTTCACCCTAAACTCATGATTTTTACCATCGTTGACAATCTCTCCATTGTTTAATGTTGCGAAGTAAATATTTTTATATTTATCTTTCACTCTTTTCCAAACCTCAACAAACAATTTCTGTGAAATCATTGAATAATTCATTCTCTTAAATGATTTCAACCATTTATCGGTTATTTCAGCTCTAATTTGAACTGCTTCTTCCAATGAGCATTTCTTTCTTTCCATGATAGAGTCAACAGCGTTGGTGGCTTGTGTTTCTCTAACTTTTTTATAAGCCTCCTCTTGCGTATGTCCTCGTTTTAACCAATATCCCTCTTGAGATGGTAAACGATCCCCGATTAAATGTGTTTTTCTAATCTTTTCAGCGCAATTTTTAGCGCGATTTTCATGTTTATTATACCACAAAACATTACAAGATGTGTTGTAGCAAAATTTATCGTATCCATCTCGCACATTTTTAAATCGTGTTGGGGTTTTACACCATTTACAAAATCCCTCACTATCACATTTTTTAATATGTTTTTTATAATAATCTTCTGGATCGATGTTTAGCACACCTTTGAGGTGTCTAGTCAAGCGATTTATTCTTGTGAATGTATTCCCATCTTCTAAACAGGTGTATTTAAAATCTTTTAATTTTAAACTTTTCAAATTTTGATTATAATGCAACAAACAACAAGTATTATACTTCAAAAAATCATAAGGAACTTGATTATTACAATCATGTTTTTTACATTTACTATTCGGTTTAAAATATTTTTCATAGAGAGATATTTTATCAACTTCACTCAGATTGTATCTCATTCCCAATGATCTGGATGCTGCTCTCCAACAAGAATAATATTCATCATACTCGTCAATATATATCAAGTTATTTTCAACATCTTCTTTAGTTTTTTCTAAATCAAATTTATTATCTTTATATATAAAAAACAAGGTTCTACTATGACAACCCTTCCACTTTTTTCCATCTGACAATAATTTTCCAGTAATTATACATGTTTTGTTCGTCATGTATATATTTAGTCTAATCGCTTAGATATTTGTCTATTTTTTAATAGAATTGTAAAACTTTTCAGCTTCAACTTCTTCTATTTCACCTGTTTTTTTGTTTCGTATTTTTATTTTAGTATCACCAACAAAACATTTTCCCGATTGACGAGATGAGTTGACAATATTAAATCTGTTATCTCTAAATGCGTTCAGCAACCGCTTCTGATATGGTAACAACGGTATTTTAATCTTACCTAAATCCGGCTCAATGATATAGAAATAATTTTCAGCAAAATATAAAATATCATCCCGACACTTGGCAATCTCAGCCACCATCTCTGGTGTATATTCGAATGTAGCACTAGCTGTGGGCAAATTAGGATTGCCCATATATGTATCTTTTTTCCTACCCATATTACCTATTTAGAAATAATTCCCATATACACTACCATCACTACCTCCCGTGGATGGAGGAAACACATCCCTTTGCACGATTTCATCGGAACTTTCGGTGTATATCTTGTTATCATCCAGAACAGAAGATAGCGACAAAAATGCTGCCGAAAGACCCGGATACATTCCCGTCAATTCTGGGAACATCGTGGAAGACAGCTTACCGAAGAAAGAATTATCAGCAATTTGATGATTCATATTTTCCCTTGGTTCATTGGTGGTGAAGTTATGCTCACTACGAACAGCTTTCAATCTCCAAACATAATGACCCATTGCAGGATTGAGTTCAGCGGCATCTTCATCCAGAGCTTCCGTAACCTCAAATATCTTGGCTCCCCTGCCATTCGGCCTATCACATCCAAATGGTGTCACCCTGATCTTATCCTGTGATTTGGGTTCGCAAGCCCATGGACCATTTTCCTGATCAATAATAATTTGCTCCCCTGCTTCCGTTAATATGGGATTATTGTTTTCATCTCTTAAAACACCATCAAATACGCTAAGTCCAGCAAATTTGACATTAAAATCATCAATATGTAAATAGAGTGTCAAAGTATCGGGGGAATCCATACCAGCCAGAGCATAAATTGGGGAGGCATTCTCCATCTGGATATATGCTTTGATAACTGTTGGACCGAGCCAATACATGAGAGTGTGTTCCCCATAGATGGAGTTCATTGCCTTTGGGTTGAAGGTGTTCACATAATAATCAATCTCCACCCCATAATTATTGATAAGCTCCCCAAATTGGGAATTGAATATGGCTCTTTCAGCCTTGAAATTGGAAGGATCGGCAAATCCCCCGCAATTGGGGCGATAAACACCAGCAAAGATGTTTTCAGGAGTGAGACAGGAAAGTGGAATTGTTGGACAACCCATTATTTTTTAACTTCTACGATTTTACCACATTGTTGACCATGGAGATTGGTGAACAGCTTTAGGATTTGATTACTGTTTTTTCTTTTGATCTCTTTACCATCTTTAAATTCCACACCATTGAGTTGTCCCAATTCCTTTAACAGATCATCCCCAATCAGAATCTCTCCTGCTGTTCTGATCTTCTTATACGGTCCTTTGTTCCATGGTATCTTTCTTGTCAGGGGATCGCGGGTAATATTACCCCCCTTCTTATTATTGGCGTGGAGGGATTGCTTAATGTCACCAAATCCATCCTTGTGTCGATACTCAAGTATCACACCATTGCGCTCTTCGAAAAATTCCAGAAAGGACTTCATGCTAATACTTAACAAAAAAAGAGGGAATCATCACGATCCCCTCTTCTTAGGTTTATTTTTTTAATTCATATTAGCGGAAGAAATCTTCTGCCTGTCTAATATCCGAAACTTTGTTCTGCTTGCCCATATCAGGTTGCTTTGCACCGTGGAGAGCGTGACCATAATCACCGTCATTACCAACCTTATCAGTGGTTCCCACTACCTTGGTTTTTTGGTTTTTTGGTTGGGGACGGCCATTAACCTTGTTGCTACGACCTTGGAGCTTGTGTTGTTGACCACCACCCTTGCCATCCTTGGCACCTACGGTTCCGTCATTACCAACCTTGTCAGTTGGAAACGTTCCGCGCTCTTCATCTTCGTCATAAGAGAAATCATCTTCTTCTTCGTTATCTTCATCCATTTCGTCGTCTCCTCCGAAATCATCGCCTTCATCAAAGTCCAGATCATCTCCTTCGTCTTCCATACCACCATCAAGAACTCCCATCAAAACATCGTGAAGCTTTTGTGCTGTGGCACGATCAAGAGTAAATGTAACTTGGTCTTCATCGTCACCGAATTCGTCATCTCCAAACTCATCGTCCATGGGAGCATCACCAAGGCCGAGGGCATCAACTTCTTGAGCATCCTCTTGCTGGTCAAAATTATTACCCATAACGGATTCAAACAACTTATCAAATGTAGATTTCTTAGTCATAAATGTATTTAGTCTATCTCTTGCAATTTTTTTAGATTCCTTGTGAATTCTCTCTTCCGCTTCCTCTCTTTGGATTCCACTCTCCATTCTTGCAATTTCTTTTTTAAGAGATTCCTTCTGTTTATCAGAAAGATTGGGATTCTTCAACTTTTCTTTAAGTTTATCAAGATTAGCATACTTACGCTCTTCATCCTCATCATAAGTATCATTCAAAGCTTTGTGATAACCGCTTTTCTCAGATGGACCACCTTTTTGCAAGGGATTTGTTTCGTTGAAAGCGTTTTTGGATTGCTTGGGAATTTTTTTGGACTTGTTGATGTTTTCCTGTGCGTTCTCTTGAACGACTTGAACACTGTTCAGCATTTGTCCATATATATCTCCCAATGTCGGTTGTTTTTTCATATAATTATTGTTGGTAAAGTGTATCGTGGACGGTGATAGTTCCAGCACTGAGGTTTGCGGTAAATGAGTGGGTGGGATACTTGACATCAACCGTTGCTCCATCCCCTTTGGCCAACATCAGAATAAATTGTGTAAGCTCCCCATGGAATTGAAAAATCTTAAAAACATCCGACCCCATCTCATCAATTATTTCCTGCGGAGTGAGGGTTTCGTCCTCCCAAACAATCTCAATACCTTCTCGTTGGGTTCTCACCAAATTACTGAAACATTCCTTGGAAAGATTTTTGATACGGGATACCGCTTGTTTCAATAGGACTTCCTTATTGGGTGTCGGGGGTGGTGGTAGTGTGTTATTACCTAGTATAGACATATCATTATTTAGTCATTTCTTCCAAAATTCATAACCATCCAATCCTTTACATATTTCATCCCCCAAAATTTCTTTAGCTTTTGAACTGGATGGGGTGACTTTACTCTTAATTTTATGTAAATCGACATAATTATAAACACCATCATCTTCTGGTGTTTGGTTCAATATGTTTTCAAAATCATGTTCACATTTGGGTATATTGAGGAAATCCCAAATTACGTCCATGACAATTTTAGGATTATGTGTCAGGTAATCATAATCCACCAAAAGGAATCTATCCCCCAATCCTCTTAAAAAAGCATCCTTCAATATTGCGTAAGCAGCACCGACTTCCCCCTCCAAACTTGCCCAATGCATCATCCTACCTTCAGTTGTTAAACATTGGGGCATTGGTCCTTGGGGGTTGAACTTGTAGGAACCCTTTCGATATAATAATTCGAAAGACGCAAGAACATCCTTTATATCTCTAACTGGTGCTATGATCTTGGTTTTTTTATTGGTGATTGCCTCCAACATTTCAATGGAGAATCCCCACCCCCTACATTTGTCGATGACATACGGTTTTTCGGTATTATGGTAGGAATGTAATACAGTGTTGAGGATACGCTTCAAATTTTCATCATTACCAGCGTTTTTATCAGATCGATGTTCAATGATATTACCCCACGATGTTTTGATATTATTCATCAATTGATTCAAACCCGATGTAGGAGTACAGAATACTTTAGGATTTTGTGCCATCAGATTCATCAGAAGAGTGCTTCCCGATCTGGGTAAGCCAGACACATAAAATATATCTCTCATTTTATGATGTTTTCGATATTGAAAATTTGATAAATATTATCATATGGGCATTCATGGATGATTCCATTGAAACTATAATCATATAAATACGAATTAATATTACCCTTTGGAAAGGTAACAGGGGGAGTTATATTATTATGCATGTCATAACCAAATACTTCCGGTTGTGTCCCAACCCACACCACTGTTGATGGTAATCCCATGGCAGCCGCAGCATGTTGTAAAGAAGAGTCGATTAGAATTCTTTTTTTAGAAAGATTCAACATGGCACATAAAATCTTTTTATTTTGATTTTTATCATAGCGAATCACATTTTGTAATTGAGGATGGTGGGGGTGACAAATATGCAATATCGTATATTGTTCTTTAAGATTATTGATTATTTGTTGAGCAATGAAAGGATGAATATCCCTTGTCCATGAGTATGGAAATTCTTGGTTTTGTGCGCCTCCAATGGTTGGAAGATGAGAATGGGTTTATCAGTTTGAGGTAGTAACGCTCTGGGTATTTCCCCTTCCCTAAAATTAAAATAAATGTTTGGATTTAAACCATCGTAATTAATCCCTATCATATCACACCACGATTTCACCAGAGGTTGTTGTTTGGTGATATGATTTGTTGTTTTATATGGATCATGTGCAAATATTTCACAATCTTTATCGAAGATAAAGTCCTCATAAAAATACGGAGTATTTCCCAATAGATAACACCTATCAATATCAGGATTTCCTTGAAAAATGTCAGGATATGCAGAATTTACTATAATGTTGTGGATTGGATGTTCCTTTTTATAGGAACGGATAACCGAAGTGGCTACAATGTTTTTACCCAACCCCCCCTCAATATGAAAAATAGCATTTTTTATCATATTGCTATTTATATAACATTAAACGGAAAGCAACGCTATTTTCTTCATAGTTCCATTTATGTTTACAACTAAACAGTTGCCGCTATTAACAGTTGATAGTGGGTATGCTGACGACCCCAACACTAATTGATTGTGTGATGTGGGGATGGCACAAGAGCCAAGGGCGATTGAAGCTGATAGAGAGGCACCGTTACCTGCGTTATAACCAATGAATATAGAGTGACATGCGTTTGTGGCACCGTTACCTGCGTTATAACCAAGGAAATTGGAGTTGGATGCGCATGTGGCACAGTAACCTGCGCGATTACCAAAGAAATTGGAGTTGGATGCGTTTGTGGCACCGTTACCTGAACATCGACCAAAGAAATTGGAGTTGGATGCGTTCGTGGCACCGTTACCTGCGTTTGAACCAAAGAAATTGGAGTTACCTGTGTTCGTGACACCGTTACCTGCGTTTGAACCAAAGAAATTGGAGTTGTTTGTGAACGTGGCACCGTTACCTGCGTTATAACCAAGGAAATTGGATCTAAATGCGCCTGTGGCACCGTTACCTGCGCCATTACCAAGGAAATTGGAGTTGGATGCGATCGTGGCACCGTTACCTGAACATCGACCAAAGAAATTGGAGTTGGATGCGCATGTGGCACCGTTACCTGCGTTATAACCAAGGAAATTGGAGTTGGATGCGCATGTGGCACAGTTACCTACACCATTACCAAAGAAATTGGAGTTGGATGCGCATGTGGCACCGTTACCTACACCATTACCAAAGAAATTGGAGTTGGATGCGTTCGTGGCACCGTTACCTGAACATCGACCAAAGAAATTGGAGTTGGATGCGTTCGTGGCACCGTTACCTGCGTTATAACCAAGGAAATTGGAGAAACATGCGCATGTGGCACCGTTACCTGCGCGATTACCACCAAACAAACTATTACCACCCACTGTCGCAGATAAAGGAAATCCTCCGACATTTATTGAACTTGTGGTGAACGTTTGGGTAGATGAAAAATTATTATTGACATTAACCTTTGCATAATTGGCGGAATTTGAGGAAAATGTGGTGTAAGTGTTTTGCCAATTGGCAGATAAGGTAGAAACATCAGAACCCCGCCCAATAAAATTACTCAAAACACTGGAATAAGTGCTTCCATTTTGATTGATGATAGCCACTTCATTACCAATAATGGGTAATGTTGCGGATGGTATTTGAGAAATCTTCGGCATACGATTATTTAATGTTGACATATGAAAAACTCTAAATAAATTCCTACATCGATGAAAAAGAATACGATACTGAAAAAATTGGAACTACACGAAGAGAAAATCATCAAATCCATTATGGATTTACAGGATTTCCTTCATACCGTGGATGACGAAGAGATTTCCCAAATGGCTGATGATTTATGTGAGGGCATACAGGGATATCTATACGAAAATGATATTTGTAATTTGGAAAACGTTCGGGAATTTATTGAAAACGTATATGAAGCTTAATTTATTAATTTTAGGAAAAGGTTACGTCAGCAATCACCTCTTCAATCATCTGAAAAATGATTTTAACGTGATTATCCAATCGGCTAAAGAAATGGATTACCACAATGCAAATACATTACATAAATTTCTTCTCAATAATGATATTGACACGGTGATCAATTGTTCAGGATTCACGGGAAGACCCAATATTGACGAAGCTGAGAAAAAAAAAGAGCTTTGTTGGGATTTGAACACAACATCTCCTCTAAGAGTGAATGCCATATGCAATACCAGAAATATAAATTATCTTCATATCTCATCTGGTTGTGTTTATGATGGTTATGAGAAAGTGTGGAGTGAGGAAGATTCCCCGAATTATGGATTGTTCTGTAACAGGGCTTCATTCTACTCCAAATCCAAACACGCTTTTGAAAACCTATCAAAAACCATGGATAATATAATTCTGCGCGTTCGTATGCCATTCCATTACGAATCATCTGGTAGGAATTATTTGAACAAAATTAGACAATACAACGATCTGATCAATTTCCGCAATTCCAAGACATATATTCCCGATTTCTGCGAATTTGTAAGAAATCTTTTGATTAAAAAAGTCGGTAAATGGAAAGGACAGAACATCTACAATGTCATCAATCCGGGGGCATTGACCACTCAGGAAGTATGTGATATTATGAAAGAATACGGTTTCCACAACGATAATTGGAAATTCGTATATCTTGCCGATCTTCCCATTGCCACGGGTAGGAGCAATTGCGTTCTGGATGGCTCAAAATCGAAGGAAATCTATGAGATGCGATTTGAGAAAGATGTAATGAAAGAATGCTTCAATAAAATGCTTGAGAAACAAGCGGAAGACAAGAGAATCAAACAAGAAATAGAGGAAAAATATGCAAGAGAATATTAAGCGTGGTATTGTGCTTTCGGGTGGGAGGGCAACCCGTCTTTACCCTGTAACCAAGGTAATATCAAAACAGCTTTTAAATTTATACAATAAGCCCGTCATTGCATTTCCACTCCAAACACTGAAGGATATGGGATATGTTGACATTCTCATTATTAATGCCGATGAGGATCAACAGAAACAATTCAAGATTCTGCTTGGAGATGGAAGTAAATTCGGATTGAATCTTTCTTACGCTATTCAAGATTCCCCAAAGGGATTGGTGGATGCTTTCATTGTTGGAGAGGAATTTATCAAAGATGCTGATGAAATATGCTTAATTCTTGGAGATAATGTCATTATTGGCAATTCCCCCATTCATCCCCAACCAAACACTATTTACACCTACAAGGTAAAAGACCCTTCAGCATATGGTGTAGTTGAAACGGATGAAAACGATAATATTATTCAAATTGTGGAAAAACCCAAGGAATTCATCTCAGAGGATGCTGTGATTGGTCTTTACGTGTTTTCCAATGAAGTTGTGGAAATGGCTAAAAAGGTAAAACCATCTGCTAGGGGAGAACTGGAAATCGTTGACCTGATTCGTTTGATGAATGATAAAGAAGGTGTAGGGGTTGAGAAATTGGATGGATTTTGGTTCGACGTTGGCACATTTTCTAGTTTATTGGATTGTGCTAATCTTGTTAGAACTATCGATGAACGCTCAAATCACTCAATCGGGCTTGATTTGTCTTGAATGTGTGATAATTTCCAATCATGGAAGAGCAAATTTGGGTGGAAAAATACAGACCACAGACCTTGGATGATCTGATGGTAGATGATAATACTAGAAAAATTATTCAAAATTTTGGTAAAAAAATACCCCATTTATTGTTGACTGGTAAACCCGGAGTGGGAAAAACCACCTTAGCTAAAATCATCGCCAAAGATATTCTCAACTGTGACTTTTTATATATAAATGCTTCCGATGAGAATGGTATTGACACCATCAGGGAAAAAGTAATTGGGTTTGCACAGACAAGAAGCTTTGACGGGGGGTTGAAAATCATCATCCTTGATGAGTGTGATGGGCAAAGCAAAAATGCTCAAAATGCTCTTCGCAATGTGATGGAGTCTTACGCATCAACCACCAGATTCATCCTAACTGGTAATAATAAATATAAGATTGAACCCGCCCTACAATCCCGTTGCCAGAGTCTCACGCTCCATACATCCCTGAAAGATGTCACCCGTAGGTGTCTGGAGATTCTGAAAAAGGAAAATGTTGAGATTCCTGATAACCAGAAGAAACCTTTGGTTGCCCTGATCAAAAGCCATTATCCTGATATCAGAAAATGTATCAATGAATTGGAAAAATATTCCAAATCCGGTATTCTCTCCATTGAGACGAAAAAAGACACCAATCAGGTGATGGATTTGATTTACACCAATCTCCAATCGGGAGATACTTTGAAAACACGTAAATTCCTGATTGAGAACGAGGAATTATTCGATTCCGATCACGAATCTTTGTTGAAAGACCTTTTGAATTATTTCTACGATCTCTCCATGGATGATACCACAAAAAAACAGGCTATCCTTATCATTGCGGAGAGCCTGTTTAAGATGATGTCCGTTACGGACAGAGAGATTTGTGCTATTGCTTGCTTGCTACAGCTTGAGGAATTATTTCCAGAATAATTTATCCAAATCCTCTTCTGCCTCTGATGGAGAACCCGGAAGATATTTATCTAAGCGGTTTTGCACAATCTTGCTCTTGTTTGGGTTTTGAATTATTTCAGAATTCTCTACATCCATTTGCTGTTGTGGTAAAGGAGGAGGTGTTGCACCAGATTGTTTTGGTAAAGGAGGAGGTGTTGCACCAGATTGTTTTGGTAAAGGGGGAGGTGTTGCACCAGATTGTTGTGGTAGCGGAGGAGGTGTTGCACCACTCACGCTTTTCTTGAGGTGTCCGAGAGCAGCATTGATACCAGACACAATTTCAATGTTACCAATGTCCAACCCAAGCTTTTTAATATCATTTTTAATATCAGCGACAAATGAGTCAATACGTTTGTCAATATTCTTTTGAAGATACTGGACTTTAGCATTGTGACCAGAAACCATACCTTCTCCCGATGCTTGTTGACCTTGTTGGGAATATTCCTGACCTTTTCTGGATAACTTATCACTTTCAATCCAATCTCCAGCTTTGCTAAGGGCAGAACCACCAGCTTGTTGAAAACCACCTTTGATTTGTTGACCCAAACCCTTGGCGGAACCCAGAGCTTCGGCTCCCCGTGCCTTGAGACGATCCATCCATCCTTCCTCAAGAAGTTCTTCCAAATTGCGCTGGTCTTTGTTATTGAATTGTGCCATATTATTATTTATTCTTTTTTCCCCAATTAACTCTTTTGGAGCTTTTCTTTTTATACATCTTACCTTTTATTTTTTTACAGTCTGCCTTTGTAGCTCTACATGCAGGGTAAGAACCTTTTGAGGTATCCTTCCTACCACATGGACCTCCCGTTTTACAATTGATCCAACCTTTAAATTTTTTACCTTCCTTATCTACATGAGGAGCAAACCAATCACGTAAATTTTCCAGTAATTCTCTTTGGGACATCTGTTCCATTATTTTTCACTATTTCCCCAATTTTTTGCTCCCACTTTTCTACATTTGACCAATGCTCCAGAGGCATATGCACTAGGCCATACATCATATCGAGATTTTACTTTTTCATAACAAGCATCTTGTTCGTCTTCTTCTCCGCATTCTTCGTTATCTTCTTCTTCATCCCCATCTTCATCATCACCGAAGACTTTTTTACCTATATTTTCTTTCCAATCTTCTAATTCACCATTTTTATTTCTATCGGCTTTTTTGAAATCAAATTTTTCTTGCAATATTTCATCATAAATATTACCCAATTCTTTGGTGAAATCCCAAGACTTGGATTCTCCTGCCAATTTCAGATCGGTGGGGGTATTCTTGCCATTTCCCTTGTCAGTGACATTGGTGATGATATTAGGATCGATTTTAAGCTGCTTGGGCTTGATGATCACAACGTCTTTTTTCTTGAATTTGTCTGGAACTGGAACTCCTGCGCTCACATCCACCATATCAACCATGTCGGGAGTCACTGTGACTCTACCATACGTTCTACCACCACCATGATCGGCAGCAATGGTGAGAACGACCTGTGATGCTGGTTTGAATTGATTCCCAACGGAATATCCCGATTGCTTATCTCCAACTTGGCATACCTTGATGTTCAGTCCACAAGTTGCCAATTCATCCACTTCTTTCTTGAGTGTGGATGGCATATACTTGTAAGTTTCCGTGTTCTTATATCCATCACGGAACTTTACAATATCACCGTTAAGGTACCCCCCAATTTCCGAACGTGACACAACCGCTTCAAATATCTGATCAAATTTCTTGCCCATAGGATTATTTAGTCATTTACTCTAAATATTAACATGAACTTTGATGATTTGTATAATTTAGTGGTGGAAGCAAAAGGAACCAAGCCGGGGGAAAGAGTATTCAACGCCCAACAAGCGGCTGGACCATCTGGTTTTTCGTCTTCTCCAATAGGCAAATCAAATTACAATCCGGTCAATAGAGACAGGGAAGGAAGACGAAAAACAATAGACCAGTATAAAGGAGAAAATTTAACGGATGTTATGAGTCTTTCAAGTTTTGCATCTTACGATCCCAATTCTCATATAACACCAGCCCATAACCCTAAAGATAAAGGTATGACAGATCAAGCCAATGTTATCAAGCTTTTAGGTAAATCTTTTCAACTTCTCAAGAATGATGATGTGTTTGCAGACCAAATGAAAGGTATTATGAAAGGATTTGAGAAAAATCGTCGTCAAATCTCCGCATATCAGGAAAGTGTGCTTAAAACCAAACCAAAACACATTGACAATCTTTGGGGAAAGATCAACAATCTTGCCACTATTATAAACAATCCAAAAAATAAAACTGAAAAGGATATTGAGGATTTTAAGAAAGATTTAATAAAATTTAAGGCTATTCGTGATGAAGCACAATCTGAGTTAGATGATGTTTACGAATCCATTGAAAATGTTTCTCAAGAAAACGAGGAAATTAACGATAGCTATCTGGAACAAATGCTTGCAGTGATTCGTGACACTGCCAAAAGACTTTATAAAAAACAAGCCGAAGAAATCCTGTCAACTCCCGAAGAATCTCCGAAAAGAACGATACCTCTTCATGAATTGGATATTAATATGATTGAGAAAGAAGTTGCCAAGGATGCTCAAACACAGCTTCAACTTTTGGAAATGTTATTTTCAGATAATTCTGATATGAATCCTTTGGTTTTGTTCCTTGATATGCAGAAGCAGAATTATGATGAATATAAAAATAACTTCTTTGAAGCTAAAAGAGGGGATAATTACAGTATTTCCATTGAACAACTTTACAGAAGCTTGCCCCTGTTTAAAATGATTTCTTATTTTTATAATGTGATCATGAAAAGTCCTGCGATTTCCCTCAATATGAAGCAAGCCAAACGTGCCAAGGCTCTTGGAGGAGGAGATGACATGATCCAGCGTTTGGAAGGTGTTAAAAATGAAAAAGAATGGGAAGAAATTCGTCCCGATCTGCTTGTATATCTCAAAAAACAGAAAATTGACAAAGATCGTAAGAGAATGCTTACCGATCTAGCCAAAGGAAGATTCCAAGCCATCCGTGGTAGAGCCAATGCTGCAATCAAGCTCGTCACAGCCCTCAAAGCGGCAGCTATCACCGAGTCATTCGATGAATTGGCGAACAAATACGCATCCTCTTTCAACGTGGATTTGAATGATTTCATGATTGATCTTCAGGAAGTCGCCGTGTTTTTGGAAAAATCCAAGAAATGTGACGGTCCAACCAAAAAAGCCTCCAGTGATCGCAAGGGTAAAAAGTGGACTAAGTGTGCCAGACAACCAGATGGTTCTTATAAAAGGATTCATTGGGGAGAAGCTGGTGTAAGAGTTGGGAAGGATAATCCAAAACGCCGCAAATCATTCCGCGCACGGCATAAATGTTCTTCCGCTAAACCCGGATCACCCAAGGCTGCTGCTTGCTCCGACTGGTAATCATATGAACATCAAAATCAAATCACTTCAAGCATCCAAGATTGATGAGGCATCGTTGAAAAATGACTATCTCTACAAAGATGTGTCATTTGATTTGGAACCATCATATTCTTTCAACAACCAACTCAATCGTAAGGAGCAATTGAAGGATATTCGGGCTATTTTTGATGTGGAAGCCATCAAGACAAGCATTTCCAATGCATTCCTCACCTCCCCCGGTCAAAAGATACTCAATCCCCTCTTTGGCATTGATCTGAGACGATATCTGTTTGAACCCGTGGATGAATTCACAGCGGAAGACATTCAGGATGATATTGAAAGGAAATTACCCCGTTCGGAACCACGCATTGTCGTGAGAAACGTGAGTGTGGTGGGTAATGAGGATGAACAGGAATATGATGTGTCCCTGCAAATTGATGTTCCATCTCTGGGTGTCAAGGGACTTTCCCTGAAATCGAAGTTGAATTCCACGGGTTATTCGATCATTTGAAAAAACTCGACATTATACTTTGATAGTATTTGTCAAAGTGGGTGGATTCTTGAATACTATCTGTTGTTTCCGATAAAATATCACATAATTCTGAATGAAATGATTCTGTAAAAGTATCATCTTCTTCCCAATCTTCTCCAAAATATCCACGTTTTCCAAAATAGTTACGCAATTCATCAGAGATGTCACTACCACGCTCCGATTCCATTATAGATTCATAAATATCTGCTGGTATCATGGTGTTTGGGGCATTTTCAACAACCCATTCTGCATACTCCAAAGCCAAATAAGGATCGTCTGCTAGTAATTCATACACTTCATATGGGATATTTTCTAAATTGTTTTTCCATGACATCATATAAGTCATCGCAAAAAAAGGATGCTTCAAAACATTTTCAATATCATCAAGCTTGTTGGCACTAAATTCTGGATAATAATCGGGATACTCATCATCAAATAACGTATCTCTGACTTTTTTATATCGTAATATCTCATTCGGTTTCAAATCATCCATTTGATAATCAGACAAATTAGGATTAATGTTGATATATTCGTTCCTAAGACCAGAATCCAATTGTTTCCAGATTACATCGTGAAGTGTATCATCGTAGTAATCCGAAAGAACTGCCGCTTTTTCTTTATGAGAAAATTTATTCCACAGTAACACCGCTTTATCAAAATCAACATCTGGATCATTGGTGTATGATGGTAATTGTTTTTTAAAATTTCTTTTTCTTTCTAAAAAATCTTTTTCCACGTTATCCAGTTCCTTATTAACCAATAATTTTTCATATTTCGTTAATTCTGGATATTTACGAACTATCTCGTTCCACCCACCTTCCACTTCTTTGGTATTATTATCTGCAAATGTCCAATCATATCCTCGTCTATTACGATCTAATACCATAATATGGTCAGTTGCGGTCTTAGGCTTCTTTTTAAAATAAATAAAATAAAACGTTGCCAAATCATTAAACCGATAATTTGAGAACATATTACCACCTCCCGTTCTTGAGATACAGAAAGAGTATCCCTTTCCATATAACACACATTTATCTTGGGAATCCCCCCGATAGATCGTCACATTCTCATCATCAGCTACAATATCCTCCTGATTGGCAACCACATCTTTGGTTGGTGCTTTTTTCTTTTTAAATTCCGCCTTACCCTTTGCAGCATGGATCGCTTCCGTGAACTCTATCCACGATTTATATTGGAAAGGGTCTTTCTTTTGGAGAGCGTTCTTATATTTCTCAAAATCTTGTAATTCCCTACGGATTTCCTGTTCCGTGGCATCGTTCTGAAATTTCTTCACAATGTTACGGATCGCTCCTTCCGAGAACTCCAACATCAATCTACGATACTCCTTATCAAATTCCATATGATTATTTAATATCATCCACCTAAATAATAACAATGAGTGATTCTCTTGAGTATAACCTGCCCAAAAACGCATACATCAACTTCGATGCGTTGTCCCTGAAAGATTTCATCATCCAACGGCTGAATGAGAATCCCAAATTCACGGATCAGAATTACGAGGGGAGCAATCTAGCTTCTTTCATCGACATCATCGCTTATAGTTACCACACCCTGCTTTTCTATTTGAATCAAACGGGATCGGAAGCTCTTTTCTCCCAGACATCTCTCTATGAGAACATGAACAAGATCGTGAACCTTGTGGGATACAATCCTACGGGCAAACAAACGTCTCTGGTTCCCGTCACCTGCACCGCCAGTGCCTCCCTAGCGGCTGGGAACTACACCCTCCGCAAGTATTCCTATTTCCTTGTCAATAACATCCAATACACCATCCTGAACGATTTCTCCTTTGAGAAGACCACAAGCGGATCGGAGAAAATCGATTCCATTGAAAATAATCTCATTCTCTATCAGGGAACCGTTCAGGAATACCCGATTTACACAGCGGAGGGTAAGGAATTTGAAACCTTTCCGATTGTTGTTGATAATCTGGTGGATGAGAACGATGATCGTTTCATTGCCCATGGCACTCTCGCTGTTTACGTGAAAGAAATCGGAGATGCAACTTGGTATGAATATGACGAGACTGACAACCTGTTTCTCACTCCTGATTCCGATAGATACTATTCGGTTCGTCTCAATGAGAACGGGCATTATGAAATCAAATTTGGTAATAATGTGTTTGGTAAGAAACTTGCCGAGGGTGATCAGGTTGCCGTTTATTATCTCCTAAGCGATAATGACAAGGGTATTATCAGCAAGAATGTCATCAATGGCAACAAATTGTTCAATTTAAACACTTCTCAATTCACTCAGATTTATAATGATGTAATTACTGTTGATCCTTCGTCCATCATTGACCTGACAAACAATGCAACTCTGAATTTCTCCAATACCGCCAATTCCACGGCAATTTCCGATGGGGAGACGGTGGATCAGATTCGCCAGAATGTTCCCAAGTATCTCAGTTCGCAGCTTAGGCTTGTGACAGAGATTGATTATGACACATATCTCACTAAAAACCTTTCCAACGTGCTTCAATCGGTGGAAGTGGTGAACAATAAGAAGTTCATTGATGAATACATTGATTATTTCTATCGAATCTGTGTTGATCCCAATAAATCCAATAGGGTTATATTGAATCAGGTTAATTTTGCGGATTCCTGTGACTTCAACAATGTGAATATCTTCGTGGTTCCCAAGTTTGTGGTTCAAACGGATGCAGAGTATCCCCCATTTCTCTCAAACAGCCTGAAAAACCTGATCATTGACTCCACATTTGATAAGAAGATGCTTAGTCACGAGGTTGTTCCCCGTGATCCAATCTATACGGCATTTGATATTGGGTATTCCGCTCAAGCAGCGAATAAGGATGTGTATTCCACCTCCAAATTGGAAATCGTTCGCACATCCAATTCCAAGATTAACAAGGAGAACCTGAAAAAGCGTATTATCAACATTATTCTGGATTTCTTCAACCCTCTCAATAATTCTCTGGGTCAAAGGCTTGATCTTTCAGACCTGACATCCACAATTCTTGGATTGGAAGGTGTTGACAAGATCAGAACCCGCAATGGGAATGAGATATTCAATGGAATCTCCTTCATAAGCTGGAATCCCGTCTATGAAGGTGTGGATGAAGAATTTGTGAACCAAACAACCACACTACCATTTTTCAAGTTCCCTTATTTTTACAGACCACAAACAATCGGAGATAGAATCCTAATCACGGATAGCGAATGAGCAGCTTTGGCGATATAGAATTTAGTGTTCTGGATTGGAAGAACGAAAATGTGTTGAGTTCCTATGCTCTGGAACAGACACCGCTTCGGTTCGTTCCCGATCTGGATGATTTCAGCTATGTTCGGGTCTTGTGGGACTTTGGAGATGGAACCATTTCCAGTTCTTTGACGGCAGAGAAGTATTGGGAAAATCCCGGCAAATATGTCGTCAATTTCACCCTCTATGATTGCTATTCCAATGCGGTGATTTCCACGGAATACAAGATCATTCACATTATTGATTATCTCAAGCACACATTCACCGTGGATTTTGACAGTCCTACCTACTATGACAATATATCATGGAAATGTGGTAAGATCAGCGATCCCATCACAATCAGAGCATATTATCCTCCAACCATTCCAACCACAAGCCTGTTCTACCGCATAAGCGGTAGCAACAGCGATTATTATTTCGATGAATTGACAAAATTTCGTCATTTGGATAAGACATATGCTTTTCATGAGAAGATTTACAACAATTACCTCTCAAGCTATCAATATCAGGAAATTGACCGCATCACCACGGATAACACTTCGATCTATGCCAAAATATCGGGAACCAATCTGATAGGTGCCACGGAATCTGATAATAATTCGTTTTTTGTTGGGGTATCGGGAACCAAGGATATTCATTTCAAGGATGATTCCATCAATCGGATCAACATTGATCTGTTTTTTGATAGAAGTGTGGAATATCTCAATAATCGGAACAATACCAAAATTTCACTATCAGCCCTTATCGTGGATAATGATGAGGTGGAGGATTTATCAATCACCAGTAATGGATTGGATGGGGAATTCTATGAAATTGATTCTTTTAAAATTGATGGTAGAAAATTCTCCCATGTGGACATACCATTTGTTATAAAAATCAAGGATTCGGAGAATTTCAGCGTCAAGAACTTTCCCCTGCTTTCCGCTTCCGATGTCAATGTTCTGGTATTATCGGGGGGAGACGTAGTAAATTCTTCCTATTATGAATTGGAAGATGTGGGAGCTTATTATGGTTCCGCCAGAGGTAAGATAAAATTAAAAACGAACGATGTTTTACACTATGTTCAGTTGAGTGCAAACCTGTCCACAACCAATGATCAGGGGAGTTCATATTCCTTGGTAGGAATCACCGACTACTTCGATGTGTATCCCAAAAATTACGTTTCCATTGAAAAGAGAAATGAAGATTTTGATGCCCAAGAGACATTCAAGGGTTTAAGATTCCAAGAATTCCTCTTGGATAAGACGGTATTATTTGACGATTTCATGGGATCGGTGTTTGGAACCCTAAGTTCTTCCTATGACACTCTTGGTAAGAAAATCTATGAAAAGATTACCAATTTCGTGGAAAACACCCAAGATGTGGACAGAGGTGAAATATTCTCCCTGATTTCCCAGATGAAAATGACGGGGGTTGATAATGATGTGTTTGAATCCAACCTTTTCACATATCCGGAGAAAATCAAGCGTATTCTGGACTTGGGATCGATCAGCAAGAACAAATTGATTGGATTTAATAACAAATTTAAGGAGAATTTTGATATCAAGGGATTTTCTTCCAAGGAAATCTTCGGAACAAATCTGGGAACGGAGATCAACACCGATACCTACATCATATCGGCGGGAACCCCCATTGTGGCTCTGGAAAAGTTCTCCAACCGCTATGTGTTGCTGAATACTGAACAACCCGTGGAAGAAACCGTGTTGAGTGCTTACATGTTATCGGGATACAATGCAAATTGGGGTTGGCCTCTGGTTCTTCCCGACACCTACCAATATTCCGATCTGGAGAAGTATTATTTATTCTTTGAATATCAGACGGGATATGAAAACACCCTTGTTGATAATACGATTGTATATGACTACACCCTTTATGATAATCTCTCATCCAAACATGTATTAAGGGATGAAGATGGGGAACCCATACTCACCGAAACATCTCAACCAATCTTTGAGGAATTTGATTTCAATTATAATTCTGAAATGATGAACATTTCTTTGCGAGATATGTTATACTCTTCCTTATCACTGTATCATCTCTAAATAATACCAATGACTCTAGCATCATTAGGTTATCCAAACATTCCCAAGTCCATCACCAATCCAAATGTGGTGGTTCGTGATGCTCTGGATGCGAATACATCCCTTTCGTTCCTACAATTCATCAAAACGATGGATGTGTCTTTCAATCCTTCAAAAAATCAGGATTATTACACGGCATATCTCAAATCTTGGAATTTTGTGAAGAATACCAAGACTGCGGATGATAATTCCGTGATCATCGAAAGGTATCGGGAATTCATTCAGGATGTCAATCTAGAATACACCACTTTAGAGGAGCAGAAGTTCCTTTCCAAGCTGGATTTCAACGATCCCCTTGATCTTGATATTGCCATTCCGTTTTATTCCCGCAAATTAATTGAAATTTCGGAATATTATAATAAAAAACGGGAAGAAGCCAAGTTTCAGATCACCAAGAAGAGAATTTCAGGAACAAATTTTGGATTGACCAAGGATATCAAAGATATTACCATAAATTATTTGGAAAATCTTGATAACAGAAAGATCAATTATGACTTTTCCAATCTGAAAAACGATTTGGAGGTGGAAATCGAGGAGTTGTATGAAACATATCCTGAATACTTCAATCAAACACCGAATGTTCAGATATATGATAACAAGGATTTGGATTATGGGCTGGATATTTTCCTCAAAACCAATGCAGAACTCATTCCCGAAGTATTTGCTGGGGTATCCGCTTCACTGATTGAATTGAAAGAAGGGAACTCCTTACTGGATAACAAGAGAAAATTAACGGAGAAATACATTTCTTCCAATTATTATTATCTTTCCACGGGTTCCACTGTATATGACTTCATTTCGGGTAAGATGTTGGATGCTGATAATCCAGCAGCTTCCTTTTTCAACACGAAATATCCCACAACAGCTTCCACTCAGAGAAAAGAATTCACAACACCTGTGGAAATGGGGTTCTTTCGCCCCCACAAGCTATCCATTATTTTGATTGATGGGGAAATACCTTCATATTCCTTCAATTTTGATAATCTAGAACCCAATACCATCTACTATTTTCCTGATCCTGATATCAGGGGTAATAATGATGGTATTCTAACATTCGTAAACAACGATTTATTCCTGAAACGCAATGATTCTTCGGGGAAAGCCAAAAATCAACCGATTAGTAATAAAAGCGATTCCCAATATTACGGTTATATCTCCCAAACGGAGACGACACCTTCAAAATATCTGGATAAAGTGTTTGAATCGGGTTACATTCAGGATTCCAAGGAGGATATCTATAACAATCTCTATGGTTTGTTTAAAAATGATGGGAGTTTCAAGCAAACCATCAAGGTAATACCAGAAACAGAGAAACAATATATCATTCTAGATGGACATACCTTCTACGATTTCAAATATGGGGAAGGATATGCCTTTGATTATTCAACGGTTGATGATTCCACCTTTCCATATACCACAAGATCGGGGTTATCTTCACACACGGGAGGATTTACCACCGATTTCTCCCGCCATTACATTCTGTTCGGAGGAAAATTTACGGATAATTTCACATATCCTCCCGATTTTTATCCAATTTGTCAAATTCTGGAAGGTTATAATGTTTTCCGCAATGGAGTTCTCGTAACCGATACCATTTCATCCGATTTGAGTGGGTATCCTCTCAGTGGCACTTACTATTACTCCCGTTTGATTGAGGGGGGTATCCACGACTCATCCCCCCTTCAAAGAGCATTGGTTGATCCTTCATATCCAACTTTAACTGCGAATGCAACCCAAGAAATTGTTCCTGATGAAGTGAATACATTCATGATTGATGGGGGTAAGGCAACCAATTCGTTGTGTGATATCCAATTTCAATTCCCATCTATCTATTACGATCCCACGGTATTGCAATCCAGTGTTTACAATCTTTCATCTTCCCCAACTGAGAATTACTTCACAAGGTTGTCGTCACATGGCACGATCTATGTTAGGAATGCATACACCAAAGAGGTTAAATCACTTCAAACAACCTTCAGTTACCTCTCAACAACCCTGTTGAGTTCTGTTTATAACGAATTATCGGGTGTTTCCTCATTCGAAGTGGTGGGAGACACCATATTCATCCAAACCGATAACAATCTAATCGCTAAAAAAATCCTTTTTGACAATGGAGCTTTTGTAAATCCCAAGAAATCCACATATGTCACATCATTCAATGATAATCCTTACCAAAAAGTGTCCAAACGATTCAAGAAAAAAGATAAGGTGTATTACGCAAGATTGGATGTTGAGACTTATCCAGTGGTGAGTAACGATTTCAAAATATATCCAACAATTTATGAGATTGATACCACGAAACACATCAAAAAAATCTATTCTGTAGGGGGATTGACCAACTTCTACACGGTGTCAGGAGGATCGGAAGCATACATCAAGGCAGAGGAACCAATGTTCACCTATGATAATCGCTCCGATCAATATAACATATCATTCCTCATGAAAACCGTGGGCAACCAATTCATCATTCAGGAATTTGATTTCAAATTGAATCCGTTCTCCATGATTAACCATAAGCAAATCAAACAACGATGAACACCAAATTCCTATCCTTGTCTTCAACAAACACCAACCAAACCACAACCTATTCAACAATAGGTGTGGTTGATCATACCTTGTTGACATTATCTTTATCGGGAGTCACTGAACGAATTTTTCCCACACACCTAACCATTGATTGGGGAGATAATGTGGAAGATTTCTTTGAAAATGATATACTACAGAATCAAAACATTGCATCCAACGTGTTTTCATCTCTTCTGATGACCACCTACACACACGAATACTTCCCATCTGTCATCTCCACAAGTCAAACACTGACAGCGACGGTTTCCTTATATTATACCAATACTGATATATCAACTTTTACATTACCTTTATCCATCACCAACTATGATTATGCGACATCAGTGGGAGATGTTAAGCTTGTAAATACCGTTTATTTACAGAGCGGTTCAAAGATGCATCAATTGGTGACTAATGAAGGTGGTTATCTATTGGAATTACTCATTAAATAATCTTGTGGCTATTTTATTTGATAAATTATCATCCTGTGAATCTGTTCCCCTTTCCTCAAATTTGGAAGATATAAGGTTTCAGAATTTTTCAAGATATTATCAAGGAGATTATACGCTGACGTTTTACAACGCTCTTTCGGGTATCGTTGATGTCAAAAATAAGAATTATACCAATTTCTTACTGACTAGAAATACCAAAGTATCGAACATTCTCGAAAAGGAAGATCAAATTCTGAAATCCGATTCATTATTAACCAATCTGAACTTTGGGGGTAATTTTTTGGCGTTTCAAAGAGCAGATACCAGAAGATTGGGATTGTCGGGTATCTATAACGAGAGTGAATACTACGGAAATTATAATTTCTCGACAAACGGTGATTCTTTGTCCACAAATTTTGTCATTACACTGAAACCCAACAATGTTTGCAACATTCATCAATATTATGACTATAAAAAATATTATTTGACTAGAAATGCTAATAATGAATTAAATTTTTATACTCAAAATCTAGGATTGACTGCCTATGATTTCAAATATATCTACTCCCGCCCAAACAAGGCTATATTCCTCTTCCAAACCTTATCTGGTGTTCCTTATTTTGTCAGAAAAACGGGTAATTCGCTGACATTATCTCCATCCACATCCGCAAATAAAGCGAGTGTTTACACCAATCCCATTTATCTGAGCAAAGACATATATTCCGATTTCAATATTAATCCAAATACTTCTTATGTTGAATATGGGGACGATAATACCATATCGGAAAACGGAATACTAAAGGATTTGGATAATAACTATCTGTTACACCGTGAAAACGATTCAACTGATATCATTGTTCTAAAGAATCAACTCACCCAAGACAATACGTTTACATCGGGCAACACATTATTATCTTCACAAGACTTGAAATTTTTCGTTGATGGTATGCGGAATTATACATCCATTTTCAATGATATCGACACTGAAAAAGATGAGACTTTAGCTCTAAATTATGTTCTTTACAACAAATCATATGAAATTCTTCCCGGACTGAATCGTTTTACTGCGCCGGATAACATGTCCCCATTCAGCAGGATCAATATCAATGATACAAAATTCGTGGAATCGGGAGCATTTGGATATCCAACACCCGAATATGCAGATAAGGTATATCGCTCCGATGTTTCAGTGAGCTATGATGATGGGCAAACATATCTATGCACTTGGTTGTCCGGTTCCCCCCTTGGTAGTGATAAAGTTTGGGTGGATCGTTACTATTACCCCGATTTGATTGAAAAATCCTTGGCACTGGTGGGAGATAATTCATTCAATCCTACATATGATGATGTGGTGGAGGAATTAGTGACTGGAAATACATCAATACGGGACAGTCTCTCATCTTTCACGGTGTTTGATAAAAAAAGTGATATGTTATTTGTACCGAATTGCAAATACACATACGAAAGAATTAAAGCGGAAGAGTCTGTAACCGATCCGGTGGTGATAACACCCTGTCAATCCCTAACAACAACCGGAAATAATATTAATTATTTCAAACAATTGAATGATGCTAGTAAATTCACCGTAAAATTTTATTTTGATGGTAATAGACAAAATTGGAAATTCAAAAGCAAACGAAATAATACCAATGGAGGACTCACCATTGAAAAAAGAGGTGATAATCTCATATTTGAAATGAACCTTTATAATCCCGGATTCGTTGAAACCACCACTTTCACGGAAACGGTTGTGTATAAACCATCCCAGCGCAATTTTGTTTGTGTTTCCATTGATGCTGTAACCGGACAATTATATTTCTTTCTAAATAACCAAATTGTGGGGTATTATACTTTTGATATTTACCAATTTTATGGAAAAAGATTGGTGTTTGGAGATTTTGTTGTGAATGATGAGGACATTTTTAACCAAAATACCTTGTTGAAAGTTGGTGTAACTACAGAATATACATCAGAAAATCTCGCATTTATCACTCCAATGCTTGACGGGGAATCTAAAATAGACCCAATTACAATTACTTTACCTTGTGGTATGAGAAACAGCACCGACACGGTTGAATATCTTCAAAGTGTGTGCAACAATCAAGCTTATAAATCGAATTTTGTCAATATATTCATCAAAAATGTTGAATTGGAAGATTCTGATATGGATGGACTTCGTAATCGTATATCTTCAGAGATTGTTGATCGCTCTTCAATAACCACTCAAATAAATAATTTAACAATCCCATGATTTCGTATTTCAAATTTACATCAGGTGAAGCATTTACCTTAAATGGTGCCGATTACTCTGGATTCTTCCACGTTGAAGAAGGGGTTGCATATACGGAACGCAAAAAAAGCGAGACTTCTGAGCAACTTACCCCGAAGAACACTTTCATTTCAGATTTCTATCTCAATAAAATGGAATTTGACAATCAATTTGATTCAATCACGGAAACATCCGATATAACAGCCAATGTTTTTGATGTTCTCAACAAGGTTGAGATGGAAAGATTATTATCCATCATCAACCAGAATAATCTAATTGTTTTCAAATCTTTGGTTGTTAATAATCCTCAAATCATCAATTTCACGGAAAACGACTCCCATTATTACGGGTTGTCATCCACCATCGTTGACATGAGAAACGACGATCTCATGTCGGGGAAGAAAAATATATCTCATATCGATCCATTTCGATATTCTCTCGAATGGGCATTTCTTGAAAAGATTAAATATGGGGCGTTATTTGTCAAATCTGATCAAACGTTTAAATATCTATGTTCAACTGGTTTCGAACTTTATACTCTCAAGGGATCATTTACAGATGAAGGATATATCGAATACTCCGTTCAGGAGTTGGAATTTTCCGAAGAGGTATATGGAATTGATTATGATGAATTTGAAAATAAAATAACCATTATCACGCTTGGTGATTTATTGGTATATGATTCTATTAATTATATTGAATGCGATACTTTAGTTCTGGTGGACTCGATCAAATTAGGGGATGTTAATTCTGAAATATTTAAATGGAGTATTGAAAAGAAATTTAAGGACTTGATCGGTAAATGGGGACGCAAATTTTATAATATCCCAAATTTTTCAACAGAATTCATTCGTTTCGGGGATAATTACAGGACATCCATTGAAAATGATGCTCTTGTTCTTAGAAATAAATACTCAACAGAAAAAATAATTGAGTTCAATTTAGCATCCCTTGGGATTGAGGAATTATTAAGCGTTAATATTCGGGTTATTGATGATTATGTCATCATTTTACATCAAAAATCAAATATTTTTCATATTATGTTTTTTGATCCTTTGGATATTGAAGGAACGTTGAGGGACACCCCAATATCAGAATTCCAAAATAGTGACAATTATAGGGTATCGTTTTCCAATCACGATTCCAATATATTTTATTTAAATAGTTCGGCGCAATGTCAAACCCGTGTGGTATCAAACCCAACATATCCAACAGGGCAAATGCGAGAAAGCAACCTCAAGTATGTGAAAAAAGAAACGTGGAAAAATTATATCCAAAAATTTGGAAATGGTAATTTGAAATGGAATACCACATCTCTGGATTCCAATTATTACACTAATTATATGTTCGATAATATCGTTAAATCTGATAAAAATTACGTTTTCTTATTGAATTCTGGTAGAATATATCCTCTTCGGCAAAATATTCCCGATTCATATCTTAGTTCCATTTCCTTGGATTTAATAAAAAATTATGATGGTGTCAAATGTGCAGACACTTCGTATGGATTATTTTTCAACAAAACCATATCATACATTCTCAAAGATATACTAACACTTTATACAAATGCAACCAATTCCTACTCAATTGGTAAAAATGACGTATTTCTAAATAAAATACAAGAAATCACATACGACACCAACAATCTTTACATGAATGGGAATGAATCTGTCAATGTTTTGATGATGCAACGCATCTTAACACTATTAACCGATCTCCAAAAACAATTGGTTGCCAATTTGATAACCGTGGATTAAATAATGTTATGACTTTACCAGATTTAACAGACCAATTCGCTGCGGATTCCTTTTTAGGGATATTACACACCAGCAACAATGCACTAACAACAAGCGATCTTAAAACCATATATGATGGTGTTGGAAACCCATCATCTTTGAAATTATCTAATGATAGAGCGTCAATAGCTGGAATAACATATCCGCTATCTGATCCCGGTTTTAATCTCAGTCTTATGACATCTGGGGGAACCAATGTTTTATCACTCAGTTCTTGGTCGCAAATACAGCAATTTTTAGGGGGTATTGCAAATGGTTCTTACTATAATCCCATCATCACTATGACCGATGGGACTATTACGAACATAACCACAGCACCAAAAGGCATACAAACATATACAATAGCAGGTTCCTACACATTCACCGTGCCAGAAAATGTCAAAGTAGTGAAATTCATTGTGACAGGTGGTGGGGGATATGCTGTAGTTAGAAGTGCTGGTGGGGGAGGAACTGCCATTGGGTATATGGATACTATTCCCGGTGAAGAATTCACTGTTGTTGTGGGTGCTGCTGGTAATTCGGGGAATGCTGTCGGTGATACATCATCGATAACAGATGATGATGGTAATATTGTAGCATCTGCCACAGGAGGAAATACCACGACGGTTTTTGGTGGGAGTTATGGTGGAGGGGGAGCTAATATTGGTTCCTCTCCGAAAGTTACGTCATTTTTGGAAGTCAAAGGTGGGGATGGTGGACACGCTGTTGCTGGGGAGAATGATAGAGACTCCACTGGTGGGTCTTCTTATTGGGGTGGAAGTCGAGCATATGGTGGAGGGGTTGGGTGTAGCACAGCGGGGGCGAGTGATAGCGTAGCTGGTAGTGGAATTGTGTATTTAGAGTGGTAATAATATGGCTGATATCTACATTTCAAAAATCAAAGTTCGTAGAGGAACAAACGCTGAGATCAATTCAACCCGTTTTGACCAAGGAGAACTTGTCCACGCAACAGATTCCAAACGTCTATTCATTGGTAACGGAGTGTTGAGTGGTGGTAATCCGGTTTCCAGTAAAGTCCACCCCCCTCTCAACAATTATTATAGTCTTAGCACCACTTTGGCTGAAGTTGGTGATCTTGTATCTGTAAATTCAATCTGGTATCAACTTACTGCATCTCCTTATAGTTCCGCCACGAATTGGGGAGATGTGAGAACAAAATTCTCTTCTGAATTTATATATGATTCGACTTCCACTGTTAATATGGCAGTAAGTGGACTATCGGCATCCAAAATTAACCCAAACACGGTTACAAATGGTGTCAATATCATTGATGGTAAAATTCAATTAAATTATAGAACAAATTTCTTTGAAATATCTTCCAATCAACTCTCCATAAAAACAGGAGGAATCACAACAAGGGAAATTCTTTCATCTTCTTTCAGTAATGGATTGAGTGGTGGTAATGGAAGACCAATTTCTTTGACTGTTTCCCCCACCGATTTCACATTCCAATCGGGAATACTTTCCGCCAATTACGCCAGAATTTCCGCCTATGGATTGAACACACAATCCCATTTGCCAGTATCCGCATATAACGCTCTCAGTGGAGTTACTGCTAAAGTTGGGAACACAGCATCAGTTGATAAAGTGATTTATCAATTACAATCATTACCAGCCACCGCACTATCGAATTGGGAAGCCATTTCTAAAGATGCATTGACAATTTATGATACTCTGACTGGGAATTCCACGCATCATTCCTTATCTGCTCTTTTTAATGGTAGTCCATCGCAACTCACGGATGGTGTGGTTCCCGGAATACAATTGACAAGTTTCACGGCATTGTCTTCCAACGGTCTTTCTTCCGTATCAATCACCTTATCTTCCGCTGGATTCATCACATTTGCGGGGGATACATCCGAAACCGGAAAAACGGTAAATAGATTCGCAATCCCAATCTTCACATACTAATATGTCAATATCAATCACCAACGACACCCTTTTAAAGTTGCTTGCCCGCCAAGGAACCAATGCAGAACGTTTAAACGTTCTGTTAAATTCAGGAGAATTTGCATTCACCACCGATACTGAACGTCTTTTCATTGGCAATGGTGCGGATAACGGGGGTGTTTTGGTTGGCAATAAATTCAAGGGATCAAATCCCGATGTCACCACCTTCTCTCCCGCAGAAATAGGAGATTTGGCATATAATAGTGATGCTCTCGTATTATATAGACTCAAACAAAATGATGGGTCAAACTTATCCGATTGGGAAAAAATCGGCGGTTCCGGGTTGACAAGTGATATCAACCAAGCTCTGGGAGGTGTTCAGATTGATAATCTGGTTCGGGTCACTTCGGTTGGGTGGTCAACGCTGTCTGCTTCCAACGATCCAAACACTTTTTACATCGTTTCTGATGTGAATTATATAATCGTTTAATGTAACATATACTTTGACACTGTAATGCCTACAAGCACCACCACTACTCTCTCAGGCACCACCACTCCAACGCCTACTACAAGCACCACGACTGCTCCATCAGACACCACGACTACTACAAGCACCACGACTGCTCCATCAGACACCACGACTACTACAAGCACCACGACTGCTCCATCAGACACCACTACAGAACCCCCCATCACTACAGAAC
>Ga0164292_10000275_pt1 | contig 37973 bp, 34 predicted proteins | sample GEODES117metaG_FD_111486 | JGI IMG/M metagenome (GOLD analysis project Ga0164292, IMG submission 111486) | Eutrophic lake water microbial communities from Lake Mendota, Wisconsin, USA - GEODES117 metaG | ecosystem: Environmental > Aquatic > Freshwater > Lake | place: USA: Lake Mendota...
GACAGGCGCAGCATCCGGCTCGGTCCAAAGACCGGCGGAGCATCATGCCGGCGGCCCTTATTTGGCGCGGGCATCCGGCAAAAGCAAGGCATGCGACTGCATGCACCTGCAGGCGGCTCCTGCAGGCGGCTCCTGCCGCGCGCTCTCCACAGCCAATCAGGCTGAGGCCGGCGGGCCGCGCTGACGAAAACCGATCGAGCCGCTAGGGTGATGGCATGAAACCCGGGCGCGACATCACCGACCTTCTGGCGATCATGGCGGCCCTGCGCTCGCCGGAAACAGGCTGCAGCTGGGATCTGGCGCAGGATTTCGCCAGCATCGCGCCCTATACCATCGAGGAGGCCTGCGAGGTCGCCGATGCCATCCAGCGCGGCGACCTGATCGACTTGCGCGACGAGTTGGGCGATCTGCTCTTGCAGGTGGTGTTCCACGCGCAGATGGCGAGCGAGGCAGGGCATTTTTCATTCCCTGATGTGGTCGAGGCCATCAGCCGCAAGATGATCCGCCGGCATCCGCACATCTTCGGCGAGCAGCGCGACTGGACGCCCGCCGAGGTCAAGGCCTCGTGGCAGCGCATCAAGGCCGAAGAAAAGGCCGAGCGCGCCGCCGAGCGCCTCTCAGCCGGCGCAGCCCCGGAACCTGCCGGTCTGCTCGCTGATGTCCCGGCAACCCTGTCGCCCCTCGCCCGCGCCGTGAAGCTGCAAGCAAGAGCCGGGACTGCAGGCTTCGACTGGAACGATCCCAAAGCCGTTCTCGCCAAGATGCGGGAGGAACTCGATGAGATAGAGGTGGCACTGAATCAGGGCGACAACGCCGCGATCCGTGACGAGGTCGGCGACATGCTGTTTGCCATTGCCAACCTTGCGCGACACCTCCATATCGATCCGGATACAGCGCTGTCAGGCACCAACGCCAAATTCATGCGCCGCTTCGCTTTCATCGAAAGGTCGCTGGCCGTCAGAGGCCGCGCGCTGGCCGAAAGCTCGCTCGAAGAGATGGACGCACTCTGGAACGAGGCAAAAGCAACAGAGAAACGATAGCGCCTCGGCTGTGCACGCGGCGCCAGATGGCCAGTAGCACCACAAGACCACCATCAGCGTTCCGAAACACAAGCCGGCCAGCGACCCTCATCCTGAGCCTGTCGAAGGATGAGGTCCAGCGCCCCGATTGACCGCCGCGCGACTACCGCTCTTTCGCTTCCGGAAAGCGCTGAAGCACACGGTCCTTGCGCTGCGGCGGCACGCGCAGCATGGCGAGAATGCGGCCTTTGGTGTCCTCGCGGCGCTCCAGCACCTCGCCTTGGGTATAGAGCCAGGCAAGGCCGGCCCCGTCACTGGGCTCGAGGGTGATCAGGTAGTTGGTGGTGCCCCGCGCCAGCTTGTCCTCGACCCGCTGCAGCAGCGCAGCGATGCCCTCCCCGGTCAGCGCCGAGACCAGCGCCGGCCGCTCCTGTGCTGCGCGGTTCGCCGCCACAGCCTGCAACTGGTCGTGGATATGTTCGGGCAAAAGGTCAGCCTTGTTCCAGACCTCGATCAGCGGCGTTGGTGGTTCTGCCGGCTGGAATGGCGCGCCGTCTGCGCCCATGACCGCCTTTGCGCCGCGCACGCCAAGATCGCTGAGGATGGCGTCGACGTCCGCGCTCTGGGCTTCGGTGTCCTCGTGGGCGACGTCCCGCACGTGCAAGATCACATCGGCCTCGACAACATCTTCCAGCGTGGCGCGGAAGGCGGCCACAAGCATGGTCGGCAGATCGGAAATGAACCCGACGGTATCGGTCAGAATCACCTTCTGGCCATGCGGCAGCCTGATCGCCCGCGCCGTCGGGTCCAGCGTGGCGAACAGCAGATCCTTGGCGAAGACATCGGCGCCAGCCAGCCTGTTGAACAGGGTCGATTTGCCGGCGTTGGTGTAGCCCACCAGCGCCACGACCGGATAAGGCACCTTGGTGCGACTCTGGCGGTGAAGCCCACGTGTCCTCACCACGGTTTCAAGATCGCGTTCGATCTTGGCGACGCGCTCCTGGATCTGCCGGCGGTCCGCCTCGATCTGGGTTTCGCCCGGTCCACCCAGGAAGCCGAAGCCGCCGCGCTGGCGCTCAAGGTGGGTCCACGATCGCACGAGGCGGCTTTTCTGATAGTTGAGATGCGCCAGTTCGACCTGAAGCGCCCCTTCCTTGGTGCGCGCGCGCCGGCCGAAGATTTCGAGGATGAGCCCGGTGCGGTCGATGACCTTGCACTTCCATGCCTTTTCGAGGTTCCGCTGCTGGATCGGCGAGAGCGGCGCATCGACGATCACCAGCTTGATCTCGCCTTCCGTGATCAGCGCCTCGATCTCCTCGACCTTGCCCTTGCCAAGATAGGTGGCAGGCCTCAGCGCCTGCAACTGGGCGATGCCCTTGCCGGCAACGGTCAGATCGATGGCGGCCGCCAGTCCGACAGCCTCTTCGAGGCGCGCTTGCATGGCCCGGGTCGCCGCAGGGCTGCGGACCGGATCATGACCGATCTTCGTTTGCGCGCGCGGCGAGAGATAGGGCCCAAGCACATAGGCTCGCGTGCCGTGGGCGATGTCGCGCTCGATGTCATCCAGCGCCTTGCGTGTGTCAGCAATGGCCTGATTGGCCTTGGCCTTGCCGATGATCTGATCATTCATCCAAGAACCCTAGCGCAAGGCTGTGGCGTGGTCGAGGCAGCACAATCGTCAACCCGGGCCCGCAACCGGTCTTGATGATTGTATGTCACAAGTCGCGCTTGTGATATATCCGGGTGTGCCCATGCCGATGCGCCGCATCCCCGGAGATGACAAGACTATGGCCGCGCCCTGCCCGCCAGAAACGCCCGGCAGTCCGGACCCCTTGTCCCGTTCCCGCGTTCCCAAGCTGATCTCGACCTTTCGCGACGGCTATGGGATGGGCCAGTTCCAGCGCGATGCGGTGGCCGGGCTCACGGTGGCCATCGTTGCTCTGCCGCTTTCGATGGCGATTGCCATTGCTTCGGGCGCCACGCCAGCAGCCGGGCTGTATGCCGCCATCGTCGGTGGTTTTCTGGTCTCGATGCTTGGCGGCAGCCGCTTCCAGATCGGTGGCCCCGCCGGGGCCTTCATTGTCCTGATTGCGTCGATCATCGACCGGCACGGTTATGATGGCCTGCTTCTGGCCACGCTGATGGGTGGCGGGATTCTCATTGTCATGGGGCTGACCCGGATGGGCGGCATCATCCGCTACGTGCCGCACGCGGTGCTGGTCGGGTTCACGGCAGCGATCGCGGTCATCATCTTCGCCAGCCAGATCCGCGATCTGCTGGGTTTGACGCTGCCCGGCAAGGAACCCGGTGCCATCCTGCCCAAGCTTGCAGCCCTGTGGCAGGCCGGCCCCACACTCAACCTCGTTGCGGTGCTGATCTCGGTCGGCGTGATCGGCACCATCCTGCTGCTGCGCCGCTTCAGCCCGCGCGTGCCCGGCCTTCTGGCCGCTGTCGCGCTGGCCGCCTTCGCCAGCTATGCGCTGGACATGCCGGTGGAAACCATCGGGACGCGCTTCGGCGGCATACCCGACGGTCTTCCGGTACCGGCATGGCCACCTTTCAGCACCGACAAGATGCTGGCGGTCCTGCCTGATGCCATTGCCATCGCCTTTCTGGCCGGCATCGAATCGCTGCTGTCGGCCGTGGTGGCCGATGGGATGACGGGGCGGCGACACCGGGCCGATGCCGAACTCGTCGCCCAGGGCGTTGCCAACATAGCCACCGCGATCTTCGGCGGAATGTGCGTCACCGGCACGATCGCCCGCACGGCCACAAACATCCGGGCTGGGGCCGCCAGTCCTGTAGCCGGCATGCTGCACAGTGTTTTCCTCCTGGCCTTCATCATGCTGGCAGCCCCCCTCGCCTCGCATGTGCCACTGGCCGCGCTGGCCGGCGTGCTGGCTGTCGTGGCCTGGAACATGGCGGACCGGCACGAGGTCATGACGCTGCTGCGCGGCGAGCGCGGCAGGATGCTGGTTCTGCTCCTCACCTTCGGGCTCACAGCCCTTGTCGATCTGATGATCGGCATCGCGGCAGGGTGTGCCCTCGCCTTCGTGCTCTATCACCTTGAGAAAAAAAGACAGGCGGCGAACCCGTGACAACCCGCCCGCTGGCATCCGCAAAGGCGGCGGGATAGACACGCTCATGCCCCAACCGACACCCTGTTTCGATGTGGCCATCGTCGGCCCCGGCCCCGTCGGGGCCGCTGCCGCGTTGGCCATGGCGCAGAAGGGTTTCCGCGTCGCGCTCATTGGCCCGTCATCGGCCCGACGCGATGGCCGCACGGTTGCCCTGATGGATGGCTCATGGCGCTTGCTGGCCGGGTTTGGTGTCACAAAGAGGCTAAAGGACGAGGCCGCGCCCCTGGCCACGATGCGGCTGGTCGATGACACGGGCAGTCTTTTCCGCCGACCGCCGACCGAGTTCAAGGCCCACGAAATCGGCCTCGACCAGTTCGGCTGGAATGTCGAAACCGCGATATTGTCGGCGGCCCTACTCGAAGCGATCGCCGCTGAGCCGGCCATCACGCGGCTCGATGGCGTGCTCTCTAGCATGAACGCCGATGGGCACATGGCGCATCTGACCCTCGCGGATGGCAAGGCGCTGGACGCAAAGTTGGTCGCCGGAGCCGATGGTCGCCGTTCGGTGGTGCGTGCGGCGATGGGCATCGGTGGCAAGCATTGGCAGTATCCGCAGGCGGCCCTCACCACCATCATCCGGCACAGCCGCGCGCATCGGGATGTCTCGACCGAGTTTCACACCCGGTCCGGGCCGTGCACCACGGTCCCCCTCCCCGGACGCCGCTCAAGCATTGTCTGGATGGTGACGCCGCAGGAGGGCGAGCGGCTGATGGCACTGGATGACTCCGCGCTCGGCATGGCGATCGAGGAACGCACGCACTCGATTCTCGGCGCTGTCAGCATTGACGGTCCGCGCGGTTGCGTTCCGATGGGCGGGCTGTCGGTCGAGCGCTTCAGCGCACAGCGCACAGCCCTGATCGGCGAAGCGGCACACGTCTTCCCACCGATCGGCGCGCAAGGCCTCAATCTCGGTCTGCGCGATGTCGCGGCGCTGGTCAATGCCGCCGAAGCGGCCGATCCCGGCGCAGCCGATGGCCTCGCCACCTATGACCGCAGCCGCGCCAGCGATGTGCGCACGCGCACCGGGGCGGTCGATGCGCTCAACCGCTCGTTGCTGTCTGACCTTCTGCCGGTTGATTTCGCCCGCGGCCTTGGCCTTCTGGCGCTCGACAGCTTCGCACCCTTGCGCCGCTTCGTGATGCGCCAGGGCCTGACGCCTTTGGGGCGATAAGTCACATGCCCTCCGGCCACGCGGTGATCTTGCCAACCTTGCGGACCTTGTCGGCGCCGTGCCGGAAGGACGGCACGATGGGTAAGGCCTGCATCGGGATGCTCACGCCGCTGTCATCGGCTACGCACGCCGGATGGTGCCGAAAGATCGTCTGGGCATCGCCAGTGGCCTCGGCCAGCGTGCGCACCACACAGCAGCAGCAATCCAGCGGCTCAAGCCGTTGGCGCCAATGAGCGGCATCATGCCCGGCGATGATCGCTGAAACAGCGTCGACAACGCTGGTTGGCGGTGCCTCTTGTGCGCGCAGCGCCTCAGGCAGATCAATCGCATCGCAGAAGACACGCCAGAACTTGTCCTCGATGGCCCCGACCGCGACGAACCATCCATCGGAACTGGCATAGATCCGGTAGCGCGGCGAGCCGCCGGTCAGCAAGGTCTCGCCACCACCCGGCGCATGGCCCGTCGCAGCAGCAGTGGCCGCCCCAAGCCAGGCGAAGGGGGCCATGTTGCCGGTCATGGCGATGTCGAGATGGCAGCCCATCCCGGTGCGGTCGCGCTGGCGGAGCGCCAGAAGGATGTTGAGCACGGCCGGATAGGCGCCGCCGGCCATGTCGGCGATCAGCGCGGGCGGCAGCGGCGGTGGCTGATGGCGCTGGAGCGATTGCGCCAGACCGCCCGACAAGGCCTGATAGGTCAGGTCATGGCCTGCCTCCTGCGCGCGCGGCCCCTCCTGTCCGAACCCGGTGATCGAACAATAGATCAGCCGGGGATTGAGCGCCGACAGCGCTGGGAAACCAAGCCCCAACCGCTCCATCACGCCGGGGCGGAACTGCTCGATGAGCACATCAGCCTTTGCTGCCAAAGCCATGGCATGGTCCCGGTGCGCAGCGATCTTGAGATCGAGACCCAGAACCGACTTGCCGCCGTTTAGCATCAAGAAAGGCGCGGAACTGTTCCCGAAAGCGGGCTCGAAGCGCCTGAGATCCTCCCCTTCCGGACGCTCGATCTTGGTCACGGCCGCGCCAGCCTCGGCCAGCATCAGGCTCGCCAGCGGCCCCGGAAGCAGGGTCGAGAAATCCAGAACCGAGACGCCATCCAGCGGAAGCCCTGTCATGGCCGCCCTTCAGCCGAGGGAAACAGGTCGTGCGGCATGAAGCCCTCACGGATGAGCCAGAGGAACAGGGTCAGAGTGGCCATCGAGGCAATCGTGCCGACGAGGATGCTGGCCGATGCCCGTTCGACGCCAACACCATACTGGGTCGAGATGACGAAGATGTTGAGGGCCGGAGGCAGAGCCGCCATGACCATGCCGGCAAAAACCCAGGCTGGCGGGAAATCGCCCATGATCGAAAGCAGCAGCAGGATCAGCAACGGGTGCACGATCAGCTTGATGAACATCAGCGCCGGCACTTCAGGCGGCATCTTCTGCATCGGCCGGATCGCCACCGTGACCCCCAGCAGGAACAGCGCACACGGGGCAGCAGCACCCGAGAGCCAGATCGTCATCTTGTCGAGCGCACTGGGCAATTGCAGCTTGGTAACTGCCGCCAGCACGCCAAGAACGGTCGCGATGTTGAATGGATGGGTCACCACCTTCCACGCCACACCGCGCGCCGTCTCCAGCATGCTCTTCTTCTCCACGCCGGCCAGCGCCATCAGGAACGGGATCAGAGAGAACAGCAAAAGGTTGTCGAACACGAAGATCAGCACGACCGGGGCGCTGGCTGCTGGCCCCAAGGCCGCCAGAACGAGCGGCGGGCCCATGTAGCCGATGTTGGAATATGCCCCCGCGACGCCCTGCATCACCGATTGCGGCAGGTTGCCGCGCGTGAAGTAAAGACCGACCGTGAAAGACAGCGCGAAGACCACGTAGGTCGCCAGGGTCGTCGCGATCACGTAAGGCCAGTTGGTCAGATCGCTCAGCGGCTTATCGGCGATCAGCCGGTAAAACAGCATCGGCAGCGAGACGTAGATCAGGAAAAACTGCATCCATGCCAGACCCGCTGCTGGCAGCTTCACCCGCTTGCCGCAGAAATAGCCGAGCGCGATCATTCCGAAAAACGGCAGGACAAGATCAAACAGGGACAGGATGCTGGCCATTGGAACCGGGGCTTGGACTGATGCCTGACCGGTAGAAGCTCGCTCGCCGGCTGGCAACTGCCCGAATGCGGCACCAGCCCACGCTTGCCCCGCATGACAGGCACCAGCACCGGGCGATCAGGGTTCACCGCGATGTGTCTGTCATGGTATTGACGCATCGGTCCGCGACGCCTAGCTCTCCTGTTGAGGCGTGCTGGCTTGGTTGTCGCGCAGCCGTCGGCGGAGAGACAGGTGAAGGCACGCGACGCGAAGTTTCGGATCGGACAGGTTGTGCGCCACCGGATCTATCCGTTCCGCGGCGTGATCTTCGATGTCGACCCCGAGTTCTCCAACACCGAGGAGTGGTGGAATTCGATCCCCGAGCATGTCAGGCCGACACGGGACCAGCCCTTCTACCATCTGCTGGCCGAGAATGCCGAAACCGAGTACATCGCCTATGTCTCGGAACAGAACCTCGTACTCGACGACAGCGGCGAGCCGGTACGCCATCCCCAGATCGACGATTATTTCAGTTCCAGCGCCAATGGCGAGTACACCGTGGCGGCCGACCGCCTCAACTGACAGGCGGTGCGCGGCCCCAACCCGCGGGCCCGAACATCATCCATGCCACAAAAAAGCCGGGCCCTGGCCCGGCTTTGATGGCACTGACGGGGTGGTCTCCGGCTCAGGGACGCGGTGTGGCGGGGGCACCCTCGCCCGAGAGGCGCCGGCGAAGTTCATCCTCGCGCTTCTGGATCTCGGCCTGAAGGGCCTCCTGCTGCTTCTGAAGTTCGGCAGGGTCGATCGGCGCGCCGTCAAAGCCCTTGGCAAAACCGGCAAGCGGCACCTGGAAGGTTACTTCCCGCGCTGCCTGATTCTGCACGCTGACGTTGATCGTCGTGCCGCGCTTGAAGGCGTTGAGCTGGGCTTCATTCATCGTCGCTTCGGCAAAGCAGCCATTGGGGAAGCAGATCTGGAAGCGACCAGCAATCGGCTGGGCTTGATCGACGCCAAAGCGCATGCCGGGCTGAAGCAGCAGGCCGATCGGCAAAAGGAAGCGCACGATCCGGCTGGGGTCGCCCTTCACGTCATAGACGGCAACCGCCATGACCGGCTGGCCCTGATCGGACACGAAATCGCGCGTGGTATAGCAGATTTCCCGCTGGTTTCCGGGATCCTTGCCGCACACCTTGGTCCATTGGGTCTGGCTCGGCTCTGGCTTGACCTGCACGATGGTCGGGCCGGCAGCCGCCTGGCCCGCAGCGGCAGGAGCCTGTGCTGGCGCGGCTGGGGCCGGAGCCGGCGTGGCCGGGCGCGGCGCGGCAGGACGTGGCGTTGCAGGCTGAGGCTGCTGGGCCGAAGCTGGCGCGACCAAGGCAGGCAACGTGAACGACACGGCCAGGGCCGCAGCCATCACGCCGGCGGACAGACTCGACAACCGGCGCGGGGATGAACCGGCGATGTCCTGAGAAGCAGTCATTGTATTCCCCTTGTCCGTGTCGCGAACCATGCCGCAACCACCATCGTAACGCATCATGTTGTCATCGGGCCCGCGCGAACCAAGCCCGCTGCAGGTGGGTCGCGATTGCGGCAACACCATGACTCGCTGATCCTTTATCTGGTTGCCCGGAGGATTTCCACCCTCGGACTGACACCGATCAACATGCTATAATAGCGTTATGTGGATTCGTCGGCAAACCTTGGGGAAAAAGCCTGCAAGCTTGGCGCTGGTGGCCGTGGCTCGTGCCTTTGTGTCGCTTGCAGCCCTCGGTCTTGTCGTCGGGCTCGTCACGGCAATAGGCTCTCCTGCCCGCGCCGAAGAGCCAAAGCGCCATGGCATCGCCATGCATGGCGAACCAGCCTTGCAGCCGGGCTTCGCGCATCTGCCCTTCGTCAATCCGGATGCGCCCAAGGGCGGCCGTCTTGTCATGGGCCAGCAAGGCACCTTCGACAGCCTGAATGCCTTCGTTGTGCGCGGCGTCGCCCCTGACGCGCTGCAACGCTTCGTGCTCCAGAGCCTGCTCTATCGCTCCCCCGATGAGCCGTTCAGCGCCTATGGGCTGCTGGCACGCGCGATCGAACTGCCGGATGACCGCAGTTCCGTCACTTTCCACCTCGATCCAGCGGCACGGTTCTCTGATGGAAAACCGGTCACCGCGTCGGACGTGGTGTTTTCCTACGAAATGCTGCGCACCCACGGAAAACCGTTTCATCGATCGAGCCTTGGCCGCGTCGCCCGTGTCGAAACCCCGGACGCCGTCACCGTGCGCTTCATCTTCGGCCCCGGCGCGGACCGCGAGACGCCGCTGATCATCGGCTCGATCCCGATCTTCGCCAGGCACGCCACCAATCCGGCGACGTTTCCGGAAACCACTTTCACCCCGCTGGTCGGCTCAGGACCCTATCTGATCAGCGAGCTTCGGCCCGGCGAAAGCATCACCATGACCCGCCGGCCTGATTTCTGGGCCGCCAATCACCCGCTGATGCGCGGCCTGCACAACGTCGACGTGATCCGTTACGACTATTTCCGTGATCAGAACTCGCTGTTTGAGGCGTTCAAGGCTGGCCTGTCCGATCTGCGCGTGGAAACCGATCCGACACGGTGGTCGACCGGATATGACGTGCCGGCCGTCCGCGATGGCCGGATCGTCAGGCGCTCGCTGAAGCTCGACACACCCAAGGGTCTGTCCGCCTTCGTCTTCAACACCAGAAGGCCGCCGTTCGCCGATGCCAGGGTGCGCGAGGCGCTGGCACTGCTGTTCGATTTCGAATGGGCCAACCGCAATCTCTACTTTGGCGCCTACCGTCGTTCCGACAGCCTGTTCGCCGGGTCCGACCTGTCGGCCAGCGGTGTGGTGGCCGACGAGCGCGAGCGAGCGCTCCTTGCGAGGCTTGGGGCCAGCCTGCCGGATGCAATGCTTGACGGCTCCTGGACGCCGGTAGCCTCCGATGGCTCGGGGCGGGATCGAGATCTGGCGCGCCGCGCGGTCGATCTGCTTTATCAGGCCGGCTATCGCCTCGAAGACGGCGTGATGCGCAAACGCGCCGGAGGCGAGGCGCTTGGCTTCGAGATCACCGTGTCGTCGCGCCCGCAGGAGCGGCTGGCCCTCAATTATGCCAAGTCGCTGCAACGCATCGGGGTCAACGCGCGGGTCCGGCTGATCGACGATGTGCAATACTGGCGCCGGCTGGCGGCATTCGATTTCGACATGGTGCAGTGGACATGGCCCGTTTCCGCCAGCCCCGGCACCGAGCAGGCCAACCGCTGGGGCTCAGCGGCCGCGGACCGGCAAGGCTCGCTCAACTACGCCGGCGCGAAGCTCCCAGCCATCGACGGAGCCATTCAGGCCATGCTGTCAGCCCGGGCCCGCGAGGACTTCGTTGCCGCAGCCCGTGTGCTCGACCGGCTGGTGATGTCCGGGCATTTCGTTGTTCCACTCTTTGTCTTGCCAGACCTGTGGGTTGCCCATCAGCGTGGCGTGGGAATTCCGGCGCGCCCGGCGCGATTCGGATTTGCCGTCGAATCCCTCTGGCGCGAGCCGGAGCCGCCGAACGGCAACTCACGGCTCTCGAACTGACGGACACGGCTGATGCTGCCTCTTCGCAAACCCGAACCGGATCTCGACGGCATCGGACTTGAGGCACTGGTCACGGTGGCCATCGCCACGCGGCCTGACCATGATTTCCTGAGGGAGCCGGCCCGGCGCGACATCTGGAGCGGCGTTGCAGGCTTGCCCCTGAGTTTTGCGGGCCTCGACCAGCGCGCACGCCGCCTGGCATCGCTGCTTGGCATGTCGCGGCTGCCGGAGCGGTCGAAGGCGCTGATCCTGGCTCCCATGGGCAGCGAACAGCTGATTGCCATCCTGGCCGCCTTGCGCGCCGGCCTTCAGCCCGTGCTCTTGCCGCTCTCGGCCGGAAGCCATGCCCTGCAAGGCCTGTTCGATGCCGCCGGCCCTTGCGTTGCCGTCGCAACCTGCCGATGTGGCGACCTTGAGCCGGCCCGGATGCTGCGCGATGCAGCCGCGCGCTCGTTCAACGCCCGGCTTGTCTGCGGCTTCGGGCCGGATGTGCCCGATGGGGTCGTGCCGCTCGACAGCATCATCGTCAGCAACAAGAGGCTCCCCGATGCGCCAGCTCCCGCATCCCCGCCCGGACTGCTCGGACTTGTGGCGGAAACGGGCGATGGCATGCGGCAGACCATGCTTGAGGCCGAACTGGTCGCGGCATCGGTCGCTCTTGCGCGCGTAACGCGCGTCGGCACGGATGAGCGCGTGCTCAGCACCATGATGAATCCTGGCTTCTGTGGCCTGGCCAGCGGGCCCTATCTGGCTCTGCTCTCCGGCGCAGAATACCTGCCGCTCGGACTTTTCTCACTCAGCGCCCTGTGGGCCGGGCTGTCCGATGGCCGCGCCACGACGCTGGTGGCACCGGCGGGCATCGAAGGCGCACTGCGGGCTGCCGGCATCGTTGGCCACGAAACCGTGCGCAACCTCCTGCTGGTCCACCGGTCCGTTCCCGGTAGAATGTCGGGCTGCGACGATGGACCGGTCCGCGTGTTCGACCTGCATGTCCGGGGCCGCAACGAACTGGTGATCCGCGCAAGGGAGCGCGCCGGGGCTTGAACGGTTTCAGGCAGCCTGCTTGCGCTCCGCGATCCTGACCAGATCGCGCATCAACCGCGTCGTAATCTTCAGGCGGGCCTCGGGCTTGTCCATGTCGCGCACGAAGACCAGCTTCATGTCGGGCCGGACCTTGGCGGAGGCGGCGCCCTGCTCGGTCACATAGGCCACAAGCCCGTCCGGATTGGCAAAGGCGTTGTCACGGAATGCCACGATGATGCCCTTCGGACCCGCCTCAACCTTCTCGACATTGGCCCTGCGGCACAGGACCTTGATCGCCACGATGTCGAGCAACTGGCGCACCTCGTCAGGCATCGGCCCGAAGCGGTCGATCATCTCGGCCCCGAAGCCTTCGATTTCCTGATCGCTCTCGAGCGTCGACAGCCGCTTGTAAAGGCCCAGCCTGAGGACGAGATCCTCGACATAACCTTCCGGGATCATCACCGGCGTGCCGATGGTGATCGTCGGCGACCATTGGTCCTCGACCGGCTCGGTGATGCCCGCCTTCAGCGAGGCCACAGCCTCTTCCAGCATCTGCTGGTAAAGCTCGTAGCCAACCTCCTTGATGTGGCCCGACTGCTCGTCACCCAACAGATTGCCGGCCCCGCGAATGTCGAGGTCGTGGCTCGCGAGCTGGAAGCCAGCCCCGAGCGTGTCGAGCGATTGCAGCACCTTGAGCCTGCGCTCGGCCTGCAAGGTCAGCTTCTTTTTCTCGTGCAACGTGAAGAGGGCATAGGCGCGCGTCTTGGAGCGGCCCACGCGCCCGCGCAACTGGTAGAGCTGCGACAGACCGAACATGTCGGCCCTGTGCACGATCAGCGTGTTGGCGGTCGGGATGTCGAGACCCGATTCCACGATCGTGGTGGACAAAAGGATGTCGAACTTGCCTTCGTAGAACGCGGTCATCACGTCTTCGAGCTGGCCGGCCGCCATCTGCCCGTGGGCAACAGCGACCTTGCACTCGGGCACCTGCTTGTCGAGGAAGTCCTTGATGCCGGCCAGATCCTCGATGCGCGGCACGACATAGAACGACTGTCCGCCACGGTAGCGCTCGCGCAGCAGAGCCTCGCGCACCATCAGGCCATCGAACGGCGCGACAAACGTGCGCACCGCCAGCCGGTCCACCGGCGGCGTCGCGATGATCGACAGGTCGCGAACGCCCGTCATCGCCAGTTGCAGCGTGCGGGGGATCGGTGTTGCCGACAATGTCAGCACATGCACCTCGGCGCGCAGTTCCTTCAGCCGCTCCTTGTGGGCGACACCGAAATGCTGCTCCTCATCGACGATCACCAATCCGAGATCCTTGAAGGCGATGGCCTTGCCCAGGATGGCGTGTGTGCCGACAACAATGTCCATCGTGCCGTCGGCCATGCCCTCTTTCACCGCCTTCAGATCCTGCGCGCCGACAAAGCGCGAGGCCTGTCCAACCTTCACCGGCAGTCCCTTGAAGCGTTCGGCAAAAGTCTTGTGATGCTGGCGCGCCAGCAAGGTCGTCGGCACGACCACCGCGACCTGCTTGCCAGCCATGGCAACCGCAAAGGCCGCACGCAGGGCCACCTCGGTCTTGCCGAAGCCGACATCACCGCAGACCAGCCTGTCCATGGGCCGGCCCAGGCCCAGGTCATCGATCACCGCATCGATGGCGTTTAGTTGGTCGTCGGTCTCGTCATAGGGGAAGCGGGCCGCGAACTCGTCGTAAAGCCCCTCCGGCAAGGTGATGCGTGGCGCATCCTTCAGCAACCGTGCCGCCGCGATCTGGATCAGCTTGCCCGCAATCTCGCGGATGCGCTGCTTCATCTTCGCTTTGCGCGCCTGCCAGCCAGGCCCGCCGAGACGATCAAGCTGGACCTCGGTGTCTTCCGAGCCGTAGCGTGACAGAAGCTCGATGTTTTCCACCGGCAGGAACAGCTTGTCGCCGCCCTGGTAGTGCAGCTCAAGGCAGTCATGCGGCGCATCCGCGACGGTGATCGTCTGCAGCCCGATGAAGCGCCCGATGCCGTGATCGACATGGACCACAAGATCACCGGGGGTGAGAGAAGCCGCTTCGGTGATGAAATCGCTGGCTTTCTTCGAACTGCGCTTCTGCCGGACCAGACGGTCGCCAAGAATGTCCTGTTCGCCGATCACGGCAAGCTTGCCGGTCTCGAAGCCCTGCTCCAGCCCCCAGACCACAAGGCCGACGCCATCGTCGGGCAACTGGCGCGCCGCCCCGAGAGTGCCCGCCATCTGGGCGGTGGTCAGCCCATGATCGGCCAGCACATGCGACAGACGCTCCCGCGAGCCCTCGGACCAGCCCGCCACCAGAACGCGCTTGCCCTTCTTCTGAAGCGCGGCGATGTGGGCGACAACGGCATCGAACACATTGCCGCTGTCGACCGCCCGCTCGGCTGCGAAGCTGCGGCCCTGTCGCGCGCCGCAATCGATCACGAGCCGGCCCTCGCTATCGGGCATGGCAAAAGGTGTCAGCCGGGCATGTCCGACGTCGTTCAGCCGCTCCTGCCACTCCTCGGCGGTCAGATAAAGCGCCGAGGGCGGCAAGGGATTGTAGGGCGTGCCCGACGCATTCTGCTCGATCGCGTCCTTGCGCGCCGCGAAGTACTCGCCGATCTGCGACAGGCGCTCGGCCTGGACCTCGGCCAGTTGCTGATCAAGAAACCAACTCGCGCCCTCGCAATAGTCGAACAATGTGTCCATGCGCTCATGGAACAGCGGCAGCCAGTGCTCCATGCCGGCAAAGCGGCGCCCCTCGGAAACGGTCTCGTACAGAGTATCACTCCGGCCCGGCGTGCCAAAGGCTGCCAGATAGCCCTGCCGGAAGCGGCGGATGGTGTCGGAGGTGAGCTGGGTTTCCGACACCGGCACCAGATCGAGCGATCGCATGGTCGCCAGAGAGCGCTGTGTCTCGGGATCGAAGGTGCGGATCGATTCAAGGGTGTCTCCGAAGAAATCGAGCCGGATCGGACTGGGCATGCCGGGCGGATAAAGATCAACGATGCCGCCACGCACAGCGTATTCGCCGGTTTCTCGCACCGTCGAGGCCCGCATGTAGCCGCCCATGTCGAGCCAGGCTGAGAGGGCCCGCGTGTCGACAAGATTTCCGGGGGCCGCGGCAAAGCTCTGTGCCGCCACCTGCGCCCGCGCCGGCAGGCGCTGAAGCGCTGCGTTGAGGGTGGTCAGCACCATCCGGGGCCGCGTTTCGCCCGAGCGCGTGCGCGCCAGCCGGGCCAGCGTGGTCATCCGCCGCGCAACGATCGCGCCGTTCGGAGAGGCCCGGTCGTAGGGCTGGCAATCCCAGGCCGGCAGCGGCAGGATTTCGATGTCCGGTGCAGTGAAGCGGAGGGCATTTTCCAGCCGCTGCATGCGCTGGCCATCGCGCGACACGAACACGGCAACGGCCGGCGCCTCGACCTTGCCCGCCAGCTTGCGAGCGATGGAGGCGACGGCCAGCGCATCGAACCCTTCGGGCGTGCCGGCCAGCGTCGGGTGGTCCTTGCGCAGCAGAGCCTCGGCGGCCCGCTCCAGCGCGGTGAGTTTGGCAACAGGCTTGTTCAAGGCGCGTGTCCTGATCGGTCTTTGTCGATGTCAGGCCGCCATTGCCGGGGCCGCGCCAGCCCGGATCGGGCCGGATCACACATGGATCGGCTTAGAATGGGTGTGGAACACCTTCAGGCGACGAAACAGCGGTGTATCGTAGTTCTCGGGTGTCTCGGACTTGCCGGTGATCCAGGCATAGATGTCCCGGTCGGGGGCCTCGATCAGCAGTTCGAACACGCACAGATCGTCCTCGCTCATGGTGCGAATTTCCGCATCGGTGAACGAGCCCATCAGCAGGTCCATCTCGCGCGTGCCGCGATGCCAGGCCCGGAACAGGATGCGCCGACGCCGGGGCTCAAGCTCTGAACTGCTGACGGACGTGCCTGTCATCGAATGCTCCACCGAAAAAGGTCATCGCCGCGGAGCGCATCTCGCCCCTCGGTCCGGGTGCCGGTATAGCGAGGCTACCCCGCCTTGTCAGCGCGAATTCTGGCCCGTCTCGGTGTCCATCTGCCACAGGCACATGCGTCAGCGGCGATCAGCGGATGTACAGCGTCCGAGGACTTGCTATCACACAGCCATGCGCCCCTCGCTTCTCGATCCGCTGTTCGCGCCTGTCACCGCCCTGCCCGGCGTGGGGCCGAAGCTTGCACCGTTGTATGACAAGCTGCTCGGCACGGCGGAGCAGCCGGCAAGGGTGCTCGACCTGCTGTTGCATCTGCCGCAGGCGGGCATTGACCGCCGCACGTCAGGCGCAATCATCGACGCGCCGATCGGCAAAGTGGCGACCTTCGCGGCCCGCGTTGTCGAGCACAGGCCTGCCCCCCCCGGCGAGGGCCGCGCGCCGTACCGCGTGGTGGTCGAGGACGAGAGCGGCGATGTCACACTGGTGTTCTTCAAGGCCGATGCGGGCCGCATGCGCCAGATGCTGCCGATCGGCGAGGTCCGTTACATTTCCGGCAGGATCGAGTTGTGGGAAGGCCGCCGCCAGATGGTCCATCCCGACCGCGTCATGGACCAGCGTGCTTTCCAGACCATGCCGGCCATCGAGGCGGTCTATGGCATGACCGAGGGTCTGACCTCGCGCATGCTGTCCCGCACCACCCAGGCAGCACTGGCGCGCCTGCCAGCCATGCCTGAGTGGCAAGATGCGGCCTGGCGCCAGCACAATCGCCTGCCAACGTTCGGCGAAGCGCTGGCGGCCCTCCATGGCCCTGCCAATATCGAGGCCCTTTCGCCGGAGGCGGCGGCCCGGCGCAGGCTCGCCTATGACGAGTTGCTGGCCAGCCAGTTGGCCCTTTCCCTCGCAAGGTCCGTCCGGAAGCGCGCCCGGGGCCGCGCCAACAGCGGCGATGGCGCGCTGATCAGGGCGCTGGCCGCAGCCCTGCCCTACACGCTGACCCGCAGCCAGTCCGAGGCCGTGGACCAGATCAGGGCCGACATGGCCAAGCCTGAACGCATGCTGCGCCTGCTGCAAGGCGATGTCGGATCCGGCAAGACAGCCGTGGCGATGATGGTGATGGCCAGTGCTGCCGAAGCGCGCAGGCAGTCGGCCCTTATGGCGCCGACCGAAATCCTCGCCCGGCAGCATGCCGAACGGCTGCATGAACAGGCCAAAGCCATCGGCCTGACGCTGGCGCTGCTCACGGGCCGCGAGAAGGGCCCCGAGCGCGCACGTGTGCTTGCAGGTCTCACCGATGGCTCGGTCGACATCGTGGTGGGAACCCATGCACTCTTCCAGGACAATGTGCAGTTCCACGATCTCGGCCTCGCGGTGGTGGATGAGCAGCACCGGTTCGGCGTCCATCAACGCCTGGCCATCGGCGCGAAGGGCGAGGCGGTCGATGTGTTGGTGATGACGGCAACGCCGATCCCGCGCACGTTGGCGCTGACCTGGTTCGGAGACATGGATGTCTCGGTCCTGTCGGAGAAGCCGGCTGGTCGCAAACCGATCACCACCCTCGCCGTCTCGCTTGACCGCCTTGACGAGGTCGTCGGTGCCGTCGGACGCGCCGTTGCGGCGGGCGCTCAGGCCTACTGGGTTTGCCCGCTGGTGCAGGAAAGCGAAACCCTCGATGTGTCCGCCGCGACCGAGCGGTTCGAAGCGCTGAAGGAAGCGTTCGGGGCGCGCGTAGACCTGCTCCACGGCCAGATGCCGGGCCGCGACAAGGACGCGGCGATGGCGCGGTTTGCACGCGGCGACAGCGATATCCTCGTCGCGACCACGGTGATCGAGGTGGGTGTCGATGTTCCCAACGCAACCGTGATGGTGATCGAGCACGCCGAACGCTTCGGCCTTGCGCAACTGCACCAGTTGCGAGGCCGGATCGGGCGCGGATCGGCGGATTCGACCTGCATCCTGCTTTACAAGGGCCCGCTTGGTCCGGTGGCCGAGGCGCGCATCGCCACCATGCGCGAAACCGAGGACGGCTTTATGATTGCCGAGCAGGATCTCAAGCTGCGCGGCGAAGGCGAGGTGCTCGGCACACGCCAGTCCGGCATGCCCGGCTTCAGGATTGCCCGCCCGGAGATCGACGGCGATCTTCTCCTGGCCGCCCGCGACGATGCACGGCTGATTGTCGAGCGCGACCCCGGGCTCATGAGCCCACGCGGCGAGGCGCTGCGCCTCTTGCTCTACCTGTTCGAGCGTGATGCTGCCGTGAAGCTGATCGGCGCGGGTTGACGCCATGTCTCCGGCAGGTGGCTGTGCGGCAAACGCAATTGCCTTTGCCGGACAAACCGACAACAACTCGTCAATCAGCGGCATGATGCGCCGGCGAAACGACAACCCTTTCAGGAACTCCCATGAGCGCGACCTCATCACCCGTTGCCAGTGTGCCACTCGACGCCGGGATCGTCGCGACGCTGTCAGGCGTTACGACCGCCACCATCACCACGATCCTGCTGAAGAAGGGTCTGCGCAACATCTGGATGCGCGGCTCAAGGCCGATCCGGGGCGGCCAGAAGCGGCTGGTCGGACGGGCGTTCACGCTGCGCTTCGTGCCGGCGCGCGAGGATCTGGCAACGCCCGAATCCTGGTCATCGCCGGTCTCGACCCGCGCCGCCATCGAGGCGATGCCAGAGGGCTGCATTGCGGTGGCCGGAGCCATGGGCGTCACCGATGCTGGCATCTTCGGCGACATCCTGTGCGCGCGCATGGCGAAGAAGGGCGTCGGCGGCCTCGTCACCGATGGCGTGGTGCGCGATCTGGCCGGTGTGCTCGGGACCGGCCTGCCGGTCTGGTGCCAGGGAGCTGCGGCGCCGGCGTCGGTCGCAGGCCTCACCTTCGTCAACTGGCAGGAGCCGATCGGTTGCGGCGGCGTCGCCGTGTTTCCCAATGACGTGGTCGTGGTCGATGATGATGGCGCTGTGCTGATCCCGCAGGCCATGCTCGATGATGTCGTGAAGCTCGCACCCGAACAGGAACGCATGGAAGCCTGGATCATGGACGAGATCGGACGCGGTGCGGCCCTGCCCGGCCTTTATCCGATGAATGCCGAAACCCGCAGCCGCTACGAAACCGGAAAGGGCTGAACCCATGCAACACTATGTCTTTGCCCCTCCGGCCGTGAGTGCCGTGCCTGTGAGCGGTGGCGGCCTGTTTCCTGTGCGGCGGATATTCTGCGTCGGCCGCAACTACGCCGAGCATGCGCGCGAAATGGGCGGCGATCCCAGCCGGGAGGAGCCGTTTTTCTTCACCAAACCCTCCGATGCCCTCGTCACGGAGGGCAGCGCGACGCCCTACCCGCCGGCCACGTCCGACCTGCATCACGAGATGGAACTGGTCGTGGCGATCGGCACGGGCGGAACAGACATCGACGAGGCGCATGCCCTCGATCATGTCTTCGGCTATGCTCCCGGCCTCGACATGACCCGCCGCGACTTGCAGGCCTCCGCCAAGAAGGCCGGTCGCCCGTGGGACATGTCCAAGGGCTTCGACCATTCCGCACCGATCGGCGATATCTTGCCGGCTGCCACGATCGGACATCCGGCCTCCGGCCTGATCGAACTGAAGGTTAACGGCAAGCTGCGCCAGTCCTCCGACCTGTCAAAGATGACCTGGAGCGTGCCCGAAATTATCGCCTACCTGTCGCGGCAGGTCAGGCTCGGCGCTGGCGACCTGATCATGACCGGAACCCCCGAAGGCGTCGCAGCCGTGGTGCGCGGCGATCTGCTCGAAGGCATGATTGCCGGCGTCGGCAGCGTGCGCACAAAGATCGTCTGATCACAGAGCCGCAGGTCAGAGAGCAGCGCGGGCATCGCTCCGCGCCAGCCTGGCCAGCAGATAGTCAACCTCGCTGCGAGCGAGTGCACTGAGACCGGCGGCCGGCTTGCGCTGCGCATCGTGGGCAATCAACCCGCGCCGCATCAGCACATACTTGCGCACGGCAAGGCCGACGCCGGGCTGCTGCTCGTAGCGCAAAAGCGGCAGATGCGTGTCGAAAGCATCCTGAGCGGCATCACGCTGGCCGGCTTTCGATAGCCGCACCACATCAATCAGCAATTCGGGGAAGGCATAGCCCGTGTTCGAGCCATCGGCCCCGCGCGCCATCTCGAAATCGAGGAACAGCCCGCCATTGGCCACCATGATCGACAGCGGCCTGAGCGATCCGTCCGACTGGAAACCCCGTAAGGCGCTGATCTTCTCCAGGCCCGGCCAATCCTCGGCCTTCAGCATGACGCAGGACGGATGCGCCATGACGATGCGGCGGATCACGCCCGCCGTCATCACCACCGAGGTCATCAGCGGAAAATCCTGGATGACCCACGGCACATCCGGCCCGATGGCGTCAACAGCCTGGGCGTAATAGCCGGTGATCTGGTCGTCGGTGCGCAATGTATTGGGCGGCGCGATCATCACGCCCGCTGCTCCGGCCTCCATCGCCTCCCGCGCCAGCGAGCGCATCGCGGCAAACCCAGGTGCCGAGACGCCGACGATCACCGGCTTGCCACCCATGATGCCGACCGCGCGCCGGACGAGAGCCAGCGATTCAGCAGGTTCAAGCTTGGGGGCCTCGCCCATCATGCCCAGCACGGTCAGGCCGTCCGAGCCAATGGTCTCGTAGTGGCCATACAACCTGTCGACACTGAGCCAGTCGATCTCGCCAGCCGGCAGGAAGGGGGTCGGCGCGATGGGGAAAACACCGCCGGAATTTGCAGTCAGAGCCATGGCGTCAATCCTTCGGAACAGCAGCGCCAGGACGTTGCCCTCAAAGCCGAATGCCTGGCAAGAGCGCTTTCGGCATGCCGCGCCTGCGCATCAGGCGGCAGCGGCAATCACCCGGTTGCGGCCACCGCCCTTGGCCCGGTAAAGCGCCTCGTCGGCCCGCTTCAGCATCTGCGCCGGGGACTGGTCGCCAGCACGGCGGCTTGCCACCCCGATCGATACTGTAACGGTGATCTGGCTGGTGCCGCTGTAGATTGCGAAAGGCTGGGCCTCAATGTGCGAGCGGATACGCTCGGCAACGGCAGCCGCTGCCTGAAGGCCGGTCTCAGGCAGGACAACCACGATCTCTTCACCGCCAAGCCGCGCCACCACGTCGACGATGCGTGTGGCATCCTTGACGCGGTTGGCGAACTCCTTGAGCACCTCATCGCCGGCATCGTGGCCATAGGTGTCGTTGACTAACTTGAACTTGTCGATATCCAGCATCAGAACGGACAGATCGCGTGCCCGCATGGCCGATTCGTCGAACAATCCGCTGAAATGGGTTTCAAGGTAGCGGCGATTGTGCAGGCCGGTGAGTTGATCAGTGACGGCCATCTCGATCGATGTCTGGACACCATCCCGCAGCCGGTCAGCATAGCGCTTGCGCTTGACCTGGGTCTTGACGCGGGCCAGCAACTCGTTGCGATCAACTGGCCTGAACAGGAAGTCATGCACGCCGAGTTCAAGTCCGCGCAGGATTCGCATCCGGTCCTCGGCCTCGCCCACCATCAGCACCGCAGCATTGCGGGTGCGCTCCAGCGAGCGCAACTGGGTGCAGAGCCTGAGGCCATCGAAGCCTTGCAGATCGAGCGAGACGATCACCAGCTCGAACGACGATTCGGCGGCGCGCACCAATGCCTTGTGCGGGTCGGGCTCGACCTCGACCCGATGCACCTTGTCGAGCGCACCCTTGATCCGTTCCGAAGAACTTGGCCGGTCATCGACAATGAGCATGCTGGCATTGTCGCCCAGATCGCTGGCCGCCGCCGCGATCGGATCGGAAATGCCAAGCTGGCGCGATGCCATGGCACGGTTCCGCAATTCGTCGGTCATGGCCTTGAGGCGGGCGAGGCTGCGCACGCGGGCAAACAGCGCCGTGTCATCGAGCGGCTTGGTCAGGAAATCGTCTGCCCCGGCGTCGAGCCCCTTCAGCCGGTCGCTGGGCTGATCGAGCGCGGTCACCATCACGACCGGAATGTGTGCGGTCTGGGCCGAAGCCTTGAGCCGGCGGCAAACCTCGAAGCCATCCATGCCGGGCATCATCACATCCAGCAGGACAATGTCCGCCACACCGCTGGCGCAGATGCGCAAGGCTTCCGGCCCGTTGGTGGCCGTGACGACATCGAAGTAATCGGCCGAGAGCTTTGCCGCGAGCAGCTTCACATTCGGGGCAATGTCGTCGACAACAAGAACGCGTGCACTCATGACATCAAACCCCGCTCACGCCGGCCCGAGATAGGCGCGAACTGTTTCGAGAAACTTGGCAACGGAAATCGGCTTGGACAGGTAGGCCTCGCAGCCACCCCTGAGCATGCGCTCCTCGTCACCTTTCATGGCAAAAGCCGTCACCGCGATGATCGGGATATGGCTGATGTTGTCGTCTTCCTTGATCCAGCGCGTCACATCAAGGCCGGACACCTCGGGAAGCTGGATATCCATCAGGACAAGGTCCGGCTTGTGCTGGCGCGTCAATTCCAGAGCCTCGATCCCGTCGGAGGTCTTCAACGTCGCATAGCCATGGGCTTCCAACAGATCGTTGAAGAGCTTCATGTTCAGCGCATTGTCCTCGACGATGAGAACCGTCTTCGCCATTCAATCCACCTTGCCGCTTGCGGCTTGTAACCGCCCTGTGCCACGGCGTAACCTCGTCAGGCTTAGTCGAAACACCTTTAAGAAACGCAAACCCGTTTCCAGGAAACACCGGACCCGCCAATGGCACACCGCCCTGATCGCCTTGATGCCGAGGATATCGCGATTCGGGCACTTGGCTTCCTCGCCTCCGATCCCGAGCGTCTCGACCGGTTCCTGTCGTTCACGGGGCTCGGGCCGGAGAACCTGCGCGCGGCAGCCCAGACCCCCGGCTTCCTTGCCAGCGTGATGGACCATGTAGCCTCCGACGAAAGCCTGCTGATGGCGCTGGCCGGCAACCTCGGCCTGTCGCCTGATGCCATGACCCGCGCCCATCGCACCATGACAGCGCCTGCCTTTTTCGAGGATTGAGCGATGGCGCTGTGGACCTTGTGCCGCGATTGCCTGCATGATGCAGAAGGGCCGGCGCGGCGCTGCGCCGCCTGCGGCAGCCCGCGCCTTGTCAGCCACCCCGAGCGCGACACCCTGTCAATCGCCCATGTCGACTGCGATGCGTTCTATGCCTCGGTCGAGAAACGCGACAACCCCTCCCTGACGGACAAACCGGTGATCATTGGCGGTGGCCGGCGCGGCGTCGTCGCGACCTGCTGCTATGTAGCGCGCACCTATGGCGTGCGTTCGGCAATGCCGATGTTCAAGGCGCTGGAAGCCTGCGCCGATGCCGTCGTGATCAGGCCGGACATGGAAAAGTATGTCGCAGTTGGACGCCAGGTGCGCAGCCTCATGCTGGCGCTGACCCCGCAGGTTGAACCGATCTCGATCGATGAGGCCTTTCTCGATCTGGGCGGCACCGAGCGTCTGCACCGCTCCAGCCCGGCGGTGACGCTGGCCGCCTTCGCCCGGCGCGTCGAGACCGAGATCGGCATCACCATTTCCGTAGGCCTGTCCTATGCCAAGTTCCTCGCCAAGATCGCCTCCGACATGGACAAGCCGCGTGGCTTCTCGGTGCTTGGGCGCGCAGAGGCCGTGGCGTTTTTGGCGGGCAAGCCGGTGACCATGCTGCCCGGGGTCGGCAAGGCTGCGGCAGAGCGGCTGGCCCAGGCCGGCATCCGACAGATCGGCGATCTTGCAGGTGCCGCGACCGAAAACCTGTTCGCCACGCTCGGCAAGGATGGGCCGCGCCTGCAACGGTTGAGCCGCGGCATCGATGAGCGCACCATCAGCCCGGAACACGAGACCCGCAGCATCTCGTCCGAAACGACCTTCGACACCGATATCGCCGATCATGATGCGCTCGAACCGATCCTGTGGCGCATGGCGGAACGCACCGCAGCCCGCCTGCGAAAAGCCGACCTCGCCGGCCGCACAGTGATCCTCAAGCTCAAGGGGGCGGACTTCCGCCTGATCACGCGCTCGCGCCAGCTTCACGAGCCGACGCAACTGGCCAAGCGCCTCTATGACGAAGCCCGCGCCCTGCTGCTCGCCGAGCCGGTGGCCACCCGTTATCGCCTGCTCGGCGTCGGCGTCTCCGATCTCGGAGAGGGATCGGGTGCGGACCACGGCGATCTGGCCGACACCGAAACCCCGCGCGTCGTCGCCGTGGAACGCGCCATCGAGAAGCTGCGTGACCGGTTCGGCACCGATGCGGTGATCAAGGGCGTGGGGCTCGGACGGGAACCCGCTGCCAGCCCGGCACGCAAGACGCCTACTTCGCGCAGGCGCTAGGCTTCATCATGTCAAGCTTGACCAGTTCGCCCGTCATGCGGAAATCCCGGTAGTCGAGCACCAGCGCCCGCGTGATGCCGTTTTCGAACAGATCGAAGCTGATCGCATAGGAGGCGCTGACGTCGCCGGAGCCGGCCTTGAAGTAGCTGATGGATACGGGCCAGCGCGCTGCCTGCTGCATCTCCGGTTTACGCAGGGCCTCTTCCAGCCCATCCAGCGGGCCGGGCTCCACCTTGCGCCCGATCACCGCGAAGGTGTCGTAGATCTGCTTGCCATCATCGGAGCCGTCATAGACCTGCACATTGTAGGTGCTCTGGCCTGCGCGTGCGGCCTGGATGACCCGTTTCAGATGCTCGCTGGGAAAGATCACATCGCCGCCAAAGCTGAAGCGATCCGGCCTCGGCTGCCGGATCTGCACGCGGTAGCCCGGTCCGCTCCGCTCGGCGACGCCGTCGGCCCGGTCATCCAGACGCCCGCCCACCGCGCTCTGGGTCTTGAAGCGGAACAGCTTGCCGTCGGCATCCTCGAAATTCGTGGAGCGCACATCGATGTTGCGCGGGCCGGTTTCCGATCCTTCGATGACGGTGACCTGCCGGAACGAAAGCGCATAGCCTTCGCAGGCATCCCCGGTGAAATCGAAGGCGATCCGCCCGCGCGCGCCATCGACGCTGCGAGACGGCTTGCTGGTGTCGAGCTTGAGATCATACACGGCCCGGTGCGGCAGCAGCACGACGCGCTCCTTGGCCGGCTGGGCTTGAGGCTGGGGCTGGGCCGCCGAGCCCGCCGCCGAAAGCATGACAAGGGCCAGCGCCAGGCTGCAACCAGCCGGCAAAGAAAGAACCGGACCGGAACGAACCAGGCGAGCCAACAACCGCGACGTCATGCCATCTCTCTCCCTGCGCATCAGCGCCTAACCTAGGGATGCGCGCGCAGCCTAGCAATGCGTCAGGGACGAGTTCCTCGTTTCCACACAACGACCATTCTGCATCGTGATCGCCTCCGGAAGGACCGCAGGACGGATAGCGGTCGCTCTCCAGCACATGCGAGCCTGGTCTGCCGTGCAGCTTTGTCACTTGCGAAGCGCGCCATCAGCGGGCAACGTCGAGCTTCGAAACAACCCCGCACCACCTCAGCAATCCGATCCGGAGTGATCCCATGAGCGCCGTCGAACAACGCCTTGCCAGCCTTGGCATCACCTTGCCCTCGCCCGTGGCACCGGCGGCCAACTACGTTCCGTTCGTGCGCAGCGGCAGCCTGCTGGTAATTTCGGGCCAGCTCTGCTTCGGGTCGGATGGCAAGCTGGCGGCGGCCCACAAGGGCAAGGTTGGCGGGACCGTTTCGATGGATGACGCCAAGGCTGCGGCGCGGCTGTGCGCGATCAATGTGCTGGCACAGGTCAAGCTTGCAATCGGCGATCTCGACAAGATCGCACGCTGCATCCGCCTCGGCGGTTTCATCAATGCCATGCCGGACTACGAGCCGCTGGCCCAGGTGATGAATGGCGCGTCAGATCTGATGGTCGAGGCGCTCGGTGACAAAGGCCGTCACGCCCGCAGCACGGTCGGCGTGATCGTGCCGATGGCTGCTGCCGTCGAGGTTGAGGGCATGTTCGAGATCGCCGGATGACGGCTCCCGGATGGATGACGGCGCGCCCGATTGCCCATCGCGGCCTGCATGATGCGGCGCGGGGGGTGAACGAGAACAGCCCTTCGGCAGCCCGCGCTGCCATAGCCGGCAATTTCGGCATCGAGTGTGACGTGCAGCTCACTGCCGATGGCGAGGCGGTGGTGTTCCACGACTTCGTCCTCGACCGGCTGACCACGGCCTCCGGCCGTGTCGATGTCCACAGCACAGCCGCGCTCGGCACTGTTGAGATGCGCGGCAGCGATGAACGGATCCTGACGCTGCCAGCCTTTCTCGATGTCATCGCCGGCAAGGTTCCGCTGGTTCTTGAAATCAAGAGCCGGTTCGACGGCGACATGCGCCTCGCCCGGCGCGTTGCCGATGTCGTCAAGGCGAGTCCTTTCCCCATTGTGCTGAAATCCTTCGATCCCCGCATCGTGACGGCGCTCAAGACCCTGACGCCGAACCACGCCCGCGGAATCGTCGCGATGAACGACTACAGCTATCCGGACTACGAGACCTGCAGCGCCACCGAGAAGCACGCCATGGCCAACCTGCTGCATTTCGGCGAATCGCAACCCGATTTCGTGTCCTGGCGGGTGCGCGACCTGCCATCCGCTGCGCCATTCCTGTGCCGCCGGGGCCTCGGGCTGCCGCTGATGACATGGACTGTGCGCAATGCCGAGGATCGCGCGCTGGCCGAGGTTCATGCCGACCAGATGGTGTTCGAGGGTTTCGTTCCATGAGAGGAGCTCCCTGCCGATCTGCCGGTCTGCCCGCGCCGGTCCCGGCATGAGCGCGGACAAGGCGGCGATCCGTCTCAAGACCGTGCTGTCACTGGCTGACATCCCGGCTGATGACTGGGACAGGTGCAGCCAGTGGGCAGGGCCGAAAGGCAGCAACGGTCCTGATGCGGTGTCTCAGGTTGATGCCGCCAACCCGTTCATCTCATACGCTTATCTCAGTTCCCTGGAGGATTCCGGCTGTGTCGGTGCCCGCACCGGATGGACCAGCGCCCATCTTGTTGCAGAAGGGTTCGATGGCCGCATCCTTGGCGTCGCTCCGACCTATCTGAAGTCCCACAGCCAGGGTGAATACGTTTTCGACCACAGCTGGGCCGATGCCTTGCAGCGCGCGGGCGGGCGCTATTACCCCAAGCTCCAGACGACCTCACCCTTCACGCCGGCCACCGGCCGCCGGCTTCTTGCCGCTCCGGGGCAGGATGCTCTGGCCGTGGAAGAGGCGCTCGCTGACGGCTTGCTGGCCTTGCGCGATCAGATGAACGCCTCGTCCGCGCACATCACCTTCCTGACGGAAGGCGAATGGCGCAGACTGGGCTCGGCGCATTGGCTCCAGCGGCTCGATGTCCAGTATCACTGGTTCAACCGGGGCTACGCGGCCTATGACGATTTTCTCGGGCTTCTGGCCTCGCGCAAGCGCAAGGCGCTGAAACGCGAACGTCGCGATGCGCTGGGCGAGGAGATCAGCATCGAACGGCTCACCGGCAGCGATCTGACCGAGGCCATCTGGGACGATTTCTTTGCCTTCTACATGGACACAGGCTCCCGCAAGTGGGGCCGCCCCTATCTCAACCGCATGTTCTTTTCGCTGATCGGCGAACGCATGGCAGGCCGTATCGTGCTGGTCATGGCGCGGCGGGCGGGGCGCTATGTTGCCGGCGCGATCAACTTTGTCGGGGCTGACACGCTCTATGGTCGCCATTGGGGCTGCCGCGAGGAGCACCCGTTTCTGCATTTCGAAGTCTGCTACCATCAGGCCATCGACCACGCGATCGCGCTCGGGCTTGACCGGGTCGAAGCCGGCGCGCAGGGCGACCACAAGATCGCACGCGGCTACGAACCGGCGTTGACACGATCGGGCCACGCCATCGCCCACCCCGGTTTCCGCCGGGCGGTGGCGGATTTCCTCGGTCACGAGCGGCCCCAGATCGAGCAGCTTGTGCTGGCGATGCGGGCCGATCTACCTTTTGCCCAGACGTCCGTATCCGGCATGACCGAAGGCGACGGTAGCAAAGCTTGATCCAAACCTTGCATGAACCGTCAGGTCGCGGGATGGGGGAAGAACCCCGCCACGGCCAGCAACGACCAGGAAAGCAGCGCGATGACAACCTATGCTCCAAACAACATCTTCTCACGCATCCTGCGCGGGGAACTGCCATGCCATCGGGTCTTCGAGAACGAGCACTGTCTGGCCTTCATGGACATCATGCCGCGCTCGCCAGGCCATACACTCGTCATTCCCAGAAGTCCGGCACGCACGATTCTCGATATCGAGCCAGCCGCCCTGTCAGCGCTGGCGGTGACGGTCCAGACCGTCGCGCGGGCGGTCAAGACCGCGATGGTCGCGGATGGCCTCACGATCCAGCAGTTCAATGAAAGCGCCGGCGGGCAGGTCGTGTTCCACCTGCATTTTCACATCATCCCGCGCTGGGAAGGGAAGATGATGGCCCCGCACGGCGCGGGCATGGCCCCGGCCGAGCAGTTGATGCTGCATGCCGAAAAGATCAAGGCAGCGCTCGCCGGCTAGAGTTGGCTGCCCCAGAGACCAGCGCCGATCAGGACCATCTCGCCGACGAAAAGCCCGGCCAGAACCGAGCGCCGCGCTACAAAGTAGACAGCGACGCCGGCAGCCAGCGCGCCCAGCCGGCCCCAGAGCGGCACGACAGCGAGAGCTCCGGACGGTGACATCAGCAACTTGGCCACGACACCCGCCACCAGCGCGGTCGCCACCATGCGCACCCAGACCATCACCTGTGAATTCTCGTCGAGATTGCGCCCGGCCAGCACGCCGGCCACGCGCCAGACCTCCGTCGGCAGGAACCCGATGACGATCACCACGAGATAGGGCCAGAGCCCGCCAATGGCCTGTTCCAGCTCAGCCGCCATCAGCGCCCTCCCCGCATGCGGTGGATGCCATAGGCCAGTGTCCCGCCCACAAGCCCGACCACGAGCAGATCGAAATCCTGCCCGACCAGCGCCGTTGCGAGAGGCGCGAGGGCGAAGCCGAGCCCGAGCGCGGCCCAGTCGGCCAGCGTGCGCGAGCCCGCCACGAGCGACAAGGTGAAGAACATCGGCGTGGTGAACAGCAAAGCGGCCGCGAAGGCAGCGGGCAAGGCAGCTATGAGGTAATAGCCGGCCCCCGTCGCGAACGTTGCCGCGGCCATGACCATGATCGAAAAGCCGATGAAGAACGGATAGCGCTGCTCCACCGGCAGGCCAGGCAGCAGGCGGCGGCCCTCGGTCCAAGCCGTCACCGCCACGAAATGAGCTCCGAACAACAGTCTGCCTGTGCCAACCCCCGGACCCCGGAGCAGCGGAAGGATCGAGACGACCATCGGAAAGAAGCGGATCGACGAGAGTGAGACTGCGATCGCGATGGCCGGCAGCGAGGCCCCGGCAGCCAGCGAGCCGAACAGAAGCACCTGTGCCGGGCCAGCCCAGAGCAGCAGGGTCGACAGCACACCCGCCCAGATCGGGTAGCCGATATCGCGTGTCAGTCCGCCGACACCGATCAAGGATGCCATCAGCACAAGCGACGGCAGACCAGCGGCTTGCCGGACACCCGCCCGAAACGAAGACCAGAACATGGCACCGTTGCCATCCGGCTGGCCGGCCAGCCGCATCACTGCGTGGAACTCGCCGGCATGGCGCTCAGAGCCGTCCACCTGTCACGGTGTTGAAAACCTCGACGGCAAAGTCCTGCAATTCCTTCGGGATACCGCCAACGGCCTGAAAGATCAGGTAAGCGATGTAGATCAACGCAGGCACCAGAATCCAGCCCAGCACTTCCTCGAAAACCTTGCGGCGGCGGCGGCGGCGATCACGCTTCTCGCCCCAGGTCAGCTTCTGTTTGGCAGGCGCAGTTGTCTGCGGCTGGTTGGCCAAGTTCTGGTTGGCCATATCATGGCTCACGCAATCCCCCTATTGCACAGTGAGGGCTCAGCCCTTGTTCAACGGCACCTTCGGCACGGTCCGGACAGTACCGCCGCGTGGTGTGTCAGGGTTTTCCGAACCTGGCAAGAACTTCGACATGTCCGACGCAGGGGATTTCTTGCCCGAGGGCCCGGACTTGCCGGAAGGTTTGTCCGGCGACGATCCGGACGATCGGTCCGACGGCTTGGCCCGTGCGGTCGCTGTCTTGGCGGTGCGCGCCTTGCCGGTGCGGGCCCGCGACTTGGCGGCATCGCGCACGTCCTTCTCCGGCTTTGGCGTGATCGGACCTTCCGGAAACTCGAAGCCAAGCACCTTGAGACCTGTCGTCTCGGACGCCACAACCACGACGCGCACGGCCCCACCATGCTTGAGGCGGCCGAACAGGACTTCGTCCGCCAGCGGCGTCTTGATCGTCTGCTGGATCAGCCGACCCATCGGCCGCGCACCCATCGCCTCGTCATAACCGTTGTCGGCCAGCCACTCGCGAGCCTCGTCGGTCAGTTCGATGGTGACAGCCCGGTCGGCAAGTTGCGCTTCGAGCTGGGCGATGAACTTGTCGACAACCTGACGGATGACGGCACGCGGCAGATGGCCGAACGAGATCACCGCATCCAGCCTGTTGCGGAACTCAGGCGCGAACATGCGGCTGATCGCCTCCATGTCATCACCCTCGCGCTTGGAGCGGGTGAAGCCATAGGCAGGTCGCGCCATGTCGGCAGCCCCGGCATTGGAGGTCATGATCAGGATCACGTTCCGGAAATCGACCTGCTTGCCATTGTGATCGGTCAGCTTGCCGTGATCCATGATCTGCAACAGGATGTTGAACAGGTCGGGATGCGCCTTCTCGATTTCGTCGAGCAGCAGCACGCAGTATGGGTTCTGGTCGATCCCGTCAGTGAGCAGGCCGCCCTGGTCGAAGCCGACATAACCCGGAGGCGCACCGATCAGCCGGCTTATCGTATGCCGCTCCATGTATTCCGACATGTCGAAGCGCAGCATTTCCACGCCGAGCACCTTGGCCAGTTGCTTGGCAACCTCGGTCTTGCCGACGCCCGTCGGCCCAGCGAACAGATAGCAGCCGATCGGCTTTTCAGGCTCGCGCAGACCGGCCCGCGCGAGCTTGATCGAGGCCGACAGCGACGAGATTGCGGCCTCTTGGCCATAGACGACCCGCCGCAGCGTGGTCTCCATGTGCTCCAGCACCTCGGCATCGTTCTTGGAGACGGTTTTAGGCGGAATCCGCGCCATAGTCGAGATCGTCGTCTCGATTTCCTTGACGCCTATGGTCTTCTTGCGGCGGCTTTCCGGCAGCAGCATCTGCGACGCGCCGGTCTCGTCGATCACATCGATGGCCTTGTCCGGCAGCTTGCGGTCGTTGATGTAGCGCGCCGACAATTCCACCGCAGCCTTGATCGCATCGGCGGTATAGCGCAATTTGTGGAACTCCTCGAAATAAGGCTTGAGCCCCTTCAGGATCTCGATGGCGTCCGGCACGGACGGCTCGTTGACGTCGATCTTCTGGAACCGGCGCACCAATGCCCGGTCCTTCTCGAAATACTGGCGGTATTCCTTGTAGGTCGTGGAGCCGATGCACCGCAGTGTCCCGCCCGACAGCGCGGGCTTGAGCAGGTTAGATGCATCCATGGCTCCGCCCGAGGTCGCGCCGGCACCAATGACCGTGTGGATCTCGTCGATGAACATGATGGCATTGGGATGGGCCTCGATTTCCTTGATGACCTGCTTCAGCCGCTCCTCGAAATCGCCGCGATAGCGCGTGCCGGCCAGCAAGGTGCCCATGTCGAGCGAGAAGACCGTTGCATCGGCCAGCACCTCGGGCACTTCGCCCATGATGATCTTGCGGGCCAGACCTTCGGCGATCGCCGTCTTGCCGACACCCGGATCGCCGACCAGCAGCGGATTGTTCTTCTGGCGGCGGCACAGGATCTGGATGGTGCGCTGCACCTCCTTCTCGCGCCCGATCAGCGGATCGATGCGTCCGTCCCTCGCCTTGATGTTGAGGTTGACGCAGTAACTCTCGAGTGCGCCTTCCTTTTTCTTCTTTTTCTCTTCGCCGTTGTCCTGGCCCTGCTCGTCGCGCTTGTCGCGACTTTCATTCTCTTCGTCGACCCCGCGCACGGGACGCGGCTCCGAAGAGCCCGGACGCTTGGCAATGCCGTGGCTGATGTAGTTGACCGCATCATAGCGGGTCATGTCCTGCTCCTGCAGGAAGTAGGCAGCATGGCTTTCGCGCTCGGCGAAGATCGCGACCAGCACATTCGCCCCGGTCACCTCCTCCCGGCCTGAGGACTGCACATGGATCACCGCGCGCTGGATGACGCGCTGGAACCCGGCTGTCGGCTTGGCATCGTCGCGCCCGTCATGGACGAGGTTGTTCAACTCGTTCTCGACATACTCGACGAGATTGCGCTTCAGCAGGTCGAGATCGACGCTGCAGGCCCGCATCACGGCGGCGGCATCCTGATCATCGACCAGCGCCAGCAGCAGGTGCTCCAGCGTGGCATATTCGTGGCGTCGTTCGTTGGCGAGCGCGAGCGCCCGGTGCAGAGCCTGTTCAAGACTGCGCGAAAAGCTCGGCATCAGACGCTCCTAGTTCTTTTCCATGACGCATTGCAGCGGATGAGAGTGCTTGCGGGCGAAATCCATCACGTTGGTGACCTTCGTTTCGGCCACCTCGTAGGTAAACACGCCGCACTCGCCCACGCCGTTATGGTGGACATGCAACATGATTTGCGTCGCCTCGTCACGCGTCTTGTTGAAGAAGCGTTCGAGCACGTGAATCACGAATTCCATGGGCGTGTAGTCGTCGTTCAGCAGCAGCACGCGGTAGAGATTGGGCTTCTTGGTCTGCGTCTTGGTGCGCGTGATGACCGCGGTTCCAGAATTGCCGCTGCCCTCCTTGCCGTCACGCGGCGCACGCGCCAGCCGAAGACCGCTGGCGACCGCCTCACGGTCACCAGCCTTGCGCACTCCAGCCTTGTCGGCGTCATCCATCATTAGTTCGCTGCGGCCATCCATGCGAGGATCATCTGCTTCATGTCGAATGTATAGTCGCCATGCCTGCTTCGCCAGTGCGGGGAATAGCGTAACCCATCATATTCCCCGTGAGGGTGCCATATGCCCTCTCCTGCCCGAGCAAACATGCAGGATCTGCCGTGCACAAGGACGAACGGGCGCAACGTTCGAAGCATGTCCCGAAAAAGCAGAAACCCGGCCACAAGGACCGGGTTCCCACAAACGATATGGCCAGGCGCACATTGGCCGGGCGAGGCGCGGACCTTGCCGGACCGCGTGTCCTCACTTGGCGACAGGGGTCGCCTTGGCGATCACGGCTTCGAACGGCTTGAAAGCGTCCTTGGCCATGGCAGTGTAGAGTTCGCCCATCTTGGTGGCCTGCGCCACGAGACCTTCGTAGGCGGACTTGGCGTACTCAGCCTGGATCTCGAAAGCCTTGTCGATGGTCTTGACGGCGACGAGCTTCTCGACGACGGCGGTGCCCTGTTCGAACGACTTCTTGGTGAAGTCGGACGATTCGACGGCAATGGTCTGCAGGCCCTTGGAGGCAACGCCGAACGACTTGAGAGCGGCGTCGACGTTTTCCTTGCCGACCTTCTGGAATGCTTCAAACTGCTGCATCATCACAATCCCCACGGCCTGAGGCCGCCTCCTGCTCTGGGGCGCACGCCCCGGTTTCATCTGTCCAGATGGCGATGCTGCACCGCAACCTGATGGCTCCTATATTGTGCATCGCACCATTCATGTCAAGTCGATTGTTGCACTGCACCATCCGCCTTTCGACCGCCACCCTTAACCGGCAAGTAACCTCGTCCGACTAAGGTCTTCTTGTGTGTTCGATTTGCCACGTTGGCCCGGATGCACGGCGTGGTTCGCGTTCAGGTGGGTTGTTTTATGGCGTTGTTGAGCGTTGTCAGGCGTTTCGGGCGGTTTCGTGCCGCAATCGGGGCCATTGCAGGCCTTGCGCTGGCTCTCGCGGCCGGCATTGCTCCGGCAGAAGCGGCCCGCAAGAAGCGTGGCGGCGGCTACAATCCTCCTTATGCGGCGATGGTCATCGACGCCAAGACGGGGCGCATGCTGCACGGCGTCAATGAGAACGCCCTGCGGCATCCGGCATCCATCACCAAGGTCATGACGCTCTACATGCTGTTCGAGCAGATGGAGCGCGGTCGTTTCCGGATGGATTCACCGCTTCGTGTCTCGTCCTATGCCGCCTCGCGTCCGCCGTCGAAGATCGGTGTTGATGCGGGCGAAACCATCGAGGTCGAGGATGCCATCAAGGCGCTGATCACCAAATCCGCTAACGATGTTGCCGTGGTGGTTGCCGAGAACATTGCAGGCGATGAGGACACCTTCGCCGAACAGATGACCCGCCGCGCCCGGTCGCTCGGCATGACCCGCACGGTGTTCAAGAACGCCTCCGGGCTGCCTGACGCCGAGCAGGTCACGACGGCCCGCGACCTGACCATTCTGGCGCGCGCCATCCAGGAGCGTTTCCCGCGCCATTATCAGATGTTCAGGACCCGGAACTTCGCCTATGCGGGCCGCAGCTACCGCAACCACAACAAACTTCTCGGTCGTGTCGAAGGCGTTGACGGAATCAAGACCGGCTACACCCGGATGTCCGGGTTCAACCTCATGACCTCCGCCAAGGCAGATGGCCGCCACATCGTCTCGATCGTGCTCGGCGGTCGCTCGGGCCGCGTGCGCGACAACATCATGGCCGGCCTTGTCGTGGCCCACCTGCCCCGCGCCTCGGCTGGCCCGCGCACCTCACTGGTCGCACAGGTGCCGGAGACCGAGCGCCAGCCCGACGTGCAGCGCACCGTCGAACGGACGCCGGAGCGTGGTCCCGAGCGCGTCCGCGTCGCTGTTGCCGAACCGGTCCGCGCAGCAGGGCCCGCGGCTGCCCCTGCCCCGCAGCCCGTTGCGGTGGCCCGCCCTGTCGCCCGCCCGATCGATCTGGCATCGGCTCGTCCGATCTCTGCGTCGGCAGCGGCCAACGCATTCGCTGCACCGACGCCGACATCCACCTCGGCGCAGGCCATGCGCTGGGCCACCGGCGCTCCTGCCGCTGGAGCCCGCGAGATCCGGCCGCCAGCTGCTGTTGCGCAGGCTGAGACCCGCAACAGCCCGCAGCCTGCCGTGCGACCGGCAGCACCTGTGTCGGCGCAGCCAGCACCCGCACCGCGCCCGTCAGTCGCTGTGTCTGAAGCCCCAGCGGCCATGCCGGAGCGCATCCAGCCCCAGCCCGTGCAACCGGCTTCGGCGTCCCGCGCGGGCCAGATCCGCCCGCCGGCCAATGTCCAGTTCACGTCGTCTGTCGCCAAGCAGCCTGAAAAGCCTGAACCGCGCGCCGACGCGCCAGCTGCCAAGCCAACCCTCGCAAGCGGCTGGATGATCCAGCTCGGCGCCACCGATAACGAAGGCAAGGCCAAGGGCATCATCAGCGATGCCCGCGCCAAATCCCGCACGCTGGCCGAGGCCAAGGGCTTCACCCAGACAGTGGAACGCGGCGGCTCGACCCTGTTCCGCGCCCGCTTCGCCGGCTTCGATGACCAGACCGAGGCCAACAACGCCTGCCGCGATCTCAAGCGCAGCGGCTTCTCCTGCTTCGCCACCCGCAGCTGACCAGTTCCCGCGTACCCAAGGACTTGCCCCGATGTCACTTCAAGAGAACGTCCTTGGCTTCGTTGACACGGGCCGCCAGCGCACTGGTTCCGCCGGCATCCGGGTGCAGCCGCTTGATCAGCGCCCTGTGGGCCTGGCGGATCGCCTCCTCGTCCGCCCCAGGCTGAAGCCCAAGGATGTCGTAGGCCTCCTGTTTGGTCATCGCGCCCGGCTTGCCCGGGCGATTCAGCCCCGCGTCACCATCCGCCTGAGCGTGCTCACGCCCTCCGGGAAACCGGCGGTCCAGATAAGCCTCTAGCAGCCGCGCCGCGTCCGGGTCCGAGGCCTGGACCTCGGCAGCCAGGGCCTGCAGCTCTGCCGGAGCGAGGCTGTCGAGCGCCCGACCGGCGAAAGCGCCCTGCATCACCGTTCCGGTCATGGTACCGCTGTCATGATCCAGCTGCATCTCGATGCTGCGGGATGACACCTTCGAGATCTTGCCCTCGGAGGTTTTCCAGCTCTTCGTCCATTGGGCAAAAGGATGGCTGTAGGCCCAGCCCAGAAGCCAGGCACCAAAGCCGCCGACCAGCATGGCCATATCGATGCGCCCGCGCATGAAGAAGAAGGCCGCTAGCGCCATCGCCGCGACTCCGCCAAGCTTCTTCAGCAAGGCAGCGAGCAACGCCGGATTTGAACCCGCGAACAGCTTTGCTACCCACCAGATGGCAACCAGCGCGGCAAGACCGTAAAGCAGACCCATCAGCCCTTGTTCCCCATCTGGGTCAGCAATCCTCTAGCGCCGGCCTCGCGTTCGGCCAGCCTTACAAGGGCTGTGCGCCCTCCGGCCGCATAGCTTGCGGCAGCCTTGAGCAGATCAAGCAATTGCGCCGCCGAACCTGCGTCGAAGCGTGCATAGGCCCCGCCGGTGAGGCGCGCAATCTCGCGGAACACCGCAGCCGCCGCGTGGTCATGTCCCTCCTGGAACAGAAAACCCCTGATGCCGAGCAGGCCGAGTTCGCCTGCGAGCGCACAAAGATCATCGGCCTGCTCCTCCATGGCGTCGCCGACGAAGACAAAGGCGCGGACGGGCTGGCGTTTTGCCTCGTCGCGGACATGGGCAAGAATGCGCCCGATCTGGGTGTGCCCGCCGCGGCAATCGATCCGGCCCATGAGTTCGGTCAGCCGGCGCGGATCGCCGACCCAGCCCGACGCGCGACATTCGTTGAAGCCTCGAAAATAGATCAGCTGCACGCCGAGCCCGCCCAGGTCGGCGCAGGCTTCGAACATCCGGCCTTGCAGGCTGCAAGCCATGTCCCAGGTCGGCTGCCGGCTCATGGTCGCATCCATGCCGAACACCAGCCGGCCTGCACCGGGCTGGGGCGCCGTCGATGCGACGGTCTTGGCGGTTTTGAGGAAGCTTTCGATCTCGGCCTTGCCCGAGGGCGCACTGCTCCCTTTGGCGATATGTGTCTTGTCCGGAGTTTTCGGCAGGTCGGCCATGATGAACTCCACAATCGGCTGCATCCGCCAGAAGGGCAACCTCGCCCTCGCATGATATTGGCGCAGGCCGGCAGATTTGCTACGCCCCCAAGCGATCAAGGGAGACAATCCGCATGCCACAGGTGCCGATCGTCCGCACCGTCAAGGCGCTGCGCGCCCGCGTCAGCGGCTGGCAGTCCGCCGGCGAGCGCGTGGCGCTGGTGCCCACCATGGGTGCACTGCATGCCGGCCACATCGCGCTGGTGATGGCCGGGCGGAGGCATGCGCAGCGCGTTGTTGTCTCGATCTTCGTCAATCCGACCCAGTTCGCGCCATCGGAAGATCTGTCGCGATACCCTCGCACCTTTACAGCCGATCGTGCGAAGTTGATCGATGCAGGAGCTGACCTGATCTTCGCGCCCACCACGCCCGAGATGTATCCGGACGGCTTCGCCACCACCGTCTCACTGACCGGACCGGCTGCGGCGGGTCTGGAGGACGCGTTCCGGCCCACGCATTTTCCCGGTGTTGCCACCGTGGTCTGCAAGCTGTTCACCCAGTGCCGGCCCGACCTCGCGCTCTTCGGCGAGAAGGACTACCAGCAATTGCAGGTCGTGACGCACATGGCGCGCGATCTCGATCTGGGGGTGAGGATCATCGGCGTGCCGACCGTCAGGGAGCCCGATGGCCTCGCGATGTCGTCGCGCAACCGGTTCCTGACGCCTGCCGAGCGCCAGACGGCGCTGGTTCTGCACCGGCAGATGCAAGGCGCAGCCACCGCCATCCGCGCCGGCACCGAACCCGAAACCGCATTGTCGGCGGCGAGGCTTGCGATTGCCGAAGCCGGTTTTGCGCTCGACTACCTCGAACTGCGCGATGCGGGAACATTGGCACCAGTCAATACAAAAGCGGGTTTTGCGAGCCTTGCGACGCGGCCTTTGCGCCTGCTGGTTGCAGCAAGCATCGGCAC
>Ga0164292_10000277_pt1 | contig 37909 bp, 27 predicted proteins | sample GEODES117metaG_FD_111486 | JGI IMG/M metagenome (GOLD analysis project Ga0164292, IMG submission 111486) | Eutrophic lake water microbial communities from Lake Mendota, Wisconsin, USA - GEODES117 metaG | ecosystem: Environmental > Aquatic > Freshwater > Lake | place: USA: Lake Mendota...
CCCTGCACCCACCAGCACCCCCTTGGAGGCGAGTGATCCGTCGAGGACGAGTTTGCCGGCGTCGATGCGGGTCTCCCCGGTGTAGGTGCTGACCCCCCGAAGCGTGAGGCTCGCGTTGCCGCTCTTGATCAGGCCCCCTGAACCGGCCAGGCCGTTGGCGAACGTCGTCGCCACGTTCGTCGTGATCGTCCGGGTGGCGCTGCCGAGATCGTTTTGGGCGCCGAGAAAGACGAAATCCCCGTTGCGGGCATCGTCGCCAATGGTGGCGTTGCCTGAAAAGGCGGTGTCGTTGTAGATCGCGCGGGTTTCGCGGGTGGAGGATGCAAGGGCACCACCTCCGAACGTGATCAGGCCGCTGCCGAGCGAGTAGTCGTTGGCGATGCGGACGGTGCCGTCGAGAAGGTCGGTGCCGCCGTCGTACGAGTTGACGTTCGTGAGCGTGAGGATGCCCTCGCCGTCCTTGAGGATCCTCGCCCCGTCGCCGCTCACGACACCGGTGAAGTCGGTGTTGGCGACGACGTTCCACCGATGCTCGCCGCGATCGAGGGCCGTCAGCCCCACGAACGTCAACGCACCCCGGTGATCGGCATCTCCGAACTGCACCGCCCCGGCTTCCATCGTGATGTAGTTGCTGAAGGACCGATTGCCGGAGGTCGAGCCGAGGATTCCACCATTGAATGCGAGAACACCGGTGCCGAACGCGAAGTCGTTCGAAACGAACGTCGAGCCTTCGCTGAGGATCGTGCCACCGGAGTAGGTGTTCGTCCCGGTGAGGATGAGCGAGCCGAGGCCGTCCTTCGTAATGCCACCGTTGGCGATCGCCCCGGTGAAAGTCGCATTCGACTTCGTCGTGATTCGACGATTGGCGTTCCCGAGGTCGAGCTGACTCGTGAACGTGAGCGCCCCGATGGAGTCGATATAGTCGCCGACAGTCAGGTCGCCGAGGAACACCATCGAGTTTGCAAACGTATGGGGGCTCGCGTCGGCGGATCCGATGGCCCCGCCGGCGAACGTCAAGGCCCCCGACCCGAACGAAGCGTCGTCTCCGGCCCGGATCATCCCCGAAGCGAAGGTGGTGCCACCCGAATAGGAATTGCTCCCGGAGAGCGTAAGAGTGCCTTGACCGAACTTCGCGATACCCGAGCCGCCACTGACCGACCCAGCGAAGGTGGTGTTGGCGTTGACCGTGAACGACCGCTTCTCGCCGGTGTTGCCCAGACTCGCGGAGCTGGCAAACAGCATCGCACCGGCGTTGCTGCCGTCACCGAACGTGACGTTCCCCTCGATGGAAACGTTATTGGCGAAGACGCGTGCCGAGGATGCGTCGCTGCCATCGGAGGAAATCGTCGGCGAGGTGTTGCCGCCGAGGGTCACGTCGCCCGTGCCGAGGGCGGCGTCGTTTCCGACGAAAAGCGTCCCGTCGACGAGGCTCGTGCCGTCGGCATAGGTGTTGGCTCCCGTCAGCGTCAGCGAGCCAGCACCGGACTTGACCACACCACCGTTGGCGACGACGCCGTCGATGGTGACGTTCGAAGCCATCGTGAAGGTTCGGACGCCGCCCTTGAGGTCGACAGGGCCGCTGAAGCCGATGCCGCCCATGTAGGGAGCGTCACCGAAAGTCATGTTGTTGGCGATGGCAACGCTGTTGGCGAACGATGTTTCCGACTCGGAACCTTCGGCCGCCGAAGCGAGAGTGCCGCCGTTGAGTTCCAGCGAGCCGCTGGCAAACGCACTGCCGTTGCCGGCGACGAGGGTTCCTTCGGAAAGGACGGTGCCACCGCTGTAGGTGTTGACGCCGTTGACCACCAGTGTGCCGGCACCGGACTTCGTCAGCCTTGATGCTTCCGTGGACGCATCGACGATCCGGGAATTGACTTCCAGTCCGCCTGTTCCACCGATCTGCCAATCGCCCGTACTGGTGACCGTGCCGACATTGAGCGACTGCGTCCCAGTGGTCTCGCTCGAACGAAACACGGACATGGGGCCGGAAAGGCTCATGACGCCGCCCTGCTGACCGGTGATGGCCAACCCGTCCCGCGAACCGTTCAGCCGGAGAAGTCCGTCGCTGTAGGAGGTCGCGCCGGACGTGTCGTTGAGCCAGATGGTCGAGGACGGTGAGTTGTCCCCGGCTGGAGAAGTCCAGCCGATCTCTGCCGTCCGTCCGCTGGTTTGCAGCGTGGCAAAGCCGAAGAAAGCCGCCAGAAAGACAATGAGCGAACGCGTTGAACTCGTCATGAGTCGACTCGTGTTAAAGGGCATCGTGCCGTTTGCACCAAAGACACCGGAACCACCGACCATCACTTCGTCCCTCCCGAGGCTTCACGAGGCGGCATGGAATGCCCGCGCTGCATGGAGACTCGTGGATGGTCAGGAAGGGAGTGATGACGCAACCAGAACGATTTGCAAGATGCCGCCCGAGAAACTTTTTCCCCGGTTCGTCAAGGAATCGAAAAAACCATCGGTTTCACGAGAAAAACAGATTCTTGGCCAGCCGAGCGATCGGCTGGCCAAGCGGTGGCGATAGACACTTCGCGCAATCGAACGAGCGCATTGCGCAATACACTTCGCGCAATTCCGCTCCGGGCCAACTGCTCCGGTGCGCTTCGCGGCACGCAGATCACGGCGCGTTTTCCCGCGAATTCATCGTGTTCGCCGCGATCTGCCCGGCGCAGAACGCCCGCGGCGTCCCGCGTCAGGTGAAATGCTCGGAGAAAACCGGCCGGCGAGTGGGCTCCCCGCGGGCTCGGGGAGAAGCTCAGGGCTGAAGGAGCGGTGCGGGCCGGCCTCGATCAAGCACGGCGGCGATCGAGCACCTTGGAAGGGAGTTCACCGAAACGTGCGGTGTACTCGCGGGTGAACGTGGCGAGCCTCGCAAATCCACATCGAGTCGCGATCGCTGCGACGGAGGTCTCGTTGTCAGCCGACTCGAGCTGCTGCCGGGCGAGCTCGAGTCGCTGGTCTCTGATCCACCGGGTGGGTGAGACGCCGAGGCGTCTGAGGAAGGCGAGTTGAAGCGTCCTCGCTCCTCTGCCGAAAACGTGCTCCAGATCGGTCAGATGGATCGGGTCGGCGATGTGGGCCTTGATGTGGTCGCAGACCTTGCGGATTCGCTCGGCATCGTCATCGGCATCCGCGGCATGCAGGACCGCAGGGAGGAGGGTCGCTGGTGCCAGTGCCATGGCGATCGTCCGGTAGAACGCATCGTCGATCCCCATCATCAGCAACAGCGCCGGCTGACGCACGTGTGCATCGACGGTGTTGCAAAGCCGGCGGAGCGTGGTGTCGAAAGACACCTCCCCGTGGATCAGTGGCACCGTCCGGTCCTTCTCGAAGTCGACCGGAATGTCGTCGTTCGGAGCGAGTCCCAGCATGTCGCGGACGGTGCGGGCCAGACGGTTGATGTCGAGCGCGATGCACAGCGACGACCGCACCGCGCGGTTGATCGTGTCGCCGGCTCGGTTGCGGCCGCGGACGAAGATCGCGGACTCTCCGGCGACTCCCGTGAGGCTCATCGTCCCCGACCGGAGCGTGGTGCTGCCGTGGAAAGGAACCAAAAGGAGGGTTTGGTCGTTGCGTTCGGCCTTCACACTCATCGGTGTGTTGGCTGTCGCCACAAGGCAGAGTTCCTTGAGCCGGCAGGTGATCGCCCGCTGCCGAAACTGGTCGGCATTGCCGATCGGATCGCACGAACGGAGCGAAGGAATAGCCTCGTTGAGCGCCCTGTGGCAGCCGGAGGAGTCCTTGCTGATCCTCGCGTGTGAGTCACCGAACGGGACGGGCGGGAGCCATTGTGCGTTTTTGGCCATGGGTGTGACGCTCGAGGAGCCGGGGAACTCGAAAAACTGGGCCAATAGGGCACGGATCGCCGACCGGCAATCCCTCGGGGCCTGAACGCGCTCGGTCATGGCGCTTCGCCGTGACTGCCGCCAGTGAAAATGTTCGACGCGCGGCGCCCGGGCAAGGCAGCCAAAAAAACGGCTTTGGAGCGGAAAAACACCGGTCGGCGGGGTTTCTCGTGGTACAGCCCCGAGGGCACGAAAAACCGCTTTGACCCGAAACTCCCGCCCGGTTGGGCGGCCGCCCGAAGAACGAAGGTGAGGGAGCAAAAAAACAGCCGTATCGACCACGATCGCGGTCGATACGGCTGTCTTGAATCAGACCATCAGAAACGGTCTTGAATACCCCCACGGGGAGTCGAACCCCGGTTTTCGGACTGAGAACCCGACGTCCTGGGCCACTAGACGATGGGGGCGGACGTAGATGAACTTTTAGCAGGAGGCCCGCGGGTGTCAAGCCGATGACGCTAGCGAAACGGTGTTTTTCCGCGGGAAAACCCCTCGAGTGGGAGAATCGACCATCGCCGCTGCGGGGCTTGAATGGCACGGCGCGTCCCCCTCACGACCGCTCCGTCCCGACCTTTCCGTGGCTCGACCGGGCGCCTGACGCCCCCGTGGTCACCGCGAGGGGAGGCGGAACAACCGACTCCGGCGGGGCGGCGTACGACCGAGGATGAAGCCCACCGCGAGCGCCGCGAGAGCGGCTGCTCCGAGCGCCAGCCACGCCCGACGGTCCACGTCGGCCTCGTAGCGTTCCCGTTCCATGGCGGATTGGAGCCTGAACGTGGCGTTTTGCACGTCGATCTTCGGATCGCGTCCTCGGCGATGGAGTTTCGGGTGGGCGTCGTGGCTGGATCGCTCTCGGAAATCCTCGACGCCGATTCGGAATCGACCGTCGCTCGGCGGAGCATCGGACCAGGCAAGAGGCGACTTCTGCCGGCGGAAGCCCGGAGAAAGGGCCTGCTGCGCGGTTTCGACAGCGTGGAGCAATTCACCGGGGGATTGGAATCGGTCGGCCGGTGCCTTGGCGAGAAGCCGCAGGACGATGTCGGTGAGTGACAGCGGGAGATCGGGCCGGTGTCGCTCGAGTGGCTCCGGCGCCTCTTTGAGGTGGGCAAGCGCCACGGCCAGATGCGTCGGCCCACCGAAAGGGGGCCTGCCGGCGAGGAGGTGGTAGAGCGTCGCCCCGAGCGAATAGAGATCGCTGCGGGCGTCGACGGGGCTTCCCTCGGCCTGTTCGGGACTCATGTAGAGAGGCGTGCCGAGCGCCGTGCCGTGCTGGGTGAGTTCCGGGCCTTCGTTGGCCGCCGACAACACCCTCGCGAGGCCGAAGTCAGCCACCTTCACCTCTCCTGCGGGCGTGACGAGGAGATTTTCCGGCTTGATGTCGCGATGAACCACCCCCTGTTCTGCGGCGCGTTCGAGGGCCGAGCCGACCTGCGCCAGAAGGGAGAGCGCCTGGCCGGCTTCGAGGGGGCCGCGTTCCTGAAGCCAGGTTCGGAGTGTCGGCCCCGCGACGTATTCCTCCGCCAGGAAATGATGCCCGTCGATGCAGTCGACCTCGTGGATCTGCACGATGTTGCCGTGCACCAGGCCGGCCGCGGCGCGGGCCTCCTGGGTGAATCGGAGCACGGCACTCGGCCGGACCGCTGTCTCGGGGCGGAGGACCTTGACGGCGACCGCCCGTGACAACGAGGCCTGTTCCGCGAGATAGACGTCGGCCATCGCTCCGCTGCCGAGACGACGGAGCAGCCTGTAGCCCCCCAAACGCTTGCCGGAGAGATCGTCTGGGGCGTGGAGGGGATGGTCGCTTTGCATGAACACGCTCTGGCTGCCGCTGCAATCCGCGTCCGGATTTCATCGGGCTGCGCCGGTCGACACAGCGGCGCCCGGCGCGCCACACCCGAACGCGACTGGGGACATGACACCGACAGGATGCGGTCGCTCCATGGAATCGACGGCGAAGCGGCAATCCTGACCGACCCCCGACGAGGATTCGGCATCAAGTATCGGATCGGTGCCTCGTTTCGACAATTCAGCCCCGCCCGTTGCCCTTCCGTCGGCCCCTCAGAAGTCATCCTCGATGCCGTCATCGATCGGCTGCCGGCGTCTGGCGCGGCCTTTGGGACGTCCCCCGAACACCGTCCGGAGGCCGAACACCGCCAGGGTCACTCCCCCCGCGGCGACGAGCATTGCCTGGCCGTTGGTGTGGACGTCGAGCAGTTCATCGAGCGTCCTCCCGACGGGACGGCCTTCGGGCAGATCACCCCAGGCCCGGGGAGGAGGATCGATCGTCATCGTCACTCCTGCCGTCGATGTGAACGGGGGAACCGGTGTCGGTGGAAACGAATCGGGGAGTCTGGGGGCCGGAGTGGGCTCGGTCAGTTCCGGGGCTTCCGGAACGGCAAGGGCCGGGGAAGCTTCCGCAGATCCGCTGCCGATGGCGACAGGAATCCGAGAGGGCGGCGGAATCGCCGACACGGACGGGTTCGGGATCGAGTCGACGGGGGAAGCGACCGCAATGCCCCCCCCCTGCCCCGTTCCGGCGTCGGCCGGTGTCATCGCTCCTGGTCCAAGAAGGTCACGCCGATCCGCAGCCGATGCCCCGAGCGCCGCTGCCATCTCGGGGGTCAGACCTTTGGATCCGATACCGGCGAGGAATGTCCGGACGCGCGTCGAACACGCGCCGATCGTGTGTCCTTGGGCCTGACCGAAGAGAATCCCGGCAAGCTCTCCGCGGGCATTGAGGATCGGCCCGCCGGAATCCCCACGTCGCGCCGTGGCCCGGAGTTCGACGAACTCGAGCGGGTAACCGCTGCCGGGGGCGAGGTATTGGGTGCATGGGCCGGCCTCTGATCGGAACGGCCCCTTGCCATAGCCGGCAATCGTGAGCGGGTCGCCGATCGCCGGCGGGGTCGGCGCGATCGGGATCGGGACGGCACGCGGTCGCCAGATCGCGACCGCCGCGAGATCCCACGGTTCGTCATGGCGGATCACGGTTCCGGCCGTCTGGAAGCCGTCGGGAAACTGCACGAGGACCGCCGAGGAAGCCCCGCGGATGACGTGCCAATTGGTGAGAACGAGTCCCTGCGTGGAATTGATGTCGACGAGCACCCCCGAACCCATCGAGGTGCCTCCGTTCTCCGGGGCGATGATCCGCACGACCGCCGGATGAGGCGGCTGTCCGCTGCCGAGGAAGTCGGCGAACACGTCCGGCTTGAAATCTTGGCCGGGAGACGTCGCCGACGGCCAACCCCAGTTCCACGGCGCGAGCTGCGCCAATGCCGGTGGTGCGACCGATACCCACCAAGCGGCCATCGCGATCCCTGCCAAGGCGCGAGCGAGACTCCGCATCGGCTCACCTCCCCGCGAGCATTTCGGGGCGACCTCGGACCACACCGTGAGCGGGGCTTCAGCGCGGAGCGCGACGCATTGCCTGACGCCGGATCTCCCGGGCGAGAATCCGCTGGAGCAGTTCCTCGCGGAGTCGGGCCCGTTCCTGCTCGATCTCGGCGGCCGCGGATGCCGCCTTCCGCCTCAAGCCCTTGCCTGCATGCGTCACCATCGACGAATCTCCTCAGGCGGGGGCGCGAACCGCCTCCCGATCGACGTCTATCGGCGATGAAGAGCCGGCAGATCGAGCCGGCTTGGCCGGAACCGCACAGATGCTGCAGCCGTCAGCTCCTTCCCAGACTGCCCGGATGGGGTCGGGAGAGCTCCAGCCGCGGGGGGCGACAACGATCACCGATTCCGGCGAACGTGGTCGGTGGGTGTCAGCAGACCGTCGCCGGAGCGACGTCGAATCCCTCCCGGAGGAGGCGTTCGTGGAGCGCCGTCGCCGCGGCGCGGTCGGCGGTCTGCACCGTCACTTCGACGGTGACCGAGAACACGTCCGCCCCGGAAAACGTGCGGTCATGCACGATCTCGAGCACTCCTGCCCCGGCCGCCGCGATCGTCGCCGTCAGGGTCGCGATCCCACCGGGGCGGTCGATGATCCGGGTCCGAAACCTCCACAGGCGACCATCGGCCGCCAGCCCGTGGTCGATGACCCGACCGAGGGTCGCCATGTCGATGTTGCCGCCGCAGAGAAGGAGCACGACGCGCTTTCCGCGGAGGTCGGCCAGTTCGTCCCCGAGGAGGGCCGCCAACGCCGCCGCGGCCGCTCCTTCGACCACCGTCTTCTCCTCCTCGGAGAGCCGCAGCACGGCCAACGCCAGCGCCTGCTCGTCGACCGTCACGACCCGGTCGACGAGGGGGGCGGCCAACGGGAACGATACTTCTCCAACCTTCCCCACCGCGAGCCCGTCGGCGAGCGTCGGTCGGAGGGGAACCTGGACCGGCCGGCCGGCGGCGAGCGATGCCGAGAGACTGCCTGCGGCGGCAGGCTCCACGGCGACGATTCTGATCGAGGGACGAATCGCCTTGGCGGCGATCGCGACGCCGGCCAGGAGGCCGGCGCCACCGGTCGGCACGATGATCGCGTCGGCATCGGGGACATCGGCAAGCACCTCGAGCCCCATCGTCCCCTGTCCGGCGATCACCCGGTGATCATCGAAGCCATGCACCAACTCCAGCCCGTCTCTGGCCGCAATCTCCAAGGCCTTCGCTCTGGCATCTTCGAACGATTCCCCTTCGAGGATGATCCGCGCGCCGAGGCGTCGACACGTAGCCACCTTCACCAGGGGCGCGAAACGCGGCATGACGACGGTCACCGGGATCCCGAGCAGGCGGCCGTGCCAGGCAAGCCCGAGGGCGTGATTTCCCGCGGATGCGGCGATCACCCCTCTGGCCCGGCAGGCGGTGTCGAGGAGTTCGAGGGCGTTTCGGGCACCGCGCTCCTTGAAAGAACCCGTTCGCTGCATGAGATCGAGCTTGCACCAGATCCGGCAACCGGTCAGTTCGGAGAGCGGGATGCTCGGCGGGCAGGGAGTGCGGGCGATGCCGGCGGCGATCCGGGCGTGGGCGGCTCGGATGTCGTCGATCGTCACGGTCGGACGCGGATGTCTCGGGGTCATGGAGTGAGCCGCTCGGGGGTGTGGAATGACCGCACGTCGATCCAGTCCATGCCTGCCTGATCGGCTGCGCTGATCCCCAGATCGCTGTCCTCCCAAACAACGCAACGGTCCGGTCGGACGCCGAGCCGCCGGGCCGCTTCGAGAAATGGGTCGGGGTTCGGTTTGTGCCGAACCGTATCCTCGCTGGCAACGATCAGATCGAACGCGCCGGAGAGCCCGATGTGGGCGAGGATCCGCTCGCAGACGGCGCGATGTCCCCCGGTCACGACCGCGATCGGGATCCTGCCTCGGCAGCGGCGGACGACATCGACCACCGGATCGATCGCCGCCACGTGCCCGAGGCGCTCGAGGAACGATTCCTCCTTCGTCCGCACCGCCGTGTCGAGGTCGAGTTCGATGCCGGCCTCGCGGGCGAGTGTGGTCACGATCTCACGCGTGGGGCGCCCCCCCATGGCGTAGAAGCGACTCTCGTCGAACGACAGCCCGTGGAGGTCGGTGACTCGCAGCCAGGCGAGGTAATGAGCCGGCATCGTGTCGGCCAGTGTTCCGTCGCAATCAAACAGGAGCGCATCGTGGGTCTGGAGGTGCCACATGGGGGGATCGCGAGGGGGGGCGGTCGGCGCGGCGCCCCGACAGAGGGGGCCAAGCCGCCAGTTATACGGCCTGTGACGGTTTTTCGCCGCGCCTCGGGCGGGCAGGCGCCGTGGAAGTAACCTATGGTTCTCGAGACCCGGAAGCGTCGCTCCGGGGTGATCCTTCCGTTCGGCCCGGCTCCATCCTCCCGCCATGCGCCTCCCTGCCATCGGCATACGTCCGCGGATCCTCGTTCTGGGAGCGTTCACGCTCCTTCTGCTCGCGCTTCTCGTGTGGGGAGGCTACCGACGCGGCGTGGAGGTGTTGGGGGAATCGGCCAAGGAGGCGATCCACGGTCAGGCCGCGGCGATCGCCGCGGAGTTGGATCGCAGTGCGCTCGAGGCGCTGACGGCCGCGAGGGGCATGGCTCTGGCGGCCGCAGAGGGGGTGTCCACGGACGATGAGTCCCTGGGGAACCTCGCCCACGCCATCCTCGAAGGGCAGACACGGTTCGCGGCGACGTGGTACGTGATCGAACCGGATGCCGGCGGCGCGGCGACCGGCCCGCGTGTCCTCGGCTGGAACCGCGATCCGTTGAACCCGGGCACGATCAATTCGGTCCAGGCGGTGGCGGCATCGTCGCGGGCGTCGCTCGAAGCGCGGGGGTACGGCCGGAGCCGATCGCTGGCGGAGGAGAACGTCCGGGGGGATGCGGGAATCGTCACCGAGCCTCACGACGACGGTGGAGTGAAGGTAATCGACCACGCTTGGCCGATCGTCGTCGCGGAAAGGTTCCGCGGATCCGCCGGCGTGAGTTCGTCGCTGGAGGATCTCGACCGTCGGCTCGACAAGATTCGCGACCGTCTTGCCCGCGCGGGGTGGAAGGCGACGATCTCGGTGGTCGGGCCTGAGGGGCGGATGATTGCCAGCACCGAGGCGAAGGGGGATGAGAATGGCGAGGCGTTGGCCGAGGCAGCCTGGATGCGGATCATCGACCGGCTCGAAGGGGCCCAGTCGTCGGTTCTCCGCGGCGCCGATGTGGAGACGGGGGCCGATTGCCTGTTTGCGGGTGCCGTGGCACCGAGCACCGGATGGACGGTCGTCGTCAAGCTCGCGTGGAGTGATATCACCGGCCGCGTGCAGCGCCCGATGTTCGACATCCTCCTTGCCGCCGGGGCGGCGCTGGCCCTCCTCACTGCTCTGATCACCTGGCTTGCCAACCGCGTCCGTCGCCGGGTCGCCACGGCCGCCGCCGTGGCCCGCAAAGTCGCCGACGGCGATCTCACCGGCGGCCTCGACCAGCGCGGGGGGGACGAAACAGGCCAACTGCTCCGTGACGTCAGTCACATGACGCAGAGCCTGCGAAGCATCGTCGAGCAGGTGAAGGACGCCAGCCGTGAACTCGCCGCCACGTCGCGCGATCTGGCGAACGCCGGAGCCCATCAGGAAGAGGCGATCAATTCGCTCGGTGCGAGCACCACGGAGGCGGCGGCCGCCAGCCGGGAAATCTCGGTCACCGGTCGCGAACTCCTGACCACCATGAACGACGTCGCCGCTGTGGCCAACGACACGGCCGCGGTGGCGGACGCCGGCAGGGAAAACCTCGGAGAGGTCGGCGAGACGATGCGACACCTCGAGGAGTCGACGAACCAATTCAGCGAGCGCCTGGCCCTCATCCGGGAGCGCGCCGAGGACATCAACATGGTGATCACGACGATCACGAAGGTCGCCGACCAGACCAACCTCCTCTCCATCAACGCCTCGATCGAGGCCGAGAAGGCCGGTGAGTACGGCCAGGGATTCATCGTCGTCGCCCGTGAGATCCGCAGACTCGCCGACCAGACCGCCGTGGCCACGCTCGACATCGAGCGGCTCGTCGAGCAGATGCAGCAGGCCGTCAGCACGGGCGTGTCGGAGATGGAGACGTTTGCCTCCGAGGTCAAGGCCGGGGTGGAGCGGGTGTCGGGGATCAGCGGGCAATTCGCCGACGTCATCGGCAAGGTGCAGGGGCTGTCGACACGATTCGATCAGGTCAACGAAGGGATGCGCGCCCAGGCCACCGGTGCCCAGCAGATCGCCGAGGCCCTCGTCACGCTCACCGACGGATCCCGGGCCGCCGCCGAGGCCCTCAGCGAGTTCCAGGAAGCATCGAGCCACATGTCGCGGGCCGTCGACGGGCTCAACGAGTCGGTGAGCCGGTTCCGGCTCGACGAGACCGACGGCTGACATGCCGACGCCCGGTCACTCCCGGCGCCAGCAGCTGCCGTCCGGTGACCCGTGCCGCCCGAAGCCGCCGCGGTGCCCTGCCAGCCCGTGGAAAAAGTGACCCGTCACCTTTTCCCCCCGGCAACCCTCCGGTGCCTTCCGCTGCTCCGCCCTCGCGACCGCCTCGTGCGGTCGGGCGGCACTTTCTTCTCAAGCCCGCTCAACCCCCCGTACGGGCGCCGCTCGCGGGCAAGCTGGGCAGCTTGGGGTGGGCCCCGAGCGACTGGCGGTCCCTGTTCGCCGACCGACGCGGACGACTGGGCAAAGTAGCGCGATCACCGTGGACGCTCCGTGCCCGGAGGATGTTCCGGAAATGCTCATGGTGCGGGGCGTAGTGGGTCGATCACTGCTGACGATCATGCCGGTTATCAGGCGCACGGTGGAAAACCATCGGGCGAACCGGCCACCGACCGGAATCCGAATCCAATGAAGAACACAGCGCATCGTCCCGCCGGCAGCGGTCGCGTCATCCCGAAGGCCAGCCGTGGCCGCTTGGCCATCTGGCGGCGCCGGGTCCGCGAGATGACAGCCTGCATGCTGGTGGCCGCCACGGCAGCTGGCAGTTCCGGCGTGGTCGAGGCCCAGATGGGGCAGATGGGCATGGCGCCGGTCGGCGGCGTCGTGAACCGGGCTGCGGCCGGCTTCTCGAATCTCAACAACAACGGTCCGGGGTGGTTGTACTACGGTCTCAACGCCGCTGATCGGGGGCTCGGCTACCGCGGCAGCTACATGACCCTCGGCGGATTCATCCCCTACGCCGAAGACGATCTCGGCGGGTTCTGGTCGGCCGACCTCCGCAGTCATCTTTCCAACTACGGCGGTTTCTTCTCCAACGTCGGTGTCGTCCGCAAACAGTTCTTCGGCGGCACGATCGGCGGCATCGGTGTCTACTGGGACTACGACGGCGATCAAAACCAGTACGCCAACACCACGATCACCGACGCCAGCGGGAGTTATCTCTTTCCGGGTGGCATGTCCTACAACCAGGTCGGCGTCTCGGGAGAATGGCTCACCGACTACGGCAACCTGCGGAGCAACGGCTACATCCCGGTGGGCACGACGGCCACGACGATGGGGCCGTACGTCGGAAACTCGCTCCTCGGTGTGCTCGGCGTCAATGCGGGCCTCGCCGGGGCGGATCTCGAGGTGGGTGCCTACATCCCCGGCCTCTCCGATTGGGCCGGCATGGTGAGCGTGGGCGGCTACACCTTCGGGAATGCCCGGTACAACCTCCCCAGCGGGGCCGACGTCGTGCCGTACTTCGGCGGTGTGTACACCCGCCTCGACATGACCTTCCTCAACAACTGGGACTTCTCCCTCCAGGCCAACAACGACAGCTTCTTCGACTGGACCGGATTCGCCCGGCTCACCTACCGGATGGGCGGGTCGAGGCGGCGGACCGTCTCCGACCAGCTCGAGCAGCCGATGATGCGCAACGAGCACATCGTCCGGGCCCATCAGGCACCGGTGCAGGCGTTGAATCCGTTCACGAACACGCCCTGGAACGTGGTCCACGTCGACAGTGCCGCGGCGGCCGGCACGGCGGCGGCCCCGCAGGCGTTCTCGGCGATGGCGGCGAGCAACATCGGTACCGCCGAGTCCCCGTTGGCGACGCTCGCCGAAGCCGAACTCGTCGCGACGAAGGAATACGACATCATCCTCGTCAGTCAGGGTATCAGTTCGAATCAGCCCTACGCCGGTGGGTTCAACTTCGCTGCCGATCACCAGTTCCTCGTCGGGCAGGGGTCGGCGATGCGGCTGCCTACCGCGAACATGGGGCTCGTGCCCGTCTGGAGCGGCGTGAAGAGCACCGATTATCCCGTCATCGCCTCCGGTGCGGCACCGGCGATCACGCTCCGCGACGGGGCCGTCGTCGATCACCTCAAGATCACCGGCTCGCGGGTCGGCATCACTGACACCGACGTCGTCAAGCCGGCGAGCTTCGTGATCGTCAACGACGTGCAGATCGTCGGCAGCGGCCCGCAGCAGACCGGTGTCGTGATCAACGATCCCAACGGCTCCAACTCGACGATCAACTTCTCCAACATGGCCCTCTCCGGCCTCACCGCGGACGGCTTCGTCGTCGACGCCGGGAACGCCGGGGCGGGTGATCCGAAGATCAACATCGATGACTCGACCTTCACGAACATCGGCGGGTCGGCGATCGTCGTCAAGGATGTCTTCAACGAGGGACGCGTGCGGATCACCGACTCGGCGATCGACGGCACGACCGCGGCCGGCGTTCAGGTGACCAATGGTCAGGCCTACATCGAGAACACGAAGTTCGGGCGGATCGGGACCGCCGGCGTCGATGCCACCGCCGGGATCGCCCCGGGTGTGTTCGGAAACGAATCGACCGTCCAGGTGGTCGGATCGACCTTCACCCTGGTGCCGGTCGGCGTCCGGGCCCAGGCCACCGAGCAGGGTGTCATGAACGTGACGATCAACGGCAACCGGATCGTGACCAACGGTGGCAACGGCATCATCATGTCGGTCGCCGACGCACCGAACGCGGTCGTGAATGCCAGCGTGGTCGGGAATCGGGTGGCCGGGTCGGCGACGATCGTCTCGGGAACCGTCGCCACGACGAACGGCAACATCCTCCTCGACTCCGTCGGCTGGTCGTTCAACTTCACCACGGAAACCGTGATCCCCGGGCAAGGCATCCTCAACATCCGTGCTGCCGACGAGGCGAATCTCCAGGCCCTCAACTTCAGCACCTCGGTGCAGGACATGCCGGCGGATGCCGTCGACGGCGACGGCAACATCCTGATCCCGCCGCCGCCGTTCTACGACCCGGCCCTCTTCGTCCCGCTGCCCCCCAATTGATCGGGGGTTCGCCCGGGTCCATCAGGCACGCCGCAGGTGGGCGACCGGTTCGATCCGGTCGCCCACCTCCACGTTTCCACCGCGGCCGTCGCCGATCGTGTTGATCGCCAGTCGGTAGAAGCCCCCCCAGGACGACGCGTCGACGTCGCGGCGGAGCCGCCGCCGCCGCCATGCCTCGAAGACGTCACGGAAGTACTCCGTGACACGTCCGTCGCCCGAGTCCCGGGTCGGTACCGGGCAACGCCTGCAGACGTTGACGGCAGTGAGCACGGCCCCGCCGACATGAAACGACAGCGGTGGCGACGGAGGGGGCTCCACCGCCGGGGATCCGCCCCCGAAGGAAGCGGCGGCGTCGATCGAGGACAGCGGAGGGGGGCATGCCGGGCTTGCCAGCGTGTCCTCCCAGAACGGTTCACATCCCTCGATCTCGAGGTTTACCCGGAAGCGACGCCGGATCTCGTCGATCGGCAGGGAGAACCAGCGGGCCACCTCGTCGAGCGAAGCGGAGGACACGAGCGTCGGCCCCGTGGCGTCCCGATCGTCGGGGAATCCCCCTTCCGGGCGCTCCTGGATGAGAACCTCGATCCCGAGCGCCTCCGAAAGCCATGCGCACGGGCCCGACGGACCCGGACGGAGCGGAAAGCTCGCCGGGGCCGGAGTGCATGCCGACCGGGCCCCGAGGGCCGGCCGAGCGACGGCGAGGCTCACGGTCGGAGCGTCGCCGAGCTCGAAGGTGGCTCGGATCGGGTGCATGAGCGGCGTCCGCTTGGCGTTGACGACATGGCCGTCCAGGTCGACCAGTCGCCAGCGCCGGTCGTCGGCGAGGGCCCCGCACGGAAGGAGAGTGGCCCGATCGACCTCGATTCCGTCGAGGCTCTTCACCGGAAAGAGCGTGATCCGCGCGAGCTGGGCCATGGGTGGTCTGGGACCGTTGCACGGAAGGGCAGATTTCACATCCGGAAGTTGAACGTCTGCCAGAGGAGCCGCAAGAGCCAGCTGCCGACCGTTCGCTGGCCGACCCGGATCCTCGCCGACCCGCGCATCCCGGCGGTGAACGAGCCGTCGGGGTCGTCGACCGCCATCAACGCCTCGTAGCTCGTCGAGATCGGCGTCTCCCGTCCCGACTCGTCGGTGCGGGTGGGAACCTGCCCGCCGGCCTTCACGCTCAGCCTCTCCGATCCCGATTCGAGGCTCGTCTCGGCGATTTCGTCGATCGTTCCGCGGAACGTCTGCCAGGGCATCGCGTCGAGCTTCAGATCGACACGCTGGCCGCGCGACACGAACTCCATCTCCGACTGGTCAACGACCATCACCGCTTCGTAGGCTTCGGGATCGCCCACGAGGCACAGCACCGTACCCTCGGCCAACGTGGCTCCGAGATTGCGATTGTCGAGAACGTTGCCGCTCCAGCCGGGGAGCCGCCCGGTGCCGTCCGCGGGAGCCTTCACCGCCGGGGCCGGGAGGACGATGCCTCCCCGAGGCGCCGTGAGCACGAGATCCTCGCGATCCTTGCGTTTGCGGGCGAGCTGTTCCTCGACGCTCTTCAGCGATTCCTCGACGGTGCCGATCTCCAGGGTGGCGGCCGGATCGGTGAAGCGTTCCCTCTCGAGGCTTGCCAACCGGGCCCGGGCCTGGGTGGCCTTCCCCTCGAGATCTGCGATCGCCAGATCGAGGTCGATGCTCGACAGCCGGGCGATCTCCGTGCCTGCCTCGACCACCGTACCGGGCTTCAGTGCGATGCTCTCGAGGACGCCGGCGACCGTGACATACACCGTCTCCTCGGCCCGCGGACGGAGTTCGGCGGCACACCACACGCGCTGGGGGAGCGGAATGAGCGCCACTGCGGCGCCCAAGGCCAGGGCGACTGCCCCTGTGGTGACGACGTTGCGCACTTTCACTTCCTCGCGCCTCCCGGGCACTTTGAGAAACTTGATGATGTTCTGCATGGGCCTGATCACGAGTCCCCAAAGCGCCCCCATGGCGAGCAATTGTCCGAGCACCTCGAGGCGGTAGGGTTTGAAGACGCTCCAGACGAACAGGAAGATCGACGCCGTCACCATCCATCCGTAGAGGCTCGACGCGATGGCGAACAGGGCGAACAGGCCTCGGTTGCGGGTCGGGAGGAACGGGTCCTCCGGCTGCTCGATACCCAGGCACCAGGTCGATGCGAGCCTGCCGAGGATCGTCGTCGCCTTCTGGCGGAGATTCGGGATCTCGAGGATGTCGGAGAGGATGTAGTAGCCGTCGTACCGCATGAGCGGATTGGCGTTGAACATCAGCGTCGACACGCTCGACACGAACATCACGTCGAGGCACAGCTGGTTGAACACGCCGGGATGGGAGTTCCACCACAGGAAGGTGGCGATCGCGGCGAGGATCAGCTCGATGTACATCCCCGCCGCGCCGATCGCGGCCCGCTGCCACTTGCTCGGGAGCATCCAACTGTCGGAGACGTCGCAGTAGAGGCAGGGGGTGAAGACGAGGAGCATCACCCCCATCTCATGGCACTCCCCGCCGAAGTGCTTGCAGGAAAGACCGTGGCCGAACTCGTGGAGGACCTTGGTGACACCGAGGGCGACGGCCAGCCAGATCCAGTTGCCCGAGGCGAAGAATTGCTGGAACTCGGGGAGCTTCGCCCGGAAGACGTCGAAGTTCACGAGCACCAGGAGCAAAGCGCTCGACACGAGCACGGACACTCCGACCGCCGCGGGTACCGAGAACAGCCAGCCGAACCAGGGATCGAGCCGATCGAGGATCCGGTCGGGATCGATTCCCCGGAAACGCATCGACATGATGTTGGCCAGCCACGCCATCCACTGGCGCCAGATCCGCTGCCGACGGCGTTCGAACAGTTGCGGCCCCTGCCCCGGGCGATCGCCGATGACCAGACCGCTGCGATGGAGCGTCGCCACGAAGCGAGCCAATTCCTCGACGGTGATCCGTCGCGGGGGGAAACGGGCCTCGAACTGTTCCTTGAGCTTCTCCAGGCTCGCCTGGCCGTCGAGCATGTCGAGGAGGGCGTACTCCTCCGGTCGGAAGCGGAAATAGGCAAGCGAGATCGGATCCTTGATGACCCACCAGATCTGGCCCTGGTACGACTGCCGCGTCGCCACGAGATCGCCGCGCCGCCGCAACCCCACGGGGCGCGTCGTACTCGAACGGAAGGCATCGGCGGCGGTCGACATGAGAGGGGCCCGGAGGCCGGCGTGCCGGCTTGGGAACGTGTCAGCGGGTCACGGGCGGGAGGGGAGCCTGGTTGGCGTGGATGGTCATCGTGGCCGATTGGCCGGCGCGGAGCAGCCACTGCTTGGTATCCGCGATCCGCCGGTTCTCCACTTCCGCCCATACCCGGTAATCGCCGCCGGAGTCGACGATCGGGCTGGTGAACACGATCCGGCCGGTAAACGACTCGGTGCGGTTGTCGGCGAACTGGACCGCGACCGTCACGGGGCGGTCACGAACCGTCTCCGGGTCCCAGCGGGACGAATCGACGTAGCCCTCGACACGGAGCCTGTCGGTCTGCACCACGCGGGCCAATGGATCGCCCGGCTGCATCCACTCCCCCTCGTGCGGGAAGACCTGGACGACCGTCCCGTCGAGGGGCGCGGTGATCGTGCGACGCTGGATGGCGTTCTCGGCGGCCTCCACCTCCACCGCCTTGGAGTCGGAGGCGAGTGCCGTCATCTTCCGCTCGAGTTCGGCCTGTTCGATCTGCAGCTCCGCCTTCCGCTCGTTGAGTTCCAGGCGATCGAGTTCGACGGCCGTGACGCTCCCGTTGAGTTTGTCGTTGGCCAGTTGGGCCTTCTCGTACTCGGCCGCAGCCACCAGTTCGGATGCCACCGCGAACCGCACGTCGACGTCGCTGCTCGCCTTCGCGACGGCCTGCTCGTGCTCCGCCTTCGCCTTGCGGCGTTCGAACTGCGGCTGGCTGTCGTCGATCTTCGCGATCACCTCGCCGGCCGAGATGGTGTCTCCCTCGCGGACGAGGAGGTTCATCAGCACCCCCCCTTCCCTGGCCGGCACCTTGGCCTCCTTGAGCACCGACACCAGGCAGTGATCGAGGATCGGTTCGGCCCCGCTCCGTGAGGAGGCCGCGGGGGGCGCCGCGTGCAGCGTGAAGGCCGCCCCGACGGCGAGCATCAGGGCGATCGAGGAAACGTGGCGCATCGATGAACTCCAGGTGGCAGCCGGGCCGCAGCGGCCCACGAGGTCAATGACGCTGCTTGTCACCACAGGCGGAAGAGGATCTGGGATTGGATGAAGGCAAGCACGTCGTGGAACCACACATACCCGAGCGACCGTCTGCCGCAGGCGATCCGGGCCGTCACCGTGGCGCCGGCACCGAGTTCCTCGCGCTCGTGGAGCGATGGGTCGATCGTGATCCGCACCATCACCGTGTTGCCGGCTTCGCCGCGCACCTCGGCCTGCTCGTGGATCTCCTTGACCGAGCCGCGGTGGCGGGTGCCAGGATCGGTGGCGAGCACGTAGTCGACGGTCAGTTCGCGCCCTTCCTTACGGGCCAGATTCGCCGCCCGATTGACGTGGCCGAGGCGGTCATCCGGCATGTGGACTTCGAGTTCCCACGGGCCGGTCTTGTCGGCCACGGCGAGCAATACCTGCCCCTTCTCCACCGGGCGGAGGAGGAGGCGGTCACGCACCTGCCAGGTGACGACCACACCGTCGATCGGGCTGCGGACCTCGAGGTATTTCTTCTTCGTGAGGAACAGCTTCCGCTGCTCTTCGAGGCTCTCGATCTCGCGACGGAGCTGGGCCACCCTGCCCGACATCCGCGTCCGCTCGTCCGCGGAGATCTTGTTGTCCTCGAGGAGGGCCCGCTGTGTGGAGACGAGCTGCTCCTCGCTGGAGGCCTTGCGGCCGAGAACGTCCGTCAGCGCCACCTCGAGATCGGTGTTGCGGAGCGTGGCCAGAAGCTGGCCCTCTTTCACGTCGCTCCCGTGGGCGACACCCTCGGCGATCGACTCGACCACCCCGTCGATGCCGGAGAACACGTCCCGTCGATGGACCGGCTCGAGCGTCCCCTTTCCTTCCAGACGCAGCTCGGCGGGAATCAGCACGAGGGCCGCCAGGGCCGTCAGGGCTGCCACGGCGGCGGTCACCGTCCTCGGCAGATTGCGGGCGGTCGTCAACACCCGCGACCGCCCGAGGATGTCGAGCACCCGGAACAGCGGCAGGCTCGTGTGATCGAGGGCATTGGCGAGGGCCACCCGGCCATGATCGGAGACGAGGTCGACGCGGGCACGCTTTCCGCCGTCGAACGACGACGAGGAAAACCATTCCGCCACGAGCACGCCCACCGGTTCGGCGTCTCCGTCGGAGGTCGACTCCGCCCGGGCCACGGCCACCGCATCGACGCCGCCCGGCTTGACGACCGGCGTCGGCTTGGGGCGCTCGAGCGGAATCACCGCGAGCGCCGTGGCGTGCGATTCGTCGATGAAGTGCTCGAGTTCCTCCTCGATCTGCGGGGGGAGTTCGCGCCCCGGATCGGGATGCCAGAGCGGATCACGGGCCCGCGCGACGACGCGTGCCAGGGCCTCGATCGCCTGCACGGCCGTCGCCCTCCGTTCCACCGATTCCTGGCCGCTGACCGCCTCGAGGCGGAGACGGCGACGCTGCCGGACGAGAACGCTCACCCGGTCGCAACCGATGATCCGCCGGGCCTCGTTGGCGAGCACGAATGCCGTCGCCACCGGGTCGAGCGATTCGTGCACCGCTCGGCTGAAGCGGTCGACCTGCGTGAGCGTCGTCTGCTGTGCGTCGATCGTCTTCGACTGTCGACGGGCAAGGTACGACCCCGCCACGACCCCGACCTGGGTCAGGAAGGTGAGGAAGCCCTGCTCGACCTCCGGTGGGTGCGGCTGGTGAAAGACCTCGAGGAGTCCGGCCCGCTGGCCGTTGCGTTCGATCGGAGCCGTGACGAGCAGGAGATCGGTGGGATTGCTCGCCACCGTCTTGCCGTCGGGCCCGGCCAGCTGCGCTCGCGCGGGGATCAACATCCCCTCGGTGCCCCCGAGGAGCGATTCCACCAGGCGACCATGCACCTCCTGGTTCTCGGGTGAGTTCGTCAATCCGGTGGTCTGGACGCCCGCATGACAGATCGGTTCGCACCGCCCCCCTTCCCCGACCAGCCATACCAGCCCTGCCACCGCCCCCATCGCCTCGAGAACCCGGTCGAGCAGGCCGCGGAAGAAGTCGGCCTCCGCGAGGTCGGCGCGCCCCAGTTGGTCGATCTCGGCGACGATCGCGCGGATCTGTTGGCGTGCCTCGTCGACGGCGCGGGGATCAACGGTGCTCATCGGACTCTGATCGTCGGGCGGGCCGGGGAAACCTGGCCGCATCGCTCGATGCGAGCCTTGATCGTCGGTTGCATGACAGGAGTTGACTCAGGCGACGATCGGGCGAAAGGATCGCCAACGACCATTCCGCCTTTGAGGGGGGCGTCGCACGCACTCTCGATACCTGCGAACCTCAATTTGACAGCGTTGATACGTGGTGAACCCGTGATTGGGTCGCCTCCATGGGACTTCCGCACCGGGGCGCCGGGGGTGCCCGGGACAGGAGCGCCGTCCCGGGACACCGCGCCGGCTCCGGCAGCCTGTCGTCAGGCCTTGGCGGCCTGTTGGTGGATCACCCGCCGCTGGACGTCGGTCTCCAGGACCCCGAACGCCTGCTCGTGGCGTGCGACCGCCATCTGCAGCGCGTAGGCAAGTCGCTTGGCGGTGAAGAAGTTGACGATGATCCGTTGCGTGAGTTGGATCGTCTCGGGGGAGGTTCCCGCCACCTGCTTGTTGAGGCCGAAGTCGACGATCAACTCCTCGGGGGTGCCGGTGACGCGGCAGAAGTTGGCGTAGGTGGCGACGATGTGGGTTTCATCGACGGGCACCTGCATCGGCTCTTGGGCGGGGCGCTGGGACTCCGACATGGTTGTCTCCTGGGAACACTGGATGGAATCGGTCGTGGACCGCGGGTCCGGCCGTCTGGCAGGCTCCCCGGGAAAACGCAAGTCTATCCACCGCCACCCCCCCCGGCCAATCACCCTCCCCGATCGGCCCGCCATTCGTGACGATCGAGCCATTCAGGAGACACGAAGCGGCGGAGGAGCGCCGCGAGTGCCCGCCTGGCGTCCCGTTGCCACGGGCCATCGAGGGGAGCGTCGACCGGATCGATGCCGCCGAAGCGGAGGCGGCAGGGCCAGTTCCGACTCGTGGCGATGGCATCGAACCGCTCCATGACGCGCAGCGTCCAGGCGGCGCCGAGCGTCTCCCGGAAGCCGAGAAACGCCGGCGCGACCGAGGCTGCAAAACCTCCCGGCGAAGGCGGATTGTTTGGGCCGCGTGTCGGGAGGAGAGTGAGCAATCCGCCGGCAGCAATCAGCAGGCATCCGATCGAATCGATCGATGCCGCGAGCGTTGCCGACACCGACGCGGTGGGGGGAAAAGCCGGCTCGCTGTCGACCAGCGGCAGAAGCCCGCGAAGCACGACCAACTGGCCGCACGTGACGAGCGTCGCTGCCGATCCTCGGCTGGTGGTGACGAAGTTCATCCAGCCGACGAGGGAGAGCATGACAAGGAAAACGCGGCCGAGCAGGTGAACGTCGGGAACACCCCCCGGCCTCGCCAGCGTGGTGGCCAGGACCGGGAGGAGGAGGATCATCACAAGCGACGCCACGATCAGTTGCCAGACACCGTGCTGCGGTCTTTTCGCGCCGAGGAGTGACATCGCCGGGCACATCGAAAGCGCGGCGGTCACGAGCCGCAGCGACGCGGCGGAGGCCGGCTGGGACACCATACCGGAGGCCCGCAAGCCTGTGTCGAGCGCCAGCACCAGGCAGGCTGACAGGGCCCACAGCGTGGCCGGAAAAGCGGTCGATCCGCGTGCCGCCCAGACGCCCCGGAGGACGGTGCCGGCGGTCACCAGGGCAGCCAGGCAGGAGACCGTCCACATGGTCGTCGGTGATGCGAGCGCCGGGGATTGTTGGAGCATGGCCCAAGCCTACCGTGGCCCGTCTCCCCGAATCGCCAACGGCCCGAGGGAATCCTGTCCATCCGGGCCGGCGGGCAATGCCCACAGGCTTCCGGGTGGGGTCGTGCCGGTCGTGCCGGTGAGAACCTGCGGGGTGGGAAACGGTGAGCGGGGCCGGTCGGGGTGCCGAAGAACCGATTGGGACCGGAGTGGCCGCCGGCGGAACGGTGGCTTCCGGTCTCGAACTGGCATCGGCAGGGAGGCCGACCATGACGTTCATTCCACGAGGCTGGTCCGCGGCGGCGCGGTGTTTGGCCGGGACCACGATCCTCTCGTTGCTGCTCGTGCTGCCGGCCCGCGGTATCGAGATGTTCACCTACTTTGGTGACGGCAGTCGGATCGGTCTGCCGAGCCTCGAGGTGCCCGTTCAGGCCTACCCCGGTATTCCTCTGCGGAGTGATCGCATCCGGGCTCGGGCCAGAGCCCAGCAACTGAGGCGTGCTGCACCGGTGGACCAACCGGGCACGCCCCCCGGCGACGGTCTTCCCGGCATCCCGGGAGGGGGCATCACCGTTCGCCCGATGGCGACGCCGGCTGTCGGACCCGTGCCCGGCACCCGGACGCCGCCGACCGTGGGCCGGTTTCCTCAAGCGCCGCCGCCGTCAGCGGCGCCCTCCAGCCAGCCAACCGGAGAGAACTGGTCGAATCTCGTTCCGGGCGGCCGATCTGCCGCGGAACAGATCACGGCTCCGCCGCCGGCCAATGCCGCCCCGAATCCGACGCTGCCGGGATTTTCCCAGCCGGTCTTCCCAGGGAGTGGTCCGGCGACGAACCGCACCCCGGGAGCCGGTCGGTCACGGTGAGGGACGGGCAACCGATCGCCCGCCGACCGGAGTCCACCGCAGCGGCCACGCCGGCTGCGGTGGACGAAGCCGACCGATGATCACTTCGACGAGCCTTCCGTCTCGGCCTTCAACTCCGCCTGGAGTTCCTCGGCCGCCGCCCGATTGGCGAAGATCGGGTCGTTGGTCATGAGTTGCTCGAGCAACCTCAGTGCCTGCTCCTTCTCTCCCTTGTCGGAGAGAATCTGGGCGATGTAGTAGGCACCGTCGGCCGAGAGGGCGTTGTTCTGGGAGATCTGTGCCAGGATCTTCTCCGCATCCGCCATCCGACCGAGCTTGTAGAGCACCCACGACAACGTGGTCAAAGAGGTGACCTGCAGCTGCGGGTTGTCCTTGACCATCGCCACGTTCGTCTCGGCGATCTCGAGGGCCCGTTGGACATTCTCCTTCTCCGGGAGTTCCGCGAGCACCAGTGCGAGCGAATCGGAGGCCACGAAATTGCGCGGCGACTGTGAGTGAGCCTCGCCGAAAAGCTTGGAAGCCCCTTCGAAGTCGCGGGCTACACGGGCAATCGTCCCGTTCACGATCCGGGCCTCGAGGTTCTTCGGATCGAGTTCGATCGCCTTGTCGCCGTTGACGCGGGCGGCCGCGGTGTCCCCGTGGGACAAAAACCAATTGGCCGCTCCGAGACGGACCGCGGCGTCGTCGGGGGCTTCCTTGACAGCTGCATCGACGAGTTCGCGGGCCTTGTCGACTTTCTTGGCCTGATCGTACAGCCGGGCAAGGAGCATCTCCTTCCGCGGCAGTTTCCCGTCGAGTTGATGCGCCTCGCCGAAGGCCACGAGGGCCTCTTCCGGCTTCTCGAGTTGGAAAAACGCACTCCCGAGACGCTGCTTGGCGCTCGCGCTGTCCGGGTCGATATCGACCCATTTGCGAATCTCGGCAAGGGCGTCATCCCACTTGCCGCGGGCCTCGTACACGGCGGCTTTGCCGGCGTGAACGCGGATCTCGAAATCGCGTTTCCGCTTGGCGTTGACTTCGTACTTCGCCGTCATTTCGGCAGCGCGGTCGAACAGCACGGCAGCGTCGGTGACCATGCGATCCTGGAAGGCGAGATCGCCGAGGACGAGATACGGCTCCGGGTCGTCCGGGAACTTCGTCACGGTCTGGTCGAGTTCGGCCCTGGCCGCCGCCACCTGCTTCACGCTCAGCCACAGCGTGGCCATCATCACTCCCGGCGGCGGTACCTTCGGATCATCGTCGTACACCCGCTCGAGCATCGCCCGGCAGCCGTCGACATCACGTTCGCGGAAACGCGTGATGGCGCTGTTCACTTCGTTGGCGTGGGAGTCGTCGGTCACCGCGCGGCCGATGAGCGTCTGCACCGTGACCTGGGCGGACGCGGTCGTGGCGAGCCCGACAGCCAACAATCCGGCAGCGATGAAGAACGCAAGCCCACGCGACAGATCCCCCTGTTCCGAGGGGAGTACGGAGCTGGACGGAAGACTGCGGGAGAGCATCATGAAACGTCCCTTGACGGGGGAGTGAGAAGAGGGTCGGGCATTGCGGGGAGTTTTGGTACTCTACCCTCCGAAAAGGCGGAACGCCACAGATCTCGACGGGGAGTGCAAATGCTGCTGGGGGCCGTGTTTGAACGCGAGATAGCCTTCGCGCCACGGGCCCGGGGCTTGTATGTCGCCCGGGCGGTCTACGCAGGGGCCTTGCTGGCGATCGTGGCCACGTGTTGGCTGGTCGTGACCGGCACCCAGTCGGTGGCCACGGCCGGCGATACCGCCCGTTTCGGCGCGACCCTGATGCGGATTCTCGCCCCGCTTCAATTGACCCTGGCAATGCTCGCGGCGGCGATGACCGGAGCGGTCTCGGTGAGCACCGAAAAGGACCGCCGGACGCTCGAACTTCTGCTTGTGAGTCGCCTCACCGACCGGGAATTGGTGCTCGGGAAACTGGCCGCGAGCCTCGTGCGGGTGTTGCTCCTGCTCCTTGCGGCCGTGCCGATCTTCGCCATCGCCGCGCTGTTCGGGGGCGTCACCCCATCCCAACTGGCGCGGATGTTCGCGGTCACGGTGGCGGCGTCGCTTGCGGCCGCGAGCATCGCCACGACCGTGGCCTTCTGGAAGGACACCACGTTCCAGTCGCTCGCCATCACCCTGTTCGCGCTCGTGGCATGGGGCGCCGTCGGTGAGACGGTGACCGCTTCACAGGGGGCGACGGCCGCGGCGATGATGTCGCCCGCCCGGGCGGTGTTCGCGGCCCTCCGGCCATCGGGCGGTGAGACGCTGCTGCCGTTTCTGGGAACCTGTGCCGCGATCATCGCCGTCGCCAATACGGTGGCGGTGTGGCGGCTCAGGGCCTGGAACGTTGCCCGCGAGTCGCGGACCGGCAGGACGTCGGCGACCACCTCGAAGACGATCCGCACGCCGTCGCGTGAGGTCTGGGACAACCCCATCCTGTGGCGCGAGACCCGTACCCGCGCCTACGGTCGGATGATCGTCGTCGTCCGCATCGCGTGGATGGTGCTGTTCGCGGTCGCGGTGGCGGGCATCCTCCGCGAGGCCGGCCGGCCCCGCCCCGACCGACTCGCCGCCGCGCTCGCCGTGGTGCCGATGGCGCTTGCGAGCCTCGTGGCGGTGACGGCACTGGCCGTCACGAGCGTGACCACCGAGCGCGACCGCGGTTCGCTCGACATCCTCCTCGTCAGCGATCTCGAGCCGTCCGAGTTCGTGTGGGGCAAACTCCTCGGCGTGCTGGCCGTCGCGCGGGAGATCGTCATTCTTCCGATGGTGCTCTGCGGGGCGCTGGTCGCGACGGGCATCACGAACGTCGAGGGGGGGGTGTGTCTCGGATTGGGGATGGCGGTGCTGTTGTTCTTCGCGGCGGTGCTCGGATTCCACGTCGGGCTGTCGTACGAATCGTCCCGTCGCGCCATCGCCGTCGCGCTCGGCACCGTCACGTTCCTGTTCGTCGGTGTCGCGACGGCGATGCGGATCATGGTCGCCTTCGGATCGAGCTTCGAGCTCCAACTCGCCCCGTTCCTGGCGGTCATCGTCGGGGGGGCGATCGGCCTGTATGCCGCCTTGTCGGCCCGCAATCCCTCGCCGGCCATCGGATGGGCCTCGGCGCTCCTCCCCGCGCTGACCTTCGTGGCGATCACGTCGTTCCTCCAGGGGAACACGCTTCAGGTTGTGTTCGTGACCGTCGTGGCCTACGGGTTCGCCACGCTCGCCCTCCTCGTCCCCGCGATCGGAGCCTTCGATCTGCTCACCGGGCGGACGACGTCGGGGGAGTGACCGGAGGACTAACGCGTCGCTGCGGCGGTGGCGGCCACCGGCCCGGCGGACTCCGGCGTGCGGAGATTGGCCAGGCGTTCGGCGGTGTCGGCGGGGGCGTCGCCGCGGGCGATCGCCGCCCGGTAGGAGTCGCGTGCTTCCTCGGTGCGGCCGAGCGCCTCGAGCGCCATCCCCTCGAGTGCCAGGACGAGCCCGGGAGTCTGTTGTGGGCCGTACGACTCGCCGAGCGCCGCGAGCGTCGACAGGGCCCGCCGGGGACGCCCGAGCCGGCGGTAGACCTCCGCGGTGTCGAGCAGCAGGCCGCGATCATCCGGTGCGATCGCGAGACCGTGGTGAAAATCGGCCAGGGCCGCTTCATCCTGTCCCCGCGCCAGTGCCACCTGCCCGTGAAGATGCCAGGCATCGGCCGATTGCGGGGCTGCCCGGAGCGCCGCGACGGCGAGACGGTCGGCGTCGTCGAGGAGCCCGAGTTCCATCGTCATCCGCCCTCCGGCAAGGCACAGCGGCACGTCGTCAGGCGCCAGCCGGAGCGCCTCGTTGATCTGACCGACGGCCTCCATCCGCTCGCCTCGTTGCCACAATACGGTGGCGTAGTGGCGACGGGCGTCGATGTCGGTCGGGCAGCGTTTCACCGCCCTCGAGAGCAGCATTTCGGCGCCGGCGAGGTCTTGTTGATCGGCGGCCGAAAGGCCTTCGTTCGACAGACGCCGTGCCTCGGCGAGTTGCTGCTGCGGCGCGGCCGAGTGGCGGTTGACGAGACGGCATCCGGAGCCGGAGGCGAGGATCGCGACCGCGACGAGGGCACGGACGGTCGCCGTGGCGGGCTTGAGTGACTGCGGGAGAGTGTCGGTGTCGAGCCGTTCAGCGGCGGGGCCTCGCGCCGAGCTCCCCGGAGACGGTCTCTCCCGTCGGACCGGCGACGAGGCCTCGAGGCTGCGGAGTTCCTCGCGCAGCTCCTCGGGAGTCATGCGGATCCGTCGTTCCCCATACCAGCGGAGCACGCCCCAACGCAGCACGGCCACGGCGATCGCCGCGATGGCGGCCGGGACGAGCAGGGCGGAGCTGTCAGGCACGGCCTCGGCAGCCAGCCCGATGGTCTCGGCCATCGGCGCGTCCGGCCTGAGGGCTTCGGTGGTCGAGACGACGACACGGGACAGGCGGTCCCCTGACCGCGTCGCCACCCACACGAGGATCGCAAGCCACACGCTTCCGGCCGCTGCAGTCGACAGCGTCGTCAGGGAGAGGATCCGACGGATGCCGGACAGCGGGTCGATCCGGCGGAGGTCCGGGATCAGCGCCGCCGGGTGCCAGCGGAATCCGTCGATCGACAGTCGCACGGCTGTGGCCGCGGCAGCCGCGGCGAGGACCACGGCGCACGTCGGGAGCATCACGCCGAGCACGTTCCAGAGCAGTGACTCCTGCACCACACCGGGATTGGCCGAGGAGCAGGCGTCGCGGACAACAGTGACCGCGGCGGTCATCGTCGTCCGCCACCACGCCGGAACAAGGAGGAGCGTCACGGCGGTGCCCACCCCCCAGGCCGGGAGCGATGCAGGGGGAAGCATCCCTTCCTGCCGGGCGCGTTGGCGGCGGCGGCTCGTCGCCGGGAGGGTGCGGTCGGCAGCATCGCTCATCGGCTCCCTCCCGAGCCGGCGTGGGGCGAGTTCCCGGGCGCGGGCGATGCGACGGAGACGGGAGAGACCATTGACGAAGTCAGCGATGGCAACAGCCGGGTGCCCGCCGCACGGGACCAGGCGGGGGCGTTGCACGACAGGATCGCCAGGACAACCAGTGCCGTGGCGGCATGGAGCAGCCCTGGACCCGGCTCACACGACGCCACCCGGAGGGTGAGCGCGGCGACGAGTTGGAAGACGAGGACCGCGGCGAGCACCGGTACGACGAGCGACACCGCCAGCCCGATCGCCATCGAAGGCATCCCCACCGCCCACGACTCGATGGAGTCCCGGACAGGCAGATTGAAGCCGAGAAATCCCACCGGCATCGAGCGGACGCCGTCGATGAGCGACGTGAAGACGACCTCCAATCCGCCTGCCGCCAGGAATCCGCCGAACGCCAGCCAGCGTGCCAGCCGTGCCGTGCCCGCCGGCGACCCGGCCTCCGCCTCTTCGCCGTCCTCCCAGGCCAATCCGGCGATGCCACCGAGTGCATCGCCAGCCCAGCCGACCGCACCGACGGCGGCTGCCACCGTCAGGCCGAGACACAATCCGCACAGGGCCTCTCCGGCGACGGCCGTGAGCGCGACGGTGAGGGTCGGCGCGGAACGGGTCAGCGGAGAGACGACGATCGCCGCCGGCAGCGCTGCCAATGCCACGATGAGCGAAAGGGAGAGACGGGCCTTGAACTCCACCGTCGGCAGCAGGCCATGGGCAGCGGTTTCCACCGCCACGAAGACACGTGCGAGCAATCCGGCCGCGACGAGCGTGGCCGGGGTGCCGGAAGCCCCGATCGAACTGGCGAGCGTCGACAGGCCGTCCATGGGAGTCATGTCCCTCCGACGGCGGCGCGGAACAGGTCGACCAGCCGCTCCAGCATCCAAGGCAGGGTGGCGACCAACGTCAGCCCGACCGCGAGCAGACGCGGCAGCAGGCCGATGGCCGTCTCATGGATACCGGTGGCAGCCTGGAGAAGCCCGGTGATCGCGCTGACGGCGAACGCCACCACGAGCACCGGCGCGCCGACATGCATCGCCGCGAGGAGTGCCTGGCGGAGGAGTTCGGCGAATTCGGTGTCGACCACGGCAGGCCTCCCGGACGGGAACGCGATCCTCGGGCCTTCGGCCCCGTTCAGGCGGCGGCACGCACGCCATCGAGGAGGGACTGGACCACGAGCGACCAGCCATCGGCCATCACGAACACGACGAGCTTCAGCGGCAGGGAGACGGTCGCCGGTGAGACCATCCCCAGGCCGGTCGAGGCAAGCAGCGTCGCCACGAGCAGGTCGAGGACGAGGAACGGCAGCAGCAGCCTCACACCGATCGAGAAGGCCGTCTTCAATTCGCTGACGAGGAACGCCGGCAGGAGGGTTTCCAGGGGCACGTCGTCGTAGCTGCGAACCTCGCGCGGGGCCGAGGGGTGACGGGCGAGGAACAGGAGCATCGTCTGACGGTTCCCTGCCCGCTCGATCTGCCCCGCCATCCACCGGCGGACCGGGATCGAACCCCGTTCGAAGGCCGTGTTCATGTCGAGACGCCCTTCCTGGTAGGGCTGGACGCCCTCGCGGTAGGCGGTCGCCCAGACCGGCCACATCACCAGCAGCGAGAGGAACAGCGCCAGCGACGTCACGATCTGGTTGGACGGCAGGCCCTGCGTGCCGAGACCCTGCCGGACGAGCGAAAGCACCACCGACATCCGTACGAACGAGGTCGTCATCAGGAGGATGGCCGGGGCGATGCTGGCCACCCCGAAGAGGATCACGGCGGAGAGGATCCCGTCGACCGACCGTGACCCGAGGGCCTGCGTGGAGAAGTCGGTCCAACTCGGCAGCGCCGCGATCTCCGCAGTGGGCCGGCCGTCCGCGTTCGGCGCGGCCTCAGGTTGGCCGGAGAGTGTCGCGGCGGGCAGCTCGTCGCCACGGACGGATGCGGTCGGCAGGGCGGGAACGAGGGCGACTGCGATTCCGAGGAACATTCGCGGGACGAGCCGCGCCCTGAGTGGAAGGCCGATGCGCGTCTGCGGGCCCGCTCCGGCGAGGTGCGGTGGCAGACAGGAGGCAACGATCGCCTCGGTCGCGCTCGGGTCGTCGATTTCGGCCAGAGGGGTGCAGGTCGTGCCGGAGACGCCGACGAGAATCGTCTTCGATCCGAAGCGGATGATTCTGGCCGTGTGCTGCCCGCCGAGCGGGGCCTCGCCGAGCACGGCGAACACGTCCGTGGGGGGACGCTGGGCCGGCTTTCGTCCGCTCCACTTGAGCAGCATCACCGCGGCGAGCAGCGTCCCGAGGAATGCGGTGATCCGGAGGTCGAGTCCCGTCGATCCTCCCGGCGAGGTGCTCGAACCGTCGGCGAGCCGGTCGGCGACGTGGGGAATCGTGCCGATCGGGATCGCATCGGGAAAGCCGGGATCGAGGAGACGCGCAGGCATCACCGATCCGTCGTCTGCCGTCTCGTCGGTGGTCGGTGCCCCGGCGATCAGCTCGGGAGGCTCCCCGGCGGCGGCAGGCGGGATCGCCCCTGCCAATCCCAGGAAGGCACACAGGCATGCCGCGGCGACTCCATCGCGCCGAGGCACGGGAACCCGCGCGTTCTCGGCAGGTCGGCATGGTTTTGGCTGTGAAGGAGCCGACATCATGCGGCGAGCCTCCGCTCGTCGGTGCTGCCGGATCGGTCGCGGTCGGCCGCGGCATTCCAGCCCAGGGTGGACTCCTCGCCCTGTGCCCCGGCACGGCTGCCGGCCCACCACAGGAATCCGGCGAGGAGTCCCACGAAGATGCTGGTGGCCGCGAGCCAGGCTTCGCGGGGCATGTCGGGCATGTGCGCGTGCGCGGTCGGACCATCGACGCCAGCTCGGTTCGTGATCTCGTCGGCGGGACCGTGGTCGGCTGACGATGCCTGGGTACCCACGACATCCTCGGCCCGAAGCTCGGTGGCCGCGGGGATCGAGGTCGGATAGCTGGTGACGAGAATCCGCAACCGTTCGGGACTGCCGATCGCCGGGAGGGACCGGCCAACGATGTCGCGCAACCGATCGATCTCCACGCGTTCGACCTCCGCGTCGGCAGCACCGGTCGCGTCGTCATCGGGGAATGCACGCCGCATCCGCCCCTTCGAGGCCTCGATCGCGGCGGCAAGGTAGCTGTCGGGAATCGAGACGGTGACATGCACCACGCCTGGACCCTCCGGTCCGATCGCCGCGATAGGACCGGTGTCGGTCGGATGCCCGGGGGCCACGGGCTTTCGGGACGGCGGTGGCGCCGGAGGAAGCAGTTCGGCGGGAGCGTTGGCAGCGGCCTGCGGCGGCGCATCGGACGATTCATCCACGACGGGCAGCGGCGGAAGACTTGCGGACGGAATGGGCGTCGGATCGATGGCGACATCCACGATCACACCCCGGACGAAGGCCAAAGCCTGCCGCACTCTGCCGGCGAGGGCCGACTCGTGGGCGAATCGTCGTGCCAGCTCCGGTGCGATCGCGGCGTTGGCGGCCGGATCCTCGAGCGGCCCGGCGAACACCCGTCCCGTCGCCAGATCGGTGACGGCGACGTGCTCCGGGTCGAGACCGGCGATCGACGATGCCACGAGGATGCGGATGCCATGGGCACGGACGGCGTCGAGTTCGCTGCCCGGGCTGGTGCCGATGCCGACGCTCGCGGTCTTGAGCGGTTCCTGCTGGAATCCGGCACGCTCTTCGACGTCGTAGAGCACCGCCGCGCGTTCGATCCCCGGCATCGAGCAGAGCACCTGCGAGAGTTCGTCCTGAAGGGCGACCTTGAGCGATTCGGCTCTCGCCGACGTCGACGTCCAGACGCCACCCGATTGGATCGCTTCGTGAAACCGTGTTCCCCATGGCTTGGGGAGCGCGTCAGCGTCGACGATGGCCCGCTTGTAGGCCCCCTGCCGTGTCCGGGGGACCCACACGGTGCCGTCGGCGGTGCGGTAGTCGGCGAGTTTGGCGCGGTCGAGCGCCGCCTCGACCGCGGCCAACTGCGATGCGGTGAGTGTCGTGCCCTCGAGGAGCGCGACCTCGTCGCTGCTGGGTCGGTCACGCAGCAGCCAGGCGGCCCATCCGATCGAGGCGGCCACCAATCCGAGCGCCACGATCTGCGCGGGAGTCACGACCGCGACACGGGGCCTGTGGCGGGGGGAAAGGGGGGCGTCCATGCACGTGCTCTTCGGTGGGGAACGGAGAAGGATGTCTATGCCGCATGCCGCAGGGCGACGCGGCGGATCGGCAGATGGAGGGTGACGGCACTGCCCCCCTCAGGGCAGTCGAGCGCCGAGACGGTTCCCCCGAGCGAGACCGCCAGGCGGAGGACGTCGTCGAGGACCGGATCGGTCGATTCCTGCGACGGGCTCGTCGCGGATCCGCGATGCGGCAGCGTGTTCCGCTCCCGCGGGGTCATCCCGGCTCCGGAGTCCGCGAACTCGAGTTCGATCCGATCGGGGTAGCGGATGCCGGTCACGAGGACCTCCGGCCGCGATCGCCCGGAGGGGGGCTGCCGCCTCGCTGCGTCGACTCCACGTCGCAGGAGCGGAGCGAGCAGCCGGCGGACAAGGCGCGAATCGGCTTCGAGCCACAGATCCTCCGGGACGTCGAGCGTGACACAGACCTGCGAGTCGAGTCCACCACGGCTTGCAACGAGCTCGGCGGTGAGATCGGCGAGGATCGACTGCGGCGACACGGTGGCCTCGCCGGCGGGCTCGTCCCTCGACGACGGCAGGATCCGCAGGGGGACGGGATGTGCCGGGGAGCCGTCACCAGGTTGGGGGTGGGTCGTCATCGATGGATCCTCCTGGCTTCCGTGCCAGCGGCGAAAAGTTCCCACGGTCCGATGTGGCCGCATCCCATGTCCGACCACCGCGATCGATCCGTCGCACGGCCTGCCCGTCCGTCCATGGTCAGGGAAGCCTGGTGCAGCCGCGCATGGCGCGTGCGGCTGGTCGTTCACGAGCCGCAGGACATCGGTCGGCCGGCCGTCGTCCCGCAGATCTCGTCCATCAGCCAGCGATTCACATCGGCGAGCATCGTCTTGGAGAGACCGTTGTGGCCGGGATAGATCCGCATTGCGAGCATCGCCCCTGCCGCATGGAACAAGCGGAGGGTCGCGTCGGTCGGGCCCACGACCTCGGCCGGGGCCTCCCGGTGGCAGCACATAAGCATCGGGAGGCGACGGACCGCGTCGAGCCGCCCGAACAACCCCTCGCGGAGCGGGAACGGGCCACCGATCGAGACGACACCTGCAAACGCGTTTGCATGGCGGCAGGCGATGCGGAACGCCTCCGTCCCACCGGAGCCCTGCCCGATGAGGAAAATGCGTCGCGGGTTGATCGACACCCTCTCGCGCACCGAGTCGATGGCCCGCCAGACCATCGCCTCGCGATCCGCGTCGGAGCCGCCGGCGTGGAGGGGTTCCACGGCGACGTGATTGCGGAGGCTGACGCGACTCATGGTCCGCCCCAGATCGAAGCGGGTGCGCCTCGGGTCGGTGAGCCACACGAGCAGCGGATAGGCGTACCCCGGTTCGTAGCCAGTGGGAACGAACATGCGCTCGGTCCCGAGCCGCGGTGCCGCGGGGGGCGATTCCCCGGTGCCCGGGAGGGCGGCCGAGCGGGATCGGCTCGTGCGCTTGAGCGGGATCTGGGCCGGGATCCCGCCGGCTCCCGCAGCGAAGTTCGGCTCCCCGGTGAACTGCGGTTCGGCGGGGAGCGAGCGGGCGGGAAGGCGGGGATGCATGCGACACCTCGGAGGGTTTGGTCCGGTGTTTACGGGGTGGCGAAGCCCCGTGTCGGACGCGGAATCGGGGGGGTTCTAGCGGAACACCGGTCAGCGCTTCAACGGCAGAGTCCCGAGAGACGCGCCGTTCGAAAGCGATCCGACTGACCTGGGTTGGCTTCGTGGCCGAGGGGGGATGGAGTGTCGCGGCAGGATGGGGGGACAGCGCGGGGTGAGCGCGCAGAGACCCCTGGAATCCGGACGGTTTCCGGGCGACGCCGCGCCCACTCAGGCCGACAGCCGATTCATGACGCTGACGAGTTCTTTGACCGCGGCCACGCTCTTGTCGAGCGCGGCCCGCTCCGCCGCCAGCAAATCCAACTCGATGATCTTCTCGACGCCGGCCGATCCGAGAATGACCGGCACGCCGACGAAGTAGCCACCGACACCGTATTCCTTGTCGCAGTAGGCGGCACAGGGCACGAGCCGCTTCTTGTCGCGCACGATCGCCTCGACCATCTGCGCCGTGGCGGCGGCCGGTGCGTAATACGCGCTGCCGGTCTTGAGAAGGGCGACGATCTCGGCTCCGCCGTTCCGCGTCCGCGTGACGATCGACTCCAGGCGGTCGGGGGCGATGAGTTGCGTCACCGGAATACCACCGACGCTCGTGCAACTCGGGATCGGCACCATCGTGTCGCCGTGGCCGCCGAGGAGCATCGCCTGAATGTCCTCGACGCTGACGCCGAGTTCCATGGCGAGGAAGGCGCGATAGCGGGCCGTGTCGAGGATGCCGGCCTGTCCGATGACTCGTTGTGCGGGGAATCCGGTGACCTGGAACGTCCGCTGCACCATCGCGTCGAGCGGGTTACTGACGACGATCACGACGGCCTGCGGACTGCTGTCACGGATCTTCGCGGCCACGTCACCGACGATCTTGGCGTTCGTGGACAACAGGTCGTCGCGGCTCATGCCCGGCTTGCGGGCGATTCCGGCGGTCACCACGACCACGTCGCTGCCGGCGGTCTCGGCCCAGTCGGTCGTGCCGGTGAGGCGGGCATCGAAACCCATGATCGGCGCCGCCTGAAACAGGTCGAGCGCCTTGCCGGCCGGCATCCCCTCGGTCATCGGGATGTCGAGAAGGACGACATCACCGAGCTCGGCTGAAGCGCACCAATGGGCCGTGGTGGCTCCGACGTTACCGGCACCGATGATGGAGATCTTCGCGCGTCGCATGGCGGGGGTGTTCCTCGGGAATCTGGGGAAGTGGTCGGCGGCTGAGGTCGGGTGGGAAGCCCCCTTTTTCTCCGCCCCGGGCCCGGGTGACAAGGGGGCCGTCGTGATGGCCGTCCGGATGCTGGGCGGCGTTTCGCGGGGGGCTATTCCTGCGGCGGCTCGAAGCGGTCCGGCAGCGACGCCCGACGCTGTTCCGTGCGTTTCCGCGCATCCCGCTGGCTCCCCCAGGCGGCGACGGCCACCCCCGTCACGACGACGATCGCCAGAGCCACGAAGATCGAGGGGAGCGGCCCCCGCGGGCTTCCTTCCCCGGGCCGCTGCCAGGACGCGTCGCCGCCGATGAGGAGAGGGGCCTCGCGGCGGACCTCGCTGCCGTCGCCCGTCCGGAGCGGATAGGCGTACGACTTGAGCGCGAACCCTGCCACGTGGATCGGTTCGCTGATCGCCGGTCCGCTCGGCATCCCCGCGGGGAGGTCACGGAGGCAGCAGACCACGGGGTAACGGTCCTGGGCCTTCCCCCCGACACTGATCAGGGGCGTGTTCACGAAGACGAACACCTCCCAATAGTGGTCGATGCCGGTCTGCCGCCGACGTAACGGGTCGTCGATCTCGATCCGCGTGGCACGGAGGGCCACACCCTCGATGGCGAGCGGTTCTCCACGATGCTGCTCGAACCACCTTTCCGCCGGATCGATGACCGGAATCAGCGACGCGGTGGGACCGGCTGCCGCCGCGACGGCCCCCTTCCCTGCCCTGCCGGCGGCAGCGAGAAGGCCGTAGAAGGCGTCGGCATCGGCGGCGGTGAGCTTTTGCCCGTCGATCACGCTGTCGAGCAGTCCGACATCCATTCCGACCGAACCGGGGAGCTTCGGGGGATGCCAGGCGACCCGCGCAGCGGCAAGGAGAAGGGCCGGTGGCTCCGCTGGCCACGTCCTGACGTCACCGGCTGCGGACGTCGGGGCCGGGCCGGTCCGCGCCGCCACCGGGAGCCCGAAGACCTCGGCCGGCTCGTCGATGTCGCGCCCTCGCGGCCAGGCACGGGGCGCCGCGTCGGTGACCACGTCGATGTCCACCGATCGGTCGGTGCGAAGTCGCACCAGATCGATCGAATGGCGTCCGGTGAGAGCGGTCAGTTCCTCGGGGAGGCGCAGCTCCGCCACGAACACCGCCCTGCCGACGGCGTGCGTGAAACAGTCTCCAGGGGGCGTTGCCAACGCGGTGATCGGCACAGCCGCTTCGCGCCACGCCTCGGTGAACTCCGGCGGCGCGAGCATGATCCGCAGCAGCACCCTGACGACGAGCGACGTCTGATCGTCGTTCCAAGGAGGGCCCGCATCGAGGATTTCCCGCGCTTCGTGATCGAGCGCGAACGTCTCGAGATACCGGGCGAGGTCGGTGACGCCGGTCTGCGGCGACGCCTCCGACGCCGTCGCCGCCGTGAGCGTCATGAGGACCAGGGCGACAGGAGCCAGCGAACGGGCCGCGCGATTCACGGGGGCACCTCCGTGCCATCACGGGGAACGGGGCGCGACAACGGCACGGACGCCCCCGGTTGACCAGCGACGTCGGCGAGCTGCCGCAACCCCGCGCGAGGATCGGTGACCGTGACCGTACTGAAATCGGCGTCGAGCCTCTCCGGCACCGATCGCCGTGGACGCGTTGGCCCGGCGACGAGGCGGAGGGCGACCATCGTGACCGCGATGAGTGCGACGATCGAGACCAACGCCCAGCCAGCCAGCACGCTCGTGCCCCGGCCCTCCGTGATCCTCGGGGGGAAGCGAGGTTCGATGGCCATCAGGAGCGGGGCGAGGCGGATCGCGTCACTGGCCTGGTAGGCCCAACGCTTGAAGAACACTCCGTCGACGACCACCGGAACGTCGACTCGCATGCCGGCTGGGGTGCCCGGAGGAACCGTGAGGAAGTAGACGACGATCGGCGAGGCCGGGCCGCCGGCCGGCTCGAGCCATGCCTGCCAGTAGCTTGCAATGCCGAGGGCGTTGGTCGGGGCCGCAACCTCCTGGAGGCGTCGGATGGTCCCCTCGATCCGGACCATCCGTCCCCGGAAGCTCTTCGGCTGCGAGAACACCTGCGCGAACGTCACCTCCCTCCCTCGGGGCCGCGAAGCGTTCGCCACCTGCCCCTGCAGCCGCTCCCAAATCGCGAACCAGGCACGCTGGTCGTCCGTGCGGAAGACGGTGTCGTCACGCACCAGGGCCAGGTCTGCGGCGTCGGCGAACGTCTCGCGAGCGGGGTGGACGACGTCCGGTGGGGCAACCACCTCCGAATCCGAAGCGATCGGCGGAGCCTCGATCGAGATGCCGTCGTCGATGGTTCTCGTCACCGGGCCGCGGCCGAGGATCGTATCGATCGGCGGGGATGGGGAGGGAGTCGTCGGCGCCCACCACGTCCGCTCGGCCCATGCTGCCACGAGCATCAAAGGGACGAGAATCCAGAACAGCCGACGCCGTTCGGCAGCGGAATGCCAATTCCGGGGTCGCGGCCGCTGGCTGGGGGGCGGATCGGGCGGAGATGGCTCCATGACGTCAGCCCGTTTCCCTGTCAGGTGGTTCCCCTCGGCACAGGACCGCTCGATCGTCGTCAGACCGAAGGACTCGAGTCGGAGGAATCCTCGCGGATGTC
>Ga0164292_10000278_pt1 | contig 37873 bp, 39 predicted proteins | sample GEODES117metaG_FD_111486 | JGI IMG/M metagenome (GOLD analysis project Ga0164292, IMG submission 111486) | Eutrophic lake water microbial communities from Lake Mendota, Wisconsin, USA - GEODES117 metaG | ecosystem: Environmental > Aquatic > Freshwater > Lake | place: USA: Lake Mendota...
AAGAGTTTTATGAAAATTGGAAATTAAATTTGACTTATTGGAATCAAACAGAAAAGGCATTATGGAAGGCTAGAAATGAAGCAATAAGAAAATCAGAAGGTGATTTAATACTATTATATGATGATGACTCGTTGATTGATTCAAATTGGATTGAGGAGCACATAAAATGTTTAGATTATTTTGATGCGGATTTATCTTCAGGTGTTTCTATCAGTAAGACCGGAGCTGAAATTCCAAAACATTATAGCTATTTCCGATGGAGCGACCAATTAGATACTGGGAACGTAATGTTAAAAAAAGAAATATTTTATAAAATAGGTTTTTTTGATTTACAATTTGAGAAGCAACGAATGGGAGATGGAGAATTTGGTTTAAGATGCTATTTGAATGGGTATAAAAATATATCAAATTATAGAGCAAAAAGAATTCATTTGAAAGTGAGTGAAGGGGGATTAAGACAAATGGGAAGCTGGGATGGTTGGCGACCGAAAAAAATGTTTGATCCAAGACCAATTCCCAGTGTTTTGTATTTAGCTCGAAATTATTATGGTTCAAAGTCTGCGAAATATTATATATTTAGCGCAGTTTTGCCGTCTTTGATTCCTTATAAATACAAAAAAAACAGGATGTTAAAATTAGTAAGTATACTATTAGTGCCTTTCCTTTTCCCTTTAATTTGCTATCAAGTAGTAAAGTCATGGAAATTAGCATCATTAAAATTAAAAGAAGGACAAAAAATTCACTTTTCTTAATTTCTAAGAAATGTTTAAGTTAAAATAAAAAAATGAATAAAATTATCAGGTTATTATATACCTATTTGCCAAAAAAGTGGATACTTTTTTTAGGAAAAAGTAACGGGTTAAAATTTCTCAGAGATTTGGTTTTAAGACCAAATAATAAAGAGGTTATTATTGATGAATTAGTAACTTGGGGAAAGGGAAAATTTTATTTTTTTGCACCAATAAAAGTTGCAACAAAAGCTAAAAATAAAGGAATTGAAAATTTACTTTTAAAGAATACTTTACAACTATTTAAAAATGATAATTTTACAAATCCTACTATCTTGGATGTGGGTTCTAATTATGGTTTTATAAGTCTTGCTTTGCAATCAAATCTGACAAGTCAAACATCTATTTTTTCTTTTGAGCCACATCCAGAAATTGTTAAAGCATTTTCTAGAAGTATTTTAAAAAATGATATCAAAAATATTATTCTTGAAAATGTTGCAGTTGGAAATGATAATGAACTGATTGAAATTAATTTATTCGGACAAACCAGTAATATTTTAGATACCGGAAATAAAGTAGTTCAGAAAGTTAAAATAAATCAAATTAAATTAGATGATTATTTACTTGATCGAAATATTATTCCAAATTTTATAAAAATAGATGTGGATGGTTATGAATTGAATGTTTTAAAAGGTTTGCAAGACACAATAAATAAATATAAACCAATTATGGTAGTAGAAACTAATGATAGTGAGGAAGTGTTACAGTTTTTAAAGAATTGTAATTATAAATTACTTAATTTAAATTTAAAAGAGTTTAAGGGTATTCCAAATAATGTTTTTTGTATAAATTAGAGTTGAAAAATATTGTTCTTTTAGCTTCAGAATTTCCGCCTCTACCCGGTGGTATTGGAAATCATGCCTATAATTTAGCTTTAAACTTTTCTAAATTGGGACATAATGTTACAGTTATAACAGATTACAGGGTTAATCAAAAAGAAATTGAGATTGATTTTGATTCTTCTTTGCCTTTTTTGGTAATTAGAATTGAGCGAAAAAATAATTTGTTATTTACTTATTTAAATAGAATTTTAGCTGCAAAAAAAACCATTAATAAACATAAAAATTCAGTGATATTTGCTTCAGGCAGATTTTCATTGTGGACAGTAGGCATTTTGAATTTTTTCAAAAAAAATAAGAATTCATTTTCGGTTATTCATGGTTCTGAATTATTTTCAGGTAATTATTTTGAACAAAAATTAACAAAATATAGTTTGTCATCATTTCACAAAAATATTGCGGTTTCAAATTTTACACGAGATTTAATAAGTAAAGTAAATCCCAATCTTGAAGTAGAAGTTATTAATAATGGTTTTTCTAAAATAGATATTGAAGAAGGAGAAGTTTTTAACAAAGTTAAAGATAAATTATCAATAATAACTGTTGGAAATGTTTCACAAAGAAAAGGCCAACAAAATGTAATTAGAGCCTTACCTAGTTTACTAGTTAAATATCCTAAAATTCAGTATGAAATTGTTGGAATCCCAACAGAAAAAGAATCTTTACTTAATCTGGCCACTCAATTAGGTGTTGATGATCATGTATATTTTCATGGTGCAGTTAGTAATAATGAATTGAAATATTTATTAAAAAAATCAACCGTTTTTTTTATGTTAAGTAATGTGTTGTCAAATGGCGATGTAGAAGGTTTTGGTATTGCAATTTTAGAGGCTAATTCACTTGGGATTCCAGCGATTGGCTCAAGTAATTCTGGTATTTCAGATGCAATTAAACATAAATTCAGCGGATTAGTAGTGGACTCTAAAAATAGTGAAGAAGTTTCGGCTGCATTTGACTTAATTATGAAAGATTATGAAGTTTATTCCGAGAATGCAATTCAATGGTCATTTAATTTTCAATGGGATTTAATTATACAAAAATACAATCAGGTTATAGAATTATGAAAAGGAAAAAATTAGTAATTATTTCTCATACTGAGCATTTTTATAGTAAAGGTGAAATAGTAGGGTGGGGAGCCACAATAAACGAAGTGAACTTTATTGCAGATTATTGGGATGAAGTTGTTCATGTTGCCTGTTTGCACAAGAAAGATGTTCCTAAAAGTTCATTACCTTATTCGAAAAAAAATATTTTTTTCCAATCAATACCACCATATGGAGGAAAGAAAATTTTAGATAAAATATTAATCTTATTTAAAATTCCAATTATTATTATTACTGTTTTAAAAAGTATTAAAGGAGCATCAGAAGTCCAATTGCGTTTACCAACTTCAATGGGCTTATTTTTACTTCCAATGTTTTCATTTATAATTCCTAGGAAATTTACATTTTGGGTTAAATATGCTGGTGATTGGAATCAAAAAAAACCGCCTTTTTCAAATAGATTGCAACGTTATTGGCTTAGAAAAAATTGGTCTAAATGTAATGTTACGATTAATGGTTTTTGGCAAAATCAGCCAAGTCATTGTAAGTCATTTGAAAACCCTTGTCTCACAAAAGAAGATATTCTTAATGGTGATAAGATTGCAAAAAATAAAAAATTTCAGAAACCATTTACATTCTGTTTTGTTGGAAGGATGGACGAAGTTAAAGGGATTCCAAAAATCATAGATTCATTTAAAGGAGTTTCTTCTGAAGATATTAAAGTTATCCATATGATTGGAGATGGAATAGATTTTCATATATATAAAGAGGATTCAAAATATTTGTCAGATAAAATAATTTTTCATGGTTTTCAAGATAGAAATTATGTTCATAAATATTTAAAAGAAGCACACTTTTTTTTACTGCCAAGTTCGGCAGAAGGATTTCCTAAAGTTGTTGCGGAAGCTGCTTGTTATGGAGTTATTCCTATCGTTTCAAATGTTGGAAGTATTTCTCATTATATTGATGAAACAAATGGTTTTGTGTGGAATATTAAAAATAATAAAATTACCTATGAATCAATATTAAAGAAAGCAATTGATTCAAATTCTAACGAATTAAATATTAAATCTAATAAAATTTTAAACGTATCATCATTATTTACTTTTGATAACTATCTGCAAAAATTAAAAAGTAATATACTAGAAAAATAAAGAGTTTTAAGGAATACATCTGCTAAATGTTTACAGAACTTCTTATTATTAAAAATGTATATTATTTTATTTTAATTGAATTATACTACCTTTGAAAAATAATCTAAATTAGTATAATTTGTAATTCTTTAGATTTCATTTATTTTCTTCTTTACTTTACATTATATGAACACTGTTTCAATTAATAAAAATAATAATAAGAGTTTTAAGCCTATCAATCAATTCTCATATTTAGTAAGAGATAATTCGCATTTTGTTTTAATTTCTTTAATGATTTTTTCTTATTTTTATAATTTACCTGTATTATTTTATAGTGCTAAAGGCGATAATGAATTAAGACTATATGATCTTTTAGGTGTTTTTGTATTTTATATATTTATACAAAATTTTAAATTTTATTACATTGTAATAAAAAAAATTGATGTATTCAAATGGTTATATTATTTTGTTTTGTGGTGCTCATTTTCAATTATTCTCACCTTTTTATTTAGCGTTTTTAATGATAAATTGAGTTCTTTTTTTCAATCAGTTCTATATTTGTATCATCTTTGGGTTTTTTTTATTACATCTATTTTATTTTATGTAATAAGTTTTAATAAAAACAGATTGAAATTGTTTGTGTATTTACTACTGATTTTTTCAACGCTTTCGTGTTTGGTTATTGTACTTCAAAATTTCTCAATCATACCTTTTCTTTGGAGTGATATTTATTATAAAGGTTATGCAGGCTTTTTGTCCGGCACACTAGGCCCTAATAAAATTGTAACAGGAATGTTCTCTTTAATAATGTCAATTTTTGCAATTGGACTAGTATTTAATAAAAAAATAGAAATTAATAAAGTATTTGTAATATTAGTTATTTTTATAAATTTATATGTTTTATTATTATCAGGGTCTAGAACTAGTTATGTTGGATTGTTAGTATTTATTGTGTTTTTTTCATTTTATAAAACAGGAGGTTTTGTTTTTTTTTCAATTTCGATTGGTTCCTTTTTTGCTTTTTTTATAATGTCTAATCCAGGTTTATATGAAAAGATGAATGATGTGATTTCTAATAGGGTTATTAACAAGATTGAAGATGACCAAGATATTGAGAATGCGAATGTTGGTAAATTATATGAAGATTTAGGTGCAGGACGAGGGAGGTTATCGATGAATTATATAAATTATTTAGGAAATTATCCGGAAGTTATTCCTTTTGGTATGGGTTTTAATAATCGAATTACCAAAGGTTTTTCTGCTCACAATATGTACTTAAATGTAATTAAAGAACTAGGTTTAGTAGGATTTGTGCTATACTTTGGATGGCTATTGAAATATCTTCAAATATCATTTAAAAATTATAGTGGTTATGCTTTGGCATTAAAAGGATTGATATTATCAATGCTAGTAGCTCTTTTTTTTGGAGAACATCTTTATATTTACCGGCCATTATTTGCTATTTTAGGTTTATTTTTAATAGTTGTTAATGCATTAATCTCATCATTACATAATAATGAATCCTGAAGAAACTAATTCAATAAAAAATATTGCAGTTATTATTCCATTTTATAATGCTTCTACTAAAATAAAAGAAGTGGTAGCTGGCATACCAATTTCTGTAAATCATTTAATTATAGTTGATGATTGTAGTATAGAGATATTGCCTGAAGAAGCTATTTTGAGCGTTATTAATTCAGTAACTAAGGTTACATTTATAAAAAATGAAAAAAATCTTGGTGTTGGTGGAACAACTAAAATAGGTTTTTTGAAAGCTATTGAATTAAAGTGTGATGTTGTTGTTAAAATAGATTCAGATAATCAAATGGATTTAAGTTATTTGCCAATAATGATATCCTCTCTAGTAAATAATGAAGCAGGATACGTAAAAGGCAATCGGTTTAGAGATATGAAAGCTCTTAAGAAAATGCCTTTTGTTAGAAGATTTGGAAACTTAATTTTGTCTTTTTTAATAAAAATAGCAACGGGTTATTGGAATGTTTTTGATCCAACAAATGGTTATTTTGCTTTAAAAACAAGTATTTTAAAGGAATTGGATTTTGATAAAATTTCTAATCGTTATTTTTTCGAAACGTCATTAATTGCTCAATTATATTATCTTAATGTCAAAATAAAAGATATTACCATGCCAGCAATTTATGGAGATGAAAAATCTAGTATGAAAGTTTGGCAAATGCCGTTGTTGTTTTCTTGGAATTTATTGAAACTCTTTATTAAAAGAGTTATTAAACAATATTTTCTATATGATTTTAATATTGCATCTATATATATTCTTTTTGGAATTCCTCTTTTTAGTTTTGGAGTTATTCACGGTATTTATAGCTGGATTTATTATTCTACTCATCATATGCTTGCTCCAACAGGTACAATTATGTTAGTTACCTTGACAATTATTTTAGGGTTTCAATTTTTGTTACAAGCTATTCAGTATGATATACAGAATTCACCTAATGTAAGTCGAAATGAATAGATTAAAATGGTTTTTACTAATTTTTGTGAACTTCACAATTGCTGCTGGATTTTATAAAAGTAATTTAGAGGCTAAAGTTGAAGATATCTCTTCTGATTTGGCCAATATAATTCCAATTTGTAAAAAAATTGACAACCCAAAATTATATCAAAATGACTTATATCTAAACAACATTGAGGATGTTGAATATTATACTCCTTTCTTTGTACAGTCTTTGAGGTTTTTCGCAAAATTTGTAGAATATGATTATTTACAAGCCCTAAATTTACTTAGTTTTTGTGCACATTTTATCTATGGTTTAAGTTGGTTTATGTTGTTGTTTAGCCTTAAAAAAGATTATTGGTTAGCTTTGTTTTTTTCTGTTTTTATTAGAGGAATATTATGGCCTCCAGGAGGTGAGTTATTAGGTATTTCAGATTTGTGGACCATAATGCCTCGAACTGTTTATTCTGCTTTTTTACCTATACCTTTTTTAATTTATTTTAAATTAAAAAAATATAACTTAATAGTAGCCTCTTTTGTTTTGGGATTGATATTTAATTTTCATCCTATAACTGGATTAGGAGGAATAATCCTCTATTTTTCAATATTTGTTTTGTATAATTATTATTTATTAAATGAAAAAATACTAAATATAGGGAAGAAATTATTGATTGCACTACTGTTTTGCTTTATAGGAATGTTGCCATTTATAATAACTTATGCTACAAAAGTAGATAATGTTATTTCTTTTGATCAAGCTCTTTTTAATAAAGCATTTTTATCTAGAATACCAAGTAAATTTAACAACCCTATCCGTTATATTCTTGATTGGAATAGGCCTGTAATGTATTTTTTTGGCATCCTTTTTATTGTATATTATTTTTTTGATTCTTCAAAAAATAAATTCAATTTTAAAATTTTATTTATTTCAGCATTTGTTTTATTTTTTACAGCAAATTTTTCTGTTTATATTGAGAATTTAATAAATATTTTGTTTAATAAAAATATTCGAATGTCATTCCAACTTATTAGATATCAAAAGTTAATAATTCTTTTATTTCAAATAGGACTGTTTTTAATGCTAATAGAAATATTTAAATTGTTATCACCTCTTAACAAGTATAAGCCATATATGTTTTTCGGCTATCTAGTTTTATTGTTTTTTTCTACATCACCACTTTTATCAAGAATTCCAATAATAGGAGATGATTTAACAACATCTGTTTTGCCTAAATCAATGAGTTGTTACTCAGATAATTTATCAAATTATAATCTATCAAAAATGATTGATTATGTTAAAAAAAACACAGAAAATGATGCTGTTTTTTATGGTTCTTATTTAATCAGAACGGGAGCTAATAAACCAGTCATTTTGGATTCTAAAGGTGCAGGTATGCTTATTGAAGGTAATCCAGCTAAATTTATTAATTGGTATTATGATAAATCCAAGTTTAAAACTTTAAGTACAAATGATAAGATTGTATTTTTGAAAAATAAAAATGCTGACTATATAATTGATGACAAATCATGGGATGATTTAATACCAATAAAAAAGATAGGAGATATTTACTTATATAAAATAAATTTTGATGAAAGAGACTAAAATTAAATTCAAAAATGCAATTTCTGAAATTTTAAAGAAACAAGGAACAGATGAGGTATTGTCAGAAGCAGCATTACCGGCTTATGCTCATAAAAATCCTATCATTGATTATATATTTTGGAAAAGATTGTCTGTTGCAAAAAGATTTATTATTGAACAGGTTATGCCGGATTCAAAAATATTAGATTTTGGATGTGGAACTGGTGTTTTTTCATATGATTTGGCAAAAAATGGTTTTAATTTGACATCCTTAGATTTAGATTTATCTCCTTTAAAACTATTAAAAACTCAAATACAGTATCCTGAAAGTATAAATTTTATTCAAGATGATTTTTTGACAATGAATTTTGAAACTCAAAAATTTGATGTAATAGTTGCTTTAGATGTTTTAGAGCATATTTCATTAGATGTTTTACCTATTTATTTAGAAAAATTTGATTTAATATTAAAACCTAATGGATATTTTATTGTTTCTGGCCCAACTGAAAATAAATTATATAAACTTGGAAGAAAAATAGCAGGAAATGATTTCACTGGTCATTATCATGAAACAAATATTTCTGAAATTAAAGCAGTTTTTAAAAATACTTTTCAAGTAAATACAATATGTAAACTCATTTGGCCTTTTTTCTTATTTGAAATTTTTTATGCAAAAAAAATATAATATTTTAATTTAAAATTTTATTTAAGGTAGCAATGAAAAGTATCCTATATATTGGTAATAAACTCCTAAAACATGGATATTCTGCTACTTCTATAGAAACACTTGGGCCCTTATTAGAAAGTGAAAATTACAAACTTTACTATGCATCTTCTAAAAAGAATAAAATTTTAAGATTTGCAGAAATGTTTTTCAAAACATTATTAATTGGAAAAAAGGTTGATTTTGTTCTTATTGATACGTACAGTACTACAAATTTTTGGTATACTTTTTATGTCAGCCAACTTTGTAGAATTATGGCGATACCATATATTCCTATCTTGAGAGGTGGAAATTTGGCTTACCGTTTAAATAACTCACCAAAAATTTCTAGACTAATTTTTTCTAATTCTTATAGAAATATTGCTCCTTCTGGTTTTCTTTATAAAGTTTTTCTTAATCATAAATATCCAAATCTAATTTTAATTCCCAATACAATATCAATATCCAAATATTATAATGAATTAAGAATGACCGTTAATCCAAAATTTCTTTGGGTTAGGGCTTTTTCAAAAATTTATAATCCTGAAATGGCTTTAAAGGTTTTTTCTAAATTGAGAAAAGTTTATCCTAATGCAGAATTATGCATGGTTGGACCGTATAAAGATTTGACAAAAGAAACAGTTCAAGAATTAGTTAAAAAAAATGGAGTAGAGGTTAAATTGCCAGGAAAGTTATCTAAGACAGAATGGATTGCTCTTTCAAAAAATTATGATATTTTTATTAATACAACACATGTTGACAATACACCCGTAAGTCTTATAGAAGCCCTAGCACTTGGTTTACCTGTGGTTTCAACAAATGTGGGTGGAATTCCTTATTTGGTTAAGGATAGAGAAACAGCTCTGTTAGTTAATGATTCTGATGAAGACGAAATGGTGAAAGCTATTACAGAATTGATTGAAAATCCGGAATTAGCTCAAAAATTAGCAACTAACGGGCGAAAATTGGCAGAACAATTTGATTGGAATGTTGTTAAAAACCAATGGAAAGAAATATTAGAATAGGTTAAAAAATCTATCATAAATTACTAAATTGCACTTTCAATTTAACAATTGATATAATGCAAAGTAAAAAGAAAATACATTTTGAAGTTTCTGAACGGAAAATTTTGCTCCGTGTTTTTGATGTACTTTTCGTTTTGCTTTCACTTTACCTTGTAGGAATTGTTTTTAAATTCGACTATTTTTCAATTACACCAACTAATTTTTATTGGACTATTGTTTTAGGAACTTATATTCTTGTGATTGGATCCATTTTTGAAATGTATAATCTCCAAGTAGCCAGTAATCAATTTCAGGTTTTAAAGAGTATAATATTGACCTCTTCTACCACTGTTTTAGTTTTTTTATTGACGCCATTTTTTACACCAACATTACCCTCAAATCGGTTGCAAATTCTATATTTTTTTATTGCATTTTTTATCGCTTTATTTTTATGGAGGATGTTTTATTTAAAATATTTGGCTTCAAATCGTTTTGAAAAGAAAGTTATTTTAATTTGTGAAAAAGAATTAGCCAATGAATTGATTTTGGGATTAAAAAGTGTAGATCCACATTATACCATAGTTGCCTTAGTTAATACAGACGAAAATTCAGATTTTTCTATTCAAAATAAAGCGGTTTCTATTATTTCTGTGGCCGGTTTAGAAAAATTTATTTCTAAGAATTCAATTTCTGAATTAGTTATAGCTACTCAAAAAACGGAAGAAATTACGGTTGATTTATATAATAAATTATTACTGCTACTTGAAAATGGTTTTATCATTAGAGAATATACCCATGTTTATGAAAGCTTGACGCACCGTATTCCCGTTCAATACGTTGCGAGAGATTTTTATCGATATTTTCCTTTTAGTCGAAGTAATCAAAATCAATTGTATTTGTTTTTTGTTAGAATATTTGAATACGTAATTGCGATAATAGGAATTACTCTTGGTATGTTTTTTTTACCATTTATTTTAATAGGTAATTTTATAGGAAATCGGGGAAAACTTTTTTATACTCAAATTCGAGTCGGTAAAAATGGAGAAGAGTTCAGAATTATTAAATTCAGAACCATGGTCAAAAATGCAGAATCAGCTGGAGCTGTTTTTGCTACTACTAATGATGCTAGAATAACTCCGTTTGGGAAATTTCTGAGAAAAAGCAGAATTGACGAATTTCCTCAGTTTATAAATATCTTATTAGGACATATGGCTGTTATCGGTCCTAGACCTGAGAGACCTGTTTTTGTCAATGAAATTGCTGAAATTATGCCATTTTATCAAACGCGTCATGTTGTAAAACCGGGATTAACAGGCTGGGCTCAGGTAAATTATTCCTATGGAGATTCTATTGATGACAGTTTAATCAAATTGCAATATGATTTGTATTACATCAAACATAGAAGCATCTTTTTAGATTTCAATATAATGCTTAAAACCTTAAGTACAATCTTATTTTTTAGGGGGCAATAAGTAGTTATTGAGTTGAAAGGATTCTTTTTCTCAATTTAAAAAGAATTATTACTATCGTCAGTAGAATAGGCAGCATTTGAAATAAATGTGTTTTGTTAATCATAAACAGTAAATAAATGCTAAAACTTGTCAAAACAAAGTAAAATATGCGTTTAAACCAAATCAAATTCTTCCTGATATAGCAATAAACAATTCCAATTAAAAACGGATTAAAAAGCAGAACATTATAGTTTTGTAATACTTCCCGATGTAAAGAATAAAATCCCACTAATGACAAGAAGATTCCTAAACTACCCAGAAGGAATAAAAAGAGCAGATATATCCAATTTCTATTAGAAACCACAACTAATACTAAAAATAATAGAAAAGTATAAATAGTATTCCACCATGAATTTGAAAGCAATGTGACATCTTGTTGGAATAATGTTACCGTTTTACCGGCTAAAGGTTTGTTGTTAACTTCAAGTTGCTCTAAACTTTTTAATAATTCAATTGGAAGAAATAACTGTTCAGCTTTTTCATCGGTTCGGTGGCCAAAAATAATATTAATCCCTAATTTTTCATAAAATAAATTAGCTAAATAGGGATTAAGCACATCACGATAACTTTCTTCGACATTGCCCACTTTTTTAATAACAGGTTTTCCTAATTCATCATTTATTTTGTCAACCACCATTGTTGTGCAGTTTTTATCAATAAATTTATAAGTATAAAATCTTCCTTCAGAAAATACAGCTTGATTTAAATTATCAAAAAGTTTTTGTTTTTGTTCCGTTGTTAAATTTAATTCCTGTTCAAAAACACTTCTGTTTTCCATTCGATAGGAATACATGAAATGTTCAAATGAACTGTTGGCAACATAGTATTGCATATCGCCTTTTACAAATTTTAAATAAAAATTGGGCGTACTGAAATCAAACATACCAAAGTTATAGACCACATCTATTCCACGAGAAGGTTCTTGAATACGAATACCGGTATGTCCGAAAATAGAATGCAATTCTTCACCACTCCCACAAGTCAGGATACTTATTTTTGATTTTGGTGACAAGGGATAGGTTTGACAATACAGCGATTGGCCACAAAGTGAAATAAATAATAAAAAAATATAGAAATGTAATTTTTGAATCATAAGAACTATCTAAAAATTCCCAAATCTACTTTAACCGAGAAAACATTTGAATATAATGCGGCACTTTGATCGCCAATATCGGTTAGTGCATAGTCAATTTGAATTCCTTTGTATTTAAAGCCCAAACCAATATTAGGTTGAAATCCCACTTTTTCTGAATTGTCAATTTGTTGGATGTTTTGAAAATTCCCAACTCCGGCTCTTAAAAATACTAAATCGGTATATCCAAATTCAAAACCAAAAGCCGGATCAATACTAACGGCATCAGTTGAAATAATATCATTGGTTTTAGCAAACTGCATATTCAAATTTATTGAACTCAGTAAAGTATAATCATAATTAAATTCGAATTTTCTTGAAATTCCAAATTGAGCTTTTGGAAGTGTAATTTCTGTGCTTTCCGGTAATTCCTGATTTTCACCGGGTATCGCATCGGCAATGCTTTGGAATTTCTCTTCATCAATGTTCCAAACATTATAAGTTGTTGTGATATCTCTGACCATTAACCCAAATTTCCAGTCATTTCGTTCAAATTGAATCCCAACATCTATTCCAAAACCCCAAGAATTAGCAAATTTTCCTATAATTCTTCGGATAATTTTTGCATTTACTCCGTATTGCCAACCGGGTACTTGTAGACTTCTGGCATATGAAAAAGTTGCCCCGTAATCAGCCGTTGAAAATAAATTAATTCGGTTATAATCAATATTTCCATCGCTGTCAATAAGTTGAGTAGTATCTAAAATGTCATCCACTCCAAATCGTATTAATGAAAATCCCCAAGCACTTCGATCATCAATTGGCATGGCAAAGGCAGCATAATCATACTGGGCTATATTGGCAAAATAGCTGGCATGCATTAAGGATAGCTGATTATCTTCTAAATGGATTAATCCTGCCGGATTCCAATAGCCTGAATTCACATCGTTTGAATTGGCTGTAACAGCATTAGACATTCCTAAAGCCGCTGCATCTACACCAATATTCATGAACTCATTAGAATATTTTCTGATGGATTGGCTATAAGAAAAGGACGTGATGAACAGCAATAAACATATAAAGGTTTTTTTCAAAGCAAATTTTTTATATACCCTTTGGGTTTTACAATTTTTTCTCAAAAATAGAAAATTTTAGTGAGGTGCTTCTTTCTAATGATGAAATAAAACAGAAAAAATATTCCCATAAAAATATCAAGTAAAAAACGCACTTGTTTGTGAGTTATTGTATTAAATTTGTTTTCAAACCATTGAATATGAATATTAAGTCGAAAATCCCCAATTTTATTACTTTATTAAACTTATTATCAGGCTGTATAGCTTTAGTTTTTGTAGCTAGAAATCGGTTTGATATTGTGTTTTTCTTTGTTTGTTTAGGTATTTTTTTGGATTTTTTTGATGGCTTTTTTGCACGATTGTTTAAAGTTCAAAGCCCATTGGGGGTTCAATTAGATTCTTTAGCAGATATGGTAACCAGTGGAGCTGTTCCCGGATTTGTGATGTTTCAATTGATTTTTAAGTATCAAAATCAAGGTATTTCAGTATTGGATGATTTTTTTCCAACTAACCATATTTTGCCTTTGGCAGGTTTTCTAATAACATTAGGTTCTTGTTATCGTTTGGCTAAATTTAATATTGATACCCGACAAACTAATTCTTTTATTGGTTTGCCAACCCCGGCGAATGCATTATTTATATTAAGTATCCCTTTAATTATAGATTCTACTACTTTTTTAGGACTAAAAGAATTCTTGAGTAACCCTTACTTTTTGATGGCGATTTCAGCTTTTAGTGCTTATATCTTAAATGCTGAGATTCCTCTCTTCTCTTTAAAAATAAAGAATTTTTCATGGGAAAGGCACAAGATACAAGTGCTTTTTTTACTGTTTTCCCTAATTTTATTGTTTAGTTTTAAGATACTAGGATTGCCATTAGTAATATTACTTTATGTTCTACTTTCTGTAATTCAAAATAAAACGGTTCAATAATCGTTTTAAGTTTCATTATTTTCTAATAAATGAGAAAACCGGTTAAAAGAAAACCTACTGTAAAAAGAAAATCCAGCCGTAAAAAATCGCCTTTTTCAGGAAAGTTTTTATCCATTGGAGCATTTTTATTATTTTTATTATTTATTGGAATTGCAGGATATCATTATAGAGAAGCATTGGCTTACTATTTTAGTTTTCGCTCCAGACACGAATTAAAAACGACTAATACTACAAAAATTGAAGGAGCAAGAATTTTTCAAGTATTAAGCAAACATTCCTCAAATGTCTTTGGTTTAGACGTTTCAGAATACCAAGGTGATATTCATTGGGAAGAAGTTAAAACAGTCGAAGATACCTTCCAACTAGAGTTTGCTTTCATCAGAGCAACTGCAGGGAAAGATAAAATTGACGCTAAATTTAAACATAATTGGTCGAAAGCAAAAGAAAACGGATTTGTTTGTGGAGCCTATCACTATTATCGTCCCAATGAAAATTCAATTAAACAAGCCGATAATTTCATCAAAACAGTTACGCTTAAAAAAGGAGATTTTCCACCAATTTTAGATATAGAAAACTTACCTAAAACACAATCAATCGATAGTTTAAAAGTTGGATTACGTCGATGGTTAACAAAAGTTGAAAACCACTATGGTGTTAAACCAATTATTTATTCAGGCGAAAGTTATTATAAAGATTTTTTGAAAAATGAATTTAAAGGCTACTCATTTTGGATTGCCAATTATAATTTTTTTGTAGAGCAAATTAAAGATGATTGGCTTTTTTGGCAGTTTACTGAAAAAGCTACGATTCCAGGCATCAAAGGTCCTGTCGATATCAATATTTATAATGGAACTCCAAAAATGTTGAATTATTCCGTTTTGCAATGACGTAATTTTAAAATTCCAACTTTTTTTTACGTAATTCAAAATTCTGTCCTAAATATACTTTTCTAACCATTTCATCAGCAGCAAGTTCTTCTGGATTACCGGCTTTTAAGATGCCGCCCTCAAACATTAGATAAGTTTTGTCCGTAATTGCCAACGTTTCTTGAACATTATGATCGGTAATCAGTATACCGATGTTTTTATTTTTTAATTGTGCGACAATGCGTTGGATATCCTCTACTGCAACAGGGTCAACTCCGGCAAAAGGTTCATCTAATAAGATGAATTTTGGGTCAGTTGCTAACGCTCTTGCAATTTCAGTTCTTCTGCGTTCACCACCTGATAATAGGTCACCTCTATTCGTTCTAATGTGTTGCAATCCAAATTCATCAATCAAACTTTCCATTTTTGCTTCCTGTTCAGCTTTGGATAGTTTGGTTAACTGTAAAACGCTTAAAATGTTGTCTTCGATGCTTAATTTTCTAAAAACGGATGCTTCTTGAGCTAAATACCCAATTCCATTTTGAGCTCTTTTGTACATTGGAAAGGCGGTGATTTCTAAATCGTCAAGAAATATTTTACCACTATTGGGTTTAACTAAACCAACAATCATGTAAAAAGAAGTAGTTTTCCCAGCACCATTTGGGCCTAATAAACCCACAATTTCTCCTTGGTTTACCTCTACAGAAACGCCTTTCACAACACTTCTTCCTTTGTATGTTTTAACAATATTTTCGGCTCTTAATTTCATTTTAATAGTTGCTGGGTACCTAAGTTATTGAAGTTCTGAGATTATATTTTAGTGCAAATAAACAAATTTTGTAGGTTGATTAGCTTAAATTAACAATAGATTATCTTATTTATGATTTTCTAAAGCTTCCCAAAATTCGTAAGCTCTACGTAAATGTGGAATAACAATTGTGCCTCCAACCAAGGTAGCAATTCCCATTGCTTCCATCATTTCTTCACGAGTTATTCCATGTTTATAACTAGTTTCTAAATGGTATTTGATGCAATCGTCACAGCGTAAAACGGCCGAAGCGACTAAACCTAATAATTCTTTTGTTTTTACATCCAATGCACCTTCTGCATAAGCATTGGTGTCTAAATTAAAAATACGTTTGATAATTAAGTTATTATCAGTAAGTAGTTTTTCGTTCATTTTGGAACGATAATCATTAAATTCTTGGACTATATCTGACATAGATTAGCTATTAATTTTTTTTGATTCTTTCAATTCTTTCAATTCTTTTCTAGTGACAAGAGAGCTAATCAAAATGCTAAATTCATAGAGTATCATAATGGGAATAGCAACAATCACTTGACTAATAACATCAGGTGGAGTAATTACGGCAGAAACTATTAATACAATTACCAAAGCATATTTTCTGTATTTTTTTAAAAATTCAGGAGTAACTAAGCCCATTTTGGACAAAAAGTAAATTATAATAGGTAATTCAAATAAAACACCACAAGCAATCACAGATGTTTTAATCATACTGGTATAAGATTCTAAATTGAATTCATTTACAATTTCAGTACTGGTAGAGAAAGAGCCAAAAAAGTATACAGAAAGTGGGGTAATAATAAAATAGCCAAATAGTACTCCTATGAAAAAAAGGAAAGAAGATATGATTACAAAAGCTCCTGCATATTTTTTTTCTTTAGAATAAAGAGCAGGACTTATAAATTTCCAAACTTCCCACAATATAAAAGGAAAACCTACTACAAATCCAACCGTTATAGATACCCATATTAATAAAGATACTTGTCCACCCATGTCAGTATTCTGAATAATAAATGGCATTTCAACATTGCAAATATCAGAATCTGTAAAACCAAAGAATTGGGTCACTTTACAAAAAAAACGATAAGTTATAAAGTCCGGATCTTTAGGACCGAATAGAATATCAGTAAAAATAAAATCACTGAAGAAAAAAGCGATAATAGCAAGGACCAAGATGATTGAAACACTTCGAACTAACATCCACCTTAATTCTTCAAGATGGTCTAGAAATGACATTTCTTTGGTGTTTTTATCCGCCATTATACAATTCCTTCTTTTAAAATATCATGTAAATGGATAACGCCTTTATAAATAGAGTCATCGCTCACAATGAGTTGTGTGATTGAAAAATCTTCCATGATGTTTAGTGCTTTCACCACCATATCATCAGATTCAATCATTTTTGGATTTACGGTCATTATGTCCCTCGCTGTAATGCCTTTGATTGTTTCTGTTTTACTTAGCATTCTTCGAATATCGCCGTCGGTAATGATACCAATAATTTTATCATTTTCTATTACAGCAGTAACACCTAATCTTTTTTCAGAAATTTCAAAAATAACAATTTGAATAGTTGCATCTGCTCGAACCATTGGTTTTCTGGAATCCTCCAAGATATCTTTAACCCGAAGTAATAATTTTTTGCCTAAAGCTCCGCCAGGGTGATATTTGGCAAAATCTTCACTTTTAAAATTTCTTATTTCCATTAGACAAACTGCTAAACAATCACCCATTACTAATTGTGCTGTTGTACTGTTTGTTGGTGCTAAATTATTCGGACAAGCTTCTTTTTCAACAGTAGTATCTATAACATAAGTTGAATTTTTAGCTAAAAAGGAGGATAGGTTCCCGGTCATAGCAATTAAAGTGTTACCAAAACGATTTAAAATGGGAACTAAAATTTTTATTTCAGGACTATTGCCACTTTTTGAAATACAAATTATGATATCGTTGGGTTGTACCATACCTAAATCACCGTGAACAGCTTCTGACGCATGTAAAAATAAAGAGGGTGTACCGGTAGAATTTAAAGTAGCTACAATTTTTTGTGCAATAATGGCACTTTTCCCAATTCCGGTTACAATCAAACGCCCTTTTGATTCATAAATCAACCGCACGCAATCAGCTAAGTCATCTGTCAGTAATTCAGAGAGTTTTGAAATGGCTTTACTTTCTGATAGAATGGTTTCTTTAGCGATTGCTAAAATTTTTTCTTTTGTTATCAAAACGGAATAGATATAAAATTTGTATGAATAAAAGAAAGTTGTATCTTTATGAATGCAAATTTAATTAAAATACCATTACATAAGAATGAATCCCAACGAAATTGATATTCACAAGGAATTAAAAAAGTATTTTGGTTTCGATTATTTTAAAGGCTTACAAGATCAAGTCATAAAAAGTATTTTGAATAAAGAAAATACTTTTGTTATAATGCCAACTGGTGGTGGTAAATCGTTGTGCTACCAACTGCCTGCTTTAATTCAGGACGGAACTGCAATTGTGGTTTCTCCTTTGATTGCTTTGATGAAGAACCAAGTTGATGCCATCAGAAGCGTTTCTTCGGAAGATGGTATAGCACACGTATTGAATTCTTCGTTAACCAAAACAGAAATAAATCAAGTTAAAAAAGATATTGTTTCAGGAATTACCAAATTATTATATGTTGCTCCCGAATCTTTAGCAAAAGAAGAGTATGTGGATTTTCTAAAATCGGTTCCAATTTCATTTATAGCCATTGATGAAGCTCATTGTATTTCAGAATGGGGACATGACTTTCGACCTGAATATAGAAACCTAAAAAATATTATTAAACATCTGGGAAATGTACCGGTCATTGGATTAACTGCGACTGCTACTCCAAAAGTGCAAGAAGATATTCTTAAAAATCTGGATATGTCTAATGCTACAACCTATAAAGCATCGTTCAATCGTCCTAATTTATTTTATGAAATACGCCCAAAAACAAAAAATATAGAATCGGATATTATCAAATTTATAAAACATAATAAAGGTAAGTCAGGTATTATCTATTGTTTAAGCAGAAAAAAGGTGGAAGAAATTGCCCAAGTTCTACAAGTTAACGGAATCAGTGTCGTTCCTTATCATGCGGGATTAGATGCTAAGACCAGAGCCAAGCATCAAGATATGTTTTTGATGGAAGATGTCGAAGTGGTTGTAGCTACAATTGCTTTTGGTATGGGAATTGACAAGCCGGATGTTCGTTTTGTAATTCACCATGATATTCCTAAATCATTGGAAAGTTACTATCAAGAAACAGGTCGTGCAGGTCGTGATGGAGGAGAAGGGCATTGTATGGCTTATTATTCTTATAAAGATGTTGAAAAACTTGAAAAATTCATGTCGGGAAAACCCGTTGCTGAGCAAGAAATAGGTTTTGCTTTGTTACAAGAAGTTGTTGCTTATGCCGAAACTTCGATGTCCAGACGTAAATTTTTATTACATTATTTTGGGGAAGAATTCGACAATGAAACCGGAGAAGGTGGTGACATGGATGACAATGTACGCAGTCCTAAAGCGAAAGCAGAAGCGAAAGCAGATGTGGTAAAAGTGCTTAAGGTTGTTCGGGATACAAAACATTTATATAAATCGAAAGAAATCGTATTTACCTTAATGGGTAAAATAAATGCCGTAATTAAAGCACATAGAACCGATACGCAAGACCTTTTTGGTTGCGGTAGTGATCATGATGAACGGTATTGGATGGCTTTGATACGTCAAGTATTAGTGGCAGGATTGTTATATAAAGATATCGAAACATATGGAATTTTAAAACTTTCAAAAGAAGGAGCAGAGTATATTAAAAATCCAAGTTCCTTTATGATGACTGAAGATCATGAATACAGTGAAGTAGAAGATGATGCAATTGTAGCTGCATCTAAATCTACCGGCACCGCAGATGAGGCCTTAATGGTTATATTGAAAGATTTACGTAAAAAAGAAGCAAAAAAAATGAGTGTGCCTCCTTTTGTAGTTTTTCAAGATCCTTCCTTAGAAGACATGGCATTGAAATACCCAATTTCAATTGATGAATTGAGTAATGTGCATGGTGTGGGAGAAGGAAAAGCAAAAAAATACGGAAAACCTTTTATCGAATTAATTGCTCGCTATGTCGAAGAGAATGACATTATTCGTCCAGATGATTTAATTGTTAAATCAACCGGAGCTAATTCGGCTAACAAATTATATATTATACAGAATATTGACAGGAAATTATCTTTAGAAGATATTGCTAAAGCTAAAGGATTGACTATGGATAATTTGTTGAAAGAGATGGAACAGATAGTTTATTCCGGAACGAAATTAAATATTAAGTACTGGGTTGATGAAATTTTGGATGATGACCAACAAGAAGAAATTCACGAGTATTTTATGGATTCTCAAACCGATAAAATAGAAGATGCTCTCAAAGAATTTGATGGTGAATATGATATTGAAGAATTGCGTTTAATGCGTATTAAATTTATTAGCGAAGTAGCAAATTAGTGTTCAGTAAGCAGTTTTTAGTAGGCAGTTACTGAACACTAAAAACTGCTTACTGCTCACTAAAAATTTCCCCTCGATGAGGTTTTAAAGCATCTCTTACTGCTAACATGTTTTCATCGGAAACAACAATAAATGCGATGGCATACATTTCATTGTATATTTCAAAACCGGTAATATTTATAGATAATTTTTCAGTAGTGATAAATTCCTTTAAGTGAATTTCATGGTGTTCCGCAGTTTTGGAGGAAGCAGGGCCTCTGAAATCCCAAATCAATTTTATCCTTCTTGACATCTTTTTTTTAGCAAAAGTAAATTCATTTCTATTACATTAATAATTCTTTCAACTATTATTTTTATTACTTTTTAAACATTAGTTAGAAAAACATGAAAAATTAAAACTTTTTTTTACATTTGAAAAAAAAAATCATATGAAAAACAATTACTTAACAAAAATTCACCTTCTTTTTTTATTTGTTATTAACCTCGGTTTTTCACAAACAAACTATACCGTTTCTGCAATTCCACATCAGATTTATACTTCAACTGCTACACCAATTACTACAAGCGATGATTTGCACTCTGGAGTAATTCCAATTGGTTTTGATTTTAATTATTTCGGAAATAATTTTAATCAATTGACTATCAGTACAAATGGTTATGTCAGTTTTAATTTAAATTTAGCAAGCACTTTCAGTGAGTGGAGTTTAAATGCTCAAATTTCTCAACTTAACATAAAGAACTCAATTTTTGCAAGTTATCACGATTTGTATAATTCAAATCAAACAGGTTCTATAACTTACTCGTTAGTTGGTTATGCACCATATAGAAAATTTGTTGTCTTGTTCGAAAATCAACCACATTTTTCCTGTTCGCAGTTAAAAAGCACATTTCAATTGATATTATATGAAACATTTAACTTCATCGATGTACAAATTGTTGACAAACCGGTTTGTTCTGCTTGGAATGGTGGAAACGCTTTAATTGGTATAATAAATGAAAGTGGTAGTATTTCCTTCACTCCTCCCGGAAGAAATACAGGAGTCTGGACAGCATCAAATGAAGGATGGCGATTTGCAAGACCAAATGTAAGTTCAGTATATTATTACACGGTTTGTGATAATGATTTAGATGGATTTGAATCGTTTAATTTGGACTTAATCAAAGAAGCTATCGATTCTAATTTACCGCAGAATGTAACAATTCATGAAACATTATCAGATGCAACAACGGGAGTAAATGCTTTGTCTGGAACAAATTATATTAACATAAATCCAAACAATCAAACACTTTATGCCGTTGGTGGCGGTACGATAACAGAAGTTGAAATTTCAGTTGTTAATTGTGCAAATGATTATGATTCAGATTCTGTTTCTACCGAATTAGAAGATGTAAATGGTGATGGAAATTTAGCTAATGACGATACTGATGGTGATGGAATTCCTGATTTTCTAGATAATGATGATGATGGAGATATGGTTTTAACCGAATTTGAATATGTTTTTGATTCCGGAAGAAGTTCAGATGACATAACTAATGTTGATACAGATTTAGACGGAATTCCCAATTATCTTGATAATGATGATGACGGAGATGGCATATTAACCATTGATGAAGATTACAACGGAAATAATAACCCGATGGATGATGACACAAACTCTAACGGAATTGCTGACTTTTTAGAAGAAAGTGTAGCATTGAGTTTAACAGATGTATCGGAGTTAAAAAGAGCAATATCCATTTACCCAAATCCGGCAAATAATTTGATTAACATCAATAATTTAAGTACTTTTTCAATTGATAATTTTAAAATATTTACGATTAATGGTAGTCTAATCAAAGAATTGAAAAATTCTGATTCCTATCAAAATATAGATGTGAGTCAACTACAATCCGGAGTATATTTTATCTACATTGAAGTAAATAATCAAAAACTAAATTATAAGTTCATTAAAAATTAGTTTTTTTTAAAATCTTGTTCTAAAAGGTTTGGCAATTGCTGAACCTTTTTTTATGCGGTACAAATTAAAAAAATTACTTTTGCAAAAAGATAACCATGCCCAAAGAACTTCTCATTCAAGTAGTACCCGAAGTTGCCGCCAATGATTTTTTATTAAAAGATCATGTGGCGAAGATGATTCGTATTACGCTATCAGAAGTTCAGCATATTTCGATTTTAAAACGTTCAATTGATGCTCGTCAGAAAGCTATTAAAATCAATTTGAAGTTGATTGTTTTTTTTCAAGGAGAACCTTTTTCTGAACAAAAAATCGAATTACCCCATTATCCAAATGTAGCCAATCAAAAAGAAGTTATCATTATTGGGGCAGGTCCGGCAGGGCTTTTTGCAGCTCTTCAACTTATAGAATTAGGCTTAAAACCTATTGTTATTGAACGTGGGAAAGATGTTCGCGGTCGCCGCCGAGATTTAAAAGCCATTAATGTAGACCATATTGTGAATGAAGATTCCAATTATTGTTTTGGCGAAGGCGGAGCAGGAACTTATTCCGATGGAAAATTATACACCCGATCCAAAAAAAGAGGTGATGTCGATAGAATTCTACAATTATTAGTAGGTTTCGGAGCTTCTCCATATATTTTAATAGAAGCTCATCCACACATTGGAACCAATAAATTACCACAAATTATTCAAGATATTCGTGAAAAAATCATCGAATGCGGCGGACAAGTTTTGTTTGAAACCCGTGTGACGGATTTTATTGTCAAAAACAATGAAATGCAAGGAATTGTAACCCAAAATGGAGAATCAATTTCGGCTAACAAAGTCATTTTAGCCACCGGACATTCCGCTCGTGATATTTTTGAATTACTAGAAAGAAAAAAAATTCTGATCGAAGCCAAACCTTTTGCCTTAGGGGTTCGTGCAGAACATCCACAGGAATTGATTGATTCGATTCAGTATAGTTGCGATTTTCGAGGTGACTATTTACCACCGGCTCCCTATTCAATCGTTAAGCAAGTGAATGGTCGTGGGATGTATTCGTTTTGTATGTGTCCGGGTGGCGTAATTGCTCCGTGTGCTACCAGTCCGGGTGAAGTGGTTACCAACGGTTGGTCGCCTTCCAAAAGAGACCAAGCTACTGCCAATTCCGGTATTGTAGTAGAATTAAAATTGGAAGATTTTAAACCTTTTGCCAAATTTGGAGCCTTAGCCGGAATGGAATTTCAAAAATCCATCGAACAAAAAGCGTGGCATTTAGCTGGACAGACACAGAAAGTTCCTGCACAACGCATGATTGATTTTACGCAAAATAAAATTTCTACTTCGATTCCTAAAACATCCTATGTTCCGGGAACAACTTCGGTTGAAATGGGACAGGTTTTTCCCGGATTTTTAGCCCAAATCATGCGAGAAGGTTTTTTGCAATTCGGTAAATCAATGAAAGGATATTTAACTAACGAAGCCATTTTGCATGCACCGGAAAGTCGAACATCATCACCGGTTCGAATTCCCAGAGATACTCAAACCTTAGAACATCTTCAAATTAAAGGACTCTATCCTTGTGGAGAAGGAGCAGGATTTGCCGGAGGAATTGTTTCTGCTGCTATTGACGGCGAAAAATGTGCGGTGAAAATTAAGGAGAGTTTACATATCTTATAGACTTCAACACCCGTTAAATTTTTCACAAAACCATATAAATCGAAATAAAAACGAACTTTTTCATACCTTTGAAGAGCTATAAAAGTGCTATGAAAGAAGAAAAAGTAATTTTAGTCAATCAGAAAGATGAACCAATTGGTTTGATGAATAAATTGGAAGCTCATGAAAAAGCGGTTTTGCACCGTGCCTTTTCTGTTTTTATTTTAAATGATAAAAACGAAGTCATGCTTCAACAACGAGCTCATCAAAAATACCATTCTCCATTATTGTGGACAAACACATGTTGTAGTCATCAACGGGAAGGTGAAACCAACATTCAAGCAGGGACGAGACGGTTGAGTGAGGAAATGGGTTTTTCTGCCGAATTGAAGGAGTTGTTTCATTTTATTTATAAAGCTCCTTTTGATAATGGTTTGACAGAGCATGAATTAGATCATGTGATGATTGGATATTACAATAACAAACCAATAATTAATCCTGATGAAGTGGAAGATTGGAAATGGATGAGTATTGAAGCCATTAAAGAAGACATGCAAATTCACCCGGACATTTATACCGTTTGGTTTAAAATTATTTTTGACGAGTTTTATCATTATTTAGAAGAGCACAAACTATAACCTTTTACCAATTACTTTTAACCATTTGCCATGAAAGTTACTGTTTCCAGAAAAGCTCATTTTAACGCAGCTCATCGATTGTATCGTAAAGATTGGACGATGGAAAAAAACGATTTGGTTTTTGGTAAGTGTAATAATCCAAATTTTCACGGACATAACTATGAATTAATTGTCAGTGTAACCGGAGAAATTGACACGGAAACAGGTTTTGTCTTGGACGTAAAGATTTTATCCGATTTAATTAAAGAGCATATTGAAGAGGCTTTTGACCATAAAAATCTAAATGTAGATGTACCTGATTTTTTTGATTTGAATCCAACAGCTGAAAATATTGCCGTTGTAATTTGGAATAAATTGCGACATCAAATAAAAAATGAATTAGAATTGGAAGTTGTTTTGTATGAAACACCACGCAATTTTGTAACCTATAAAGGAAACTAAAATGGCACTGAAAGTTGGAGACAAAATTCCTCGGTTTACCGCAAAAGATACAAACGGAAATATTTTTGACAGTTCAATAGTATTGAATAAAAAACCGGTAGTAATTTATTTTTATCCAAAAGACGATACACCGGGTTGTACAACGCAAGCTTGTTCGTTTAGAGATCAATATGAAGATTTTACTTATTTAGGTGCTGAAGTAATAGGAGTCAGCAGTGATTCAATCGCTTCTCATCAAAAGTTTGTTTCGAAGTACAAGCTTCCTTTTATTTTATTATCGGATGAAGATAAAAATATCAGAAAACTTTTTGGTGTACCAACCGCTTTATTTGGACTTCTTCCGGGACGTGTAACTTATGTAGCAGATGAAAATGGAATTATACTATTGATTTTCGACAATTTATCGGCTAAAATTCACATTGAAAAAGCACTTGAGATGCTTAAAAAAATAGTATAAGTGTTTGATAAGAAGATAGTATCAAATCAATTGCTTATTTTTGACCTTTGCAAGAAAAAAAATGACCACACCACTTTATCCTTTTACTTTTGAGCCCATTTTTAAAGAACGCATTTGGGGAGGAACAAAACTACACGATTATTTGAACAAACCCATTTCTTCTGAAATTACGGGAGAAAGCTGGGAATTATCAACGGTTCCAAATGATGTAAGTGTTATCAATAATGGCATTTTAAAAGGGAAAAATCTAAATGAATTAATAGATCAATTTCCGGAAGAAATTTTAGGAAAAGAAGTTTATAGCAGATTTGGAAAACAATTTCCTTTGTTATTCAAATACCTAGATGCTCGGGAAGATTTGTCGATTCAATTGCATCCAAATGATGAATTGGCCAAAGCCAGACACAATTCTTTTGGAAAAACGGAAATGTGGTATGTGATGCAAGCTGATAAGGGTGCTCGTTTGATTATTGGATTTAAAGAAGAAACTAATCAAGCTGACTATTTAAGCCACTTAAACAATAAAACTTTACTCAATATATTAAATGAAATTCCAGTTAAAAAGGGTGATGTTTTTTTGTTAGAAACCGGAACTGTTCATGCTATTGGTGGTGGAATTTTATTAGCAGAAATTCAACAAACTAGTGATATTACTTACCGAGTTTATGATTGGGACAGGGTAGATTCCAACGGAAAAGGGCGTGAATTACATACGGATTTGGCTTTAGAAGCAATCAACTTTCAAATAGTATCAACAAAAAAAGAATATTCGGTAATTGAAAACAAAAAGATTTCAGTTCTTGATTGTCCTTATTTTAAAACAAATATTATTGAACTCAACGGAGAAATTCCAATTCATAAAAGCAAAGATGCATTTACTGTATTGATGTGTACTGATGGAAATTTTGAGTTATGTTTAAATGATGAAAAGTACTTTTACAAAGCAGGTAATACCGTTTTAATATCGGCTGTTCTAACATCATTTTTATTAAAGGGAAAAGCAACATTATTAGAAATTACTGTTTAGGAAACGAAACCAATTTATTTAATTCTAATTTTTTACGTACTTTTGCACCGCAATTAAAATATATATAAAAATGGCAAGTATTAAAAATTTGAAGAAAGACATCAATTTTGTGATGGGAGATATTATTGAGGCGGTTTATATCCACGAAATGACAACTACTGGAAAACCAACTGAGAAATCAAATGCGTTGATTGATGAAGCTATTGCAACTTTTGACACGTTAATTTCTAAAGTAAACAACAAAAAAGTTGAAAGTCGTAAAGCTCATTTAAAACAAGTAGAAAAAGATTTGGAATCAGCTGCGATTCAATTGGTTCAAAAAGTGAACGCACTTTAATCCAATTTTTTGATAAAAAAAGTGCCTTTTTGTTTTGGAATATTCAATTTCAAAATTATATTTGCACTCAGATTGAGACGCCGATGTAGCTCAGCTGGCTAGAGCAGCTGATTTGTAATCAGCAGGTCGTGGGTTCGAGTCCCTCTATCGGCTCTATTTTTTGAAAGGATAACTTAACGGTTATCCTTTTTTTGTGAAATTCGGTACGAGAAGTTTATCCCGATTTTTATACGGAAGGCCCTCTATCGGCTCAATTTTAAGGACAACTTTTACTGTTGTCCTTTTTTTTTGAAATAGTTTGAACCTAAAGATAAGTTAATTTGATAGTATGGAAGTTGCTTTAAATGTATTTAAAAAAACCATAAGTTTTAATCTTATGGTTTTTAGTTTTATTGTTGTTCTTCCTTTTTTCTTTTTTCAATAAATTCGATCAGTAATTTTCCATATTTAGACTGAGCTACTTTGGGCGACATTGAATGATGAATGGTATCTAAATATTTAATTTGGGCATCATAAATCTCAGACAAAGCAATATAAGGACTCACTTCAAATTCTTTTTGAGTTAAAGCAAAGTTTATAGCATATAAATATTTGCGTTTAAGTAATTGTTCTTTTGCTTTTTGAATACTGTCTAGTTGAACAAGATTGTAGTTTTTTTGAGCATTTATTTCTTTTTCTATCAATCCTAATTGTTGATTTGAAAAACGAGCATTTATTTTTTTGAAATTCAAATAGAGGTCATTATTTTTTGAACCTTTTACAACAGCATCTGCATAAAACGTTTCTAAATTGGTTTCTAATGAAAGTTCTCCGGGTTCAGCAAAAACTACTAAATTATTGTCTAAGGAGTTTGTTTGACCTCTGTCTAAAAAGAAATATAACATTTCCGGCGAATCAATTGTCAAATAGCTGTCGAAAGATGATTTTCCATTGAAAATTATAGAATCAATCACAACTAAACTGGTGTCTTTTAGTTGTTGTATGAATAATTTTCCTTGCTTGATTCCATTTATGTTTCCTGAAATATGTAGGTTATAGTCTTTTTTATTTTCTTTCTCACAGGCTACAAATAAAAGAAGTATGGTAAAAAGTAGGGCTATTTTAGTAATGAATTTCATTTGTTTATATGTCTTTTGAATTTGGTTGCAAAATAGGGATTTTTTGAAAAACTGAAGTTCTTTTTTAGAGGATAGTTTTAAAAATTAAAAATCCCTGAATGATTACTTTCAGGGATTTTTATCTTTTGATATCTTTTGATTTAACCTTTTAGCCAAGCTTCACGAATTGTTTTTTTGGCATCGTCTGTAGCTTGATATCCATCTACTTCATCCATTGGAATTTGTACTGTTCCTTTTAAGGTAATTTCTTTATCTTCTCTTTTTATTTTAAAAGTAATCGGGTCATTTTCTTGCCATGACATGCTTCCAATAATCATATCATAAATGTTGTCTAAATTATATGCTGTATCATCAACGGCAAGAATAATATCTCCGCCTTGTAATCCTAGCGATTTCATAAAACTATTTAACTCAATTCCCGGTAGAACAATAATTTCTTTGGTCGAAGGATTTACGGTGATATAGGGTGTTTGACCTTTTAGAAAAACATTTCCCGGAATTTGGATTTTAGTTTGGGTAACACCCATTTTGCCAAAAAATTCATCATAAGGAAGCGGTGTAGAACCTGCTACATAAGTTGTTAAAAATGTTCGAATCTCAGGATAGGTCAGAGAAACAATTTTATCAAACAATTCGCTGTCATCAAATGGTTTAGCATCACCAAATTCTTTAGATAATTTTTGCATCAAATCAAGAATTCCTCTTTCCCCATTTGAGCTCTCCCGTAATTGAATATCCAAACACATTCCAATTAAAGCTCCTTTTTCATAAACATTTAAGTAAGCATCTTTATATTGTTTTTTTAGAACCTCTGCACTCATTTTAGTGAATGGCATGGTTTCATCATAGCGTTTAGAATTAGTAATTTTACCAGCCATTCTTTCATAAAAATCATCTTCTGAAATTAGTCCTTGGTTCACTTGAAATAAATTGGCAAAATATTCTGTAATCCCTTCATACATCCATAAATGCTGTGACATTTTTGGAGTGTTGAAATCAAAATAATGAATCTCTTTAGAATGTACACTCAAAGGCGTAACAATATGAAAAAATTCATGCGAAACCACATCAACTAAACTTTGTTCTAATTGTTCTGCCGGCATTGCTTCAGGAAAAACAACAGTTGTTGAGGTATTGTGTTCCAAAGCACCATATCCTTTAGCATCCGATGTTTCATAATCTGATAAATAAAGTAAAATGGCATATTTTTTTGTGCTATTTACCTTTCCTAAAAATTTCTTTTGGGCTTTCATCATTTTTTCCATCGTTGGTTTCAAATCTTCCGCTTTGAATGTTCCTTTAGGTGAATAAACACTTAAAATAATTTCCATATCATCCACCATAAATGTGGTGTAATTTGGCTTATTATACATAATTGGATGATCTACCAATTCAGCATATCTTGAAGCTGTAAATACATCACTACTTTCACTCTTATCCAAATCAATCATTGCAGTAGCTCCAAATAAATTGGTAGGTTTTGTGATTGATAACCGATAAGGAAGTTCTTTCAAGTCTATGAAGTAACCTACGAAAGCATGCGTGTTGATAACAAAATTGAGTCCTTCTGCAATGTTAGTTCCTGCCGGTGAAAATATATCCCCTTTTCCAAACTCAGAACCTGATTCGGAATCATAGGTATCATTTACTAAATAAGTAACTTTTGCTAATGATTTAGCTTCTTTTATTACCCATGAATTTTCATCCATTTTAGCTATCACAAGTTCTTTTCCTTTAGCATCATAGGCTTTGAAATTGTCAATATAACGTCCGTAATCATCTTCGGAATAGGTTCCGGGAACTATTTTAGGAAGATAGAAAGTAGTTTCATTGGTTTTTATTTTTGGTGGAATGATGGTAACCGCTACTCTGTCATTGTTAATATTGACTAAGTCAATAGAAACCTGAACTTCGTTGGTTTTGTTTTGAGCGGTTGCAATGGAAAGGTTTAACAGTAAAAATGTATTGGTAACGACTATCGATAAAAATGATTTTTTCATGAAATAATTATATAATTGATAATAAGTTGTAATAGTTCTTATTTTGTTACAAATAACAACAAAAAACGCTTTTATTCAAAGCGTTTAACTGTTAAGTGTTTGATAAAGTTTATTTAGTTTGTAATAGAATCCAATCTTTTATATCTGTTAATACAGTAGGAGAAAAGGTTTGTTCAATTGTTCCGTATTCTTCAACTGCACCGGTTTCACATTCTTGAAATAAGTGATTTAAATTAGGGTATACTTTAAGGGTAACTTTTTTATTTCCACCTTTTGATAACGAATTTTTAATGCCTTCTGTATTTGCTTTAGAGGGAACTTGTAAATCCTTTTCTCCATTTAAAGCCAGAACAGGACATTTTACTTTTTCTAAATAGAGACTTGGATTAAATTTCATAAAACTTCGATACCAAGGAGAGCTTAATTGTTCGATTTGTTGAGCAATCATTTGCTTTTTATCAGATTCGCTAAGTTGTTCTAATTGGGAGTTTTCATTTGTTGTTTTTTCCAGAATGGTGACTAATTCCTTTTTAACCGTTTCATCATCAGCATCACTTTTTACGATTGTGTAAATAGATTGATTTATTTTTCTGGTTTCACTTAGTTGTTCTTCCGTCATACCGGCAACTTTTCCAATTTGATAGGCTTGATCCAATAAAAGCTCCATACACGGAATTCCGGGACCGGCTAACAATATGATAAAATCGATAGTTTTATCTTTTGAAGCAACAATAGGGGCAATCATACCACCTTCGCTATGCCCTATTAATCCAATTTTTTTAGAATCAACTCCTGATTTTGTTTTTAAAAATGTGACTGCAGCTTCAACATCTGTAGCAAAATCATAAGAAGTGGCAAGTGAACGATCACCCTGAGATTTTGAAACGCCTCTGTCGTCAAAGCGAAGCACTCCAATGCCATTTTTAGTTAAGTAATCGGCAATCACCCAGAAAGATTTATGTCCAAAAATTTCTGAATTACGGTCTTGTGGTCCACTTCCTGAAATCAATACCACTACCGGATAAGGTTTGTTGTTTTGAGGATATGTTAAGGTTCCTGCCAAAGTTATTTTGTCTTTTTTATTTTCAAAAGTTACTTCTTCAATTCCATAATCAAATTTACCTTTTGGTTCTTGTGGTCGATTTAATTTGGTTTCTTCCATTTTCTCCCGGGACAGATTTAATGGAAAGTTTTGGCCGTTTTGAGAAAAAGTACCTTCAAAAACAGTTTCAGCATTTAATTTTCCCGTATAAGAAAATCCGGCTGCGTCAAACGTAATTTTTAAAAGATTATCTTGAAAAGTAACGGATGATAAGGGAATGCCATTTGCATTTTGTTGCGGAACACTCATGGTTCCGGAATAGTTGTTTTCATTTTTGGAAATTGTAAAACTTAGTCTTAATTCGGATCCCGTGACACTTATTTTTCCATACCATTCACCGGTAATATCTTGAGAAAATGATGCTATTGAATAAAAAAGGACAACTAATAAACTGATTTTTTTCATTTTTATAAAGATTAATTAAAAGTGGTAATTATATATTTTGAAACAATTTCTACTACAAGAATGGTAAAAATAAATAGTATAATGTTTTTAATTCCTTTAGCATTTGTCGCTACTTTAAAACCATTCCATAAAAGCACGGAAAACCAAATCAAAGTAAATATAGCTACAAAGCTGAATAGCATTAACAGTATTATGTCCGGAGTTGAAATAGCATTAAAACTTCCAGCTACCATAATGTCATAAGTACGATTACTCACGTCATACATTACATTGTTGAAATTAAAAAAAGGTAATATATAAAAAGGAATTCGGGCAATTAAAGAAGCGTTTAATACATCTACAAAACGCGTTTTCGAATTGATTAATTTCCCGGTCATAAACAATAGCGTAGTTAATAGGACAGTATTAAAAAAATTATCGAGAACTACTTCAAAAAAAGTGACTGATTCTAATAAATGAAAATCAATTATACCGTCAAAGCGACCATTGAAAGAGTAGCCTAAAAAGGAACCAATTAAGGTCATTACTAATCCAAAAATTAAAAGTTGACGTTCTGAGTAAAGTTCAAAAGGATTATATAATTGTTTCATTATTTAGTCAATTACTTTATAATTGTTTCTACTATTTTTTTTAATTCTTCCGGTTTTTGGGTGCCAATTAAAAGATTTTTTCGGTTTAAAAAATGCAATTCTAAGCCCATATTTCCGGCTACATTAAATGCCTTTCCGTTTCTGCCGTATCGAACACCCCAACCTCCATAATCAAAAATTGGACTATATTTGATTACATCCATTTGACTTATTTCTGAAAAAAAATATTTTCTTTCTTTCCAATGAAAAGGGAAGAAACGTATTGAAATATAGTCTTTTGTAATGATTGTTTCAAGGGTTAAAAAATAAAAAACTAAGATAAAAATCCCAAAAAATATAAAATAGAAACTAAGAAATAAAATTGATATTTTATTGTTTTCAAATTCATTTAACAATAAATATCCGCCTGTTAGATTTGTTCCAATAATGATTGTCCAAACCCACCATTGTGTGAATTTTTGATTTTCCTGAAATAATAGTTTGTCATTCATTGACTAATTTATTTTGCGTTTTTTTAATTTTTTCTATCATGTCATCCAGTTTATTTCGAACAGTTGGATAACTATTGCCCATTTGAATGGCCATTTCTTTTAAACTTCCACTAGAAAGAAAAAACTGCAGTATAAAATTTTGTTCTTCTTCCGAAAGTTTCAATAGTAATGGTAAAGAAAAGTTTCCGGAAACTTGTGTTTGACAAGTTTCACAAGTTAATTGTGAAACAGAGAGGGAACTTTCACAACTCGGACAGTGGATAGGTAGTTTAGGCTTCATTTTAAACAAAGTTTATTCAAAAGTAAATAATGTTTAAATAAATATCAATATAATTTAAGTTTATTTTAATTTTTGAATAAAAAAAGCATTCCGAGAGAAGAATGCTATGTGTTTATTGAATATATTTTATCGTTTGGATATCTTGTTGTGCGTAATTTGACGTTGGAGTGAACATTTGAAGCGATCAATGCCATTTACTCTTTTCTTAGCATGTTTGGTAGCTCTTCCTTGTACACGTTCCCGCCACATTTTAAAACTCGAAGCCTTCATTTCTGTTCGCATGAGTTCAATGGTTTGCTGTTCAGAAATTCCAAACTGAAAAGTGATGGCTTCAAAAGGGGTGCGATCTTCCCAAGCCATTTCTATTATTCGGTCTATTTGCACCGCTGTAAAATATTTTGGAAGTAGAGACATTTTTAATCAAAAAGCAAATAACGTCAGAAAATAAAAAAACTCTTGGTGAACAAAAGTTAAAATATACTTAATCAAATTTATTTTTGATATAGTATTTGCTGTCTAAATCATCAAAATCATCAATAATTGGTTTTGGTTTAGGTTTACTAGCCGTAACTTTCTTTTTCCAAAGTTCAAAATCATCTTTTGAAAGTCGTTTTCTCATGATTTCAGTAACTTCGTTTTCGGAAATTCCAAATTCAACCTTAATTACTTCGAAAGGTTTTTTTTCCTCTTGAGCCATACTGATAACGCGTTCAACTTGTTCGTTATCCAGTTCCACTCTTTTACTTTTTTTCATTAGTTCAAAAGCACAATTAATATTTAATTTAAAGTTTCAAATTCTAAACCAATATTAGTAAAAAAATAAATTACTTTTTCAAACTACACTTATTTTTTTAAATTAAAGTTTAGGAGCTCTGTATTTTTGAAATGGTATTTTTAACAAATTGACTAGTTGGTTGTTCTCTTCCGGTTTCATATGGGTATCAACGCCATAAATAATTTTTTCTCTATCTAAATATGAAAACGTTCCAAATAGTCTATCCCAAACAGAAAATATATTTCCATAATTACTGTCTGTGTAAGGTAATTTATAGTGATGGTGCACTTTGTGCATATCGGGTGATATAATAAAATAACTTAACAATTTATCAATTTTTTTAGGAAGTGGAATATTGGCATGATTAAATTGTGAAAAAAATACAGAAAGTGATTGGTATAAAAAAACCATCCACATCGGGCTTCCTACTATTAAAACACCAATAACAGTAAAGATGAAACGAATGATGCTTTCTCCTGGATGATGTCGATTGGCCGAAGTAGTGTCAATCCATGTATCGGTGTGATGAATTAAATGAAAACGCCATAAAAAAGTTACTTTATGTTCAATCAAATGAACCAAATAGGCTGCAATCAAATCGAGTAAAAGTAAACCAACAATGGTGTAAACCCATATATTCATTTGCGGCAGCCATTGTAGAATTCCGAAATTTTGTTGTACGGCAAAATCGGCTGCTAATAACAAAATAAAAGCCATCAGAAAATTGATGATTATAGTGGTTATCGTGAAGAAAATATTTATTCCTGCATGTTCAATTTTATTGTATTGAAATTTGAATAATGGATAAGCGTTTTCAATTAGCCAAAAAAGGGTAATACCTCCAACTAGAATGAGACCTCTGTGAAGTGAGGAAATGCTTTCAAAATAATCAATGATAGTTTGCATTTATTTTTTTTACTAATTTAAATAATATTTTGATTTAATTTTAGCGATTATCTTATAATTCTAAAAGTTAGATTAATTCTAGTGCCAATTGGTTTTGATGTTTTCGGAATTTGATGTTTCCAAAAATGTTGTGTTTCACCTTTCATAATTAACAGGCTACCGTGTTCTAACGTAATTTTTTGTTTACACTCTTTAATTTCATTATGTTGTAAATGAAAAACTCTTTCTGCCCCAAAACTAATTGAGGCAATTATTGGATTTCGACCTAGTTCTTTTTCATTATCTGCATGCCATCCATTACTGTCTTTACCGTCACGATATTGATTTAGTAAAACTGTTGTGAAATTTTCAGGACAAATTTCTTCCACTTCATTTTTGATAAACATTAGCAAAGGATTCCATTTATGAGGTTGCATTACGATATTAGAATAAGAATATTTTTTACCAGCATTTCCATATAAAGAGGTCAATCGAGGTTGAGGATATGTTTGACCAAAAACAGTAATATTGTCTTGTTGCCAAGGAATTTCATTTTTTAATTTTTGAAATAATTCATTAGATTTTTCTACTGAAAATAAATTTGGATAATACTCGATTTCAGCGTCGGGTAGATCAAATACAATTTTTTCTTTTGGAAATAATGAATTCATTTGGTAAAAATAAAAAAAGCGATGGAAAACTCCATCGCTTAAGGTAAATTAAGAAGTAAAATTATTATTCTTCATTTTTTTGTAACACATTTTTATAAATAAATCCGGCAACAATTGCTCCTAAAATTGGGGCAAGCCAGAAAAGCCATAGTTGACTCAAAGGTTCTCCTCCTACAAAAATAGCCTGGGAAGTAGAACGAGCCGGATTAACAGATGTATTTGTAATAGGAATACTGATTAGATGAATTAACGTTAAACCTAAACCGATTGCAATTCCTGCAAATTTACCGTTAGCAAATTTATCAGTAGCTCCAAGTATTATCAATAAGAAAAACATTGTCAATATGAATTCTGCTACAAAAGCTGTTGTCATCGAATAGCCTGAAGGGGAAAAAGCACCATAACCATTGGATGCAAAAGCACCAGCTTGGGTGTTGTCAATACCAACAAAGTTATCTTGACCGTTCATAATAAAGTAAAGCGTTGCAGCTGCGGCAAGAGCTCCTATGCATTGAGAAATGATATAAGGTAAAAGTTCTTTGGCGTCAAAACGTCCGCCAGCCCAAAGTCCAAATGAAACAGCCGGGTTAAAATGACCACCTGAAATATGCCCAACACCATAAGCCATCGTTAGTACGGTTAAACCGAAAGCTAACGAAACTCCGGCAAACCCGATTCCTAAATCGGGAATTCCTGCAGCAAATAGTGCACTTCCGCAACCTCCAAAAACCAACCAATAAGTTCCAAAAAATTCTGCAAATAGTTTTTTCATAAAATTGTAGTTTAATTAATATTTAGTGTAGTCATAAGCCCAAAAAATCAAAGCAAATTGTAAAGTTAAACGTAATATTCTAATCCATTTTGGTAATCCCAATATCCATTTTCATTCTTATACATATTTAGATTTGTCGGAAATAGTGCCAGTAATAATATGATTATTCCCCAAGACGCAAAAGGGCTGAATTCTGGAATACATAGTAAGAATCCCAATAAAATCTCCGCAATTCCTGAAGTGTAATTCAATAATTTGGGATTTGAAAAATAGGGAGGAATTATTTTTAAAAAAAATTTCGGATTTCGAAAATCACTAAATACGGCGGCTATTATATCTGTAGCTGACATAAGGTACAAATGCCAAGGTAAATTCATAAATGAATTGCTTTGTTTAATACGAATTTATAAAAAAAATGTTAATAAAAAGTAGAACAGTAAAATATTTTTTCGAAATAAGCATTAAATCTTTCTTATCAAATTGATATTCATGACAACAATCGCAAGAATGATAAGAATAATTCCAAACCATTGCAAACCATTTATTTTTTCACTTAAAAGGAAATAAGCCATAAGAACTGAAACCGGTAATTCTAGCGAGGATACAATACTTCCAAGTCCAATGCCTGTCAAAGGAAAACCGGAATTTAATAGCACTGGTGGAATAATAGTGCCAAAAAGAGCAACAATAATTCCCCATTTTAAAAAGATTTCAAAATTAAACGGGGTTGATTGTGTTACTATTGAAAAGAGAAAAACGATGATTGCTCCCCCTAGGAGCATGTATAGACTTCGTTGTGCAGAGGTAATTTCTGTGGCCACGCGATTGGCTGTAAACATGGTAGTCGTAAAGGAGGCAGCTGCTAAAATTCCCCAAAATAATCCACGCCAATCTAAAGCAATTTCATTTTGAATTAAATTTGTTGCTAAAATTGTTCCAATTAATACAATGAAAACAGCCATTATTTTTTGATTCGAAGGTAGTTTTTTATCTAAAATCATTTCTAATAATACCCCCATCCAAACGGTTTGCATGAGTAAGACAATAGCAATGGAAACATCGATGTATTTCACACTTAAGTAATAGAAAACACTTGTCATGCCTAAAGAAGTTCCTGCCAACATTAAATGAAAAATATTTTTCCTAGTTGCTTTAAAAGCTATGTTTTTATTTTTAACTAGTTGGAAAGAGTTGATAAGAAGCACACCAATGATTCCATATACAAATTGAGCTGTAGTGACTTCAGCAGTTGTGAAATTCTCGTCATAAGCTAATTTAACAAACGTAGCCAACATGCCATAACTTGTCGCTCCAAGGGCAACTAAGAAAACTCCTTTCAGTACTCGATTTCCGAACATATTTGATTTTTAAAAAGCGGGCAAAGATAGGGAAAAGTTACGAGTTGCGGGTTGAGAGTTTCAAGTTTAATTTTTTTTGTATTGTCAATACTATTTATCGTGAGTTCGATATAAAAAATCAAAAAAAAGTATTAAAAAAACGAATTATTTAGTATATTTATAGTGCTGAAATACAAACATTTAACTAAATAATCCGCTATGCTTTCAAGATATAAAATTACAGAAATTTTTGTTTCCGTTGACGATTTTTGTCAAGAATTTGAACCAATGTTGAATTCCAAGCGCATAGGTAAGGCAAAAATTAGGAATACACCCAGCAAACTTTCTATGTCTGAAGTAATGACTATACAAATTATTTTCCATCATTCTGGTTTCAGAACCTTCAAAGATTTTTACTTAGGATACGTTTGTATTCATTTGAATGATTTGTTTCCAAAAACAGTCAGTTACAATCGCATGACAGATCTTAACTCTAAAAGTATGTTGCATCTTTTTGCCTATCTAAAAAGTTTTGGATTAGGAGATTGCACAGGGATAAGTTTTATTGATTCGACTCCCTTAAGGGTTTGTGATAATCGACGAATTCATCAACATAAAA
>Ga0164292_10000279_pt1 | contig 37787 bp, 34 predicted proteins | sample GEODES117metaG_FD_111486 | JGI IMG/M metagenome (GOLD analysis project Ga0164292, IMG submission 111486) | Eutrophic lake water microbial communities from Lake Mendota, Wisconsin, USA - GEODES117 metaG | ecosystem: Environmental > Aquatic > Freshwater > Lake | place: USA: Lake Mendota...
GCCACGGCCTTTGTCGGCCAGCGGCACTTTGACGACCCCGATCTGCTGGATCGGCGCTTCACATGGACCCGCTAGCGCTTGCCCGCCGCCTTGGGGTTCGACCGGTCAGTTTGCTGGGCTTGGCGCTTGAGCTTGTTTTAGCCTCGGCCACCGCTGCCCAGGGTACGGTCGCCCCAAGCGATGGCCCGGGCCTTAGATGGGTCGGTCGATTCGATGCCACGTTGGCGCCCTGGCAAGAGATCCGGCTCAAATCGGGTCAGCGACCCAACACCTTCCGGTTTGCCGTCTGGGACGAGGTCAAGGCAGTCGAGGTCACCTCGCGGGCCAGCATGTCGCTGCTGGGACGGCCTATCACGGTCGACCTCAACGCGACCCCGGTGTTGTGCTGGCGCTGGCGCATCGGCGCAACCTTGAGCCAGGCCGACATGCTCAGGCGAGACGGCGATGACTATGCCGCGCGGGTTTACGTCAGCTTGCGCCTGCCAGCGTCTGCGCTGGGGCTGGGCCTGCGCGCACAACTGGCGCTTGCCCGTGCGATGTGGGGCCCGGACGTGCCCGATGCGGCGATCAATTATGTGTGGGACAACCGCCAGCCGGTTGGGACGACGCGCCCCAACGCCTACACCGATCGCGCCCAGATGATCGTGCTGCGCAGCGGCGACGGCGAGGCCGGCCGATGGGTCTGGGAGCGGGTCGACGTGCGCCGCGATGCGACGCGGCTGTTTGGCCCAGGCACCGAGGCGGTTCAACTCGCGATCACGGCCGACACCGACAACACCCAGTCGTTTGCCCGGTCCGGCTTTGCCGATTTCCACTTCGTGGCAGTCGACCGAGCTTGCGAGGAGGGGTAGAGGCACAGCCACAGCCCAGATGCGTCTGCCCCGAACTCCACCATCGCGCTCTATCAACGCGCTCCATCAAAGGCCCATGCCTTAAATCAATGCGGTGCTCAGCCAGGGGAAGGCGCACACCAGCAGCAGCACCAGGAACATGGCGCCCACGAAGGGCAGGGCGCCGGCGAAGATGCTTTCGACGGACACCTTAGGGTCGTTGAGGGTGGACTTGACCGTGAACACCGAGATGCCAAAGGGGGGTGTGAGCAGCCCCATCTCGACGGCCAGCACGGTGATCACGCCGAAATGGATCAGGTCAAAGCCGAAGGCCTGGGCGATCGGTGCGGCCACCGGGGTCATGATCAGCAAGATCGAACTGGAGTCGAGGATCATGCCCAGGAGCAGCACGATCGCAATGTAGAGCGCCAGAAACCCGTAGGGGCCCAGGCCGGCATCGCGCACCACGTCGGCAATCGCGACGGGCACCCCTGCCACACTGAGCATGCGGCTGTAGAAGGCTGCTGCCACCAGAAGGATCAAGATGGTGCATGACACGCTGCCTGTCTCGTGTAGGACGCGCCACAAGTTGCCCTTTCCCAGCGACCGGCGCATCAGTGCAATCACCAGCGCACCAAAGGCGCCTATGCCACCGGCTTCGGTCGGCGTAAAGAAGCCGCCATACAGGCCGCCCAGCACCAGCGCCACCAAAGCGGCGATGGGGAGCAGCTTGCCGGCCATTTGGGTGCCGGTCAGGGTGATGTCGATTCGCTTTTGGCGTGCCAGTTCGGCCTGCTTTTGCAGATCGAAGACCGCGGCCGGTGTGAATCGCGCCATCAACATGATCATCACCGCAAAGACGATGGCCAGCATGAAGCCCGGAATCACGCCAGCAATGAACAGTTTGCCGATGGATTGCTCGGCCAGTACGCCATAGATGATCATCAAGAGGCTGGGGGGAATCATCATGCCCAGCACCGAGCTGCCGGCCACCGTGCCAGTGGCAAAGGTGGTGCGGTAGCCGTGGCGCACCATCTCGGGCACCGCCACCCGTGTAAACACCGCTGCCGATGCGATCGACACGCCGGTGACGGCTGCAAACACGGTGTTGGCCGCCACTGTGGCCACGCCCAGACCGCCGCGCAGCTTGCGCAACAACACTTCGGCCACGGTGAAGGTGTCTTTGCCGACGTTGGAGATGCTGACCAGCAAGCCCATCAGCACAAACAGGGGGATGGTGGCAAAGATGTAATCGGCCACGCCGTTATAAGCGGCCATGTACATCAGCCGCATGGCCATGTCGATGTTGTCGCGCACCAGCCAGACTCCGAAGAATCCAACGGCCAGCAAGGCCACGCCAATGTGTATGCCCAGCAGAACCAGCACGATCAGTCCCCCGACGAGCAAGCCGCCCAGTTCGAGTTCGCTCATGAGCCACCTCCGAGTGGGTCGTCAACCGGGCCGGTCTTGCCATGCTGGCGCAAGATGCCTGGGATGGTGAGCAGGTAGCACAGCGCCGCGGCTGCCGAGCCGGCGATGATCAGGCCGCGAAACGGCCAGGCCGGAACGCTGTAAACCCCTTGTACGCCGTAGAACTCGTTGCTGGCCCAAGAGTTGCGAAATTCAGGCCATGCCATGGCCGCCAGCGCTGCGAACAGCGCCGCGCCCACTATGGCGTTGAGCACATCGAGCGCGGTCACTGCGGCGGGCGAGCGTTTGCCGATCAGATTGAGCAGAAAGTCACTGCGGGTCATGCGGCCGCTGCACACTGCAGCGGCCAATTGCAGGAAGACGATGGACGCTACCGAGCGCGCCGAGAACTCGGCCACGCCGGTGATCGGGCTGTCCAGGAAGTCGCGCCCGATCACGTCGGCCACGACCAAACCCATGATCACGAAGATCCACACGGTGCCGACCGAGGCCAGCGCCTGGGCCGGAAGATCCAGCGGATGTCGAATTGACGCCGCGGGCGCGTCGAGGTCGGTTTCAGCGGCCATGGTTCGTCAGTTTCTCTAGGGGCAAGGCCCGCCCACATTGATCTGACCCGAGGGGCAGGTCGCTGCAAGCGGGCCGGGTTCTGCGATCAGCGGGCTGCCTTGTCCCAGTCGCGCAGGGGCTTGATGCCGCGGCTGCGCAGCTCGTCAAAGTAGGCGCGCAGCACCGACTTGCCGGCATCGCCGGTGGTCTGCAGCCAGGGGCCGATGATGTCGGGCAGGCCATTGATCCACTTGGCCCGCTCGGCAGCCGGCAGATCGGTGACTTGCAGGCCCGCCGCCCTCATCGTGTCCATCGCGCGTGCGGCAGATGCCGTCACATGCTTGCCATGGGCCACCGAGGTGGCGCGGCCAGCCTTGACGAAGGCCTCTTGGACTTCCTTGGGCAGCTTGTCGAAAAAGCTCTTGTTGGCCGCGACGCTGCCGAAGTACATGGCCCCGATGTCCACTCGGGTCAGGTGCTTGGCCACTTCGTGGACGCGGGCCGGTGCGATGCCGCTGGCAAAGCTCAGTGCGCCCTGGGTCACACCGGTCTGGATGTTGGTGTAGTAGGTGGTCAGCGCGCCTTCCACCGGGGTGGCACCCGTGTCACGCATCCAGTTGGCCGAGGTGCCGGGGGCGTGGATCTTCTTGTTTTGCAGCGCAGCCATGTTGGTGACCGGGAAATTGGCATACACGTCGTAGCTGTCGGTGATCAAACTCGACAGGGGGACCATGTTCTGCGCAGTCCAGCTGGCCCGTAGCGCCGGGTGGCTGGCGTTGAGCTTGTCGAAGATTTCGATCAGCAGCTCGTGGTTGGTGGTTGCAAAGGGCGTGAAGTAGGTGACGTTTTGCAGCGGCATGGAGGAGTTCTCCCATACCGTGCCGACCATGCCGACGTCGACGATGCCGTCCTTGACTGCAGCGCGTGTTTCATTGAACTTGTAGAGCGTTCCGCCGTAGTTCTCGCGCCAGCGGATCTGGAATTTGCCGCCGCCCTCCTTGAGCAGCTTGTCCACCTCAGGCTGAAACACCTCTTTCATGGCGTAGGCCCAGATGTTGGCGGTCGGATGGCTTGAGCCAATATTGACGGTGATGGATTGCTGCGCGGCGGCGCCGCCAGTGGCAAGTGCGCTGCCAAGCGCGATCAGCCCGGAAAGGGCAAATTGGTTGAGCTTCATGCGATCTCCTTTTGGGTTGTGTCGGCTGGGGTCAGCCGCGGGCGGGTGAAAGTGCAGCCGCAAGGCTGCGCAGGCGGTGAATCGGTGCGTGTTGCCAAGGCGTGGTCGGTCATGCGCGTTTCCTCGCTCTTGGCGCGGCCTGGGTGGCGGGCTGCGTTTGGGCATCGGTATCAAATAGTGCGCGGCTGGCCAGCAAGTAGCCGCGCACCCGGTCGCGTACCAGCGATTCGTTGAATCGCTCAGGTGCTGCGTCGCTGGCCACGCCCTGAGCGTAGATCCATCGGCGCATCGGAATGTAGAAGAAGCCGCCGTGCAGCCCCATCAGCAACTCGGTTTCGCGCTCGCTGGCGCGCGCGCGGCTGCTCACCCCGCGATAGCGCCGCGTTTCGCGAATCAGCCGGGTGAACAGGCGCTGACGCAGCAGCGAGAAGAAACGGTCGGTGATGGTGTGATCGGTCAGTCCCGAGAACACCAAAATACGCACAAATTCGCGGGTCAGCGCGGCGTCAACGTACTCGGCATAAAAGGCGGTCAGTTTGTCCTCTGGCGAGCGCTCCGGGTCGTCAAGCAATGTCTCCCACTCGGGTTGCCAACGCCCTTCGAAGACCTCGAGGTAGACGCGATCAATCAGCGCCTGCTTGGTCGGGAAGTAGTGGTAGAGCAGCGCGTGCGTCACGCCAATGCTGCTGGCCAGATCGCGCAGCTGCCCGTCGAGCCCCTTGTCGGCAAAAAACTGGATCGCACCGTCCAGAATCTGCCGCTCACGCTCGGCCACGCCCAGCCTGCGCCGAGGCCGCGGCTCAGCGTCGACCGCTCGGGCCGCGCTTTGAGGGCGATCAGGGTTTTTCTGGATGGGCACGCTATTTACCGGACGGTCAATTTTGCCTACGATTGTTGACCTCCTGGTAAACAAAAACACCCGTGAAAACCCCAACCCCCCATGCAGTGCCAGCCGGACCGGTGCGCGCTGCAGGAAGACCCGCATGGAACTGACTGGCGACATCGTCATTGGCGCGCCCCGCGTGCGGGTGTGGGCCGCCCTCAACGACCCCGACGTCTTGGCCGCCTGCATCCCCGGCTGTGAGGCCGTCGAGGTGGTGGGCCCGCTTGAGAAAACCGCTCGCGTGATGGTCAAGGTCGGGCCGGTCCGTGCGCGCTTTGCCGGCCGCATCTTGTTAAGTGACGTGATCGAGACCGAGAGCTGCGCCATGAGCTTCGAAGGCTCGGGGGGCGCCGCCGGCATGGCCCGTGGCCAGTCTGAGGTGCAACTGTCTGACGAAAGCATGCCCGAAGGTCTGCACACCCGCCTGCGCTACACGGTGCAAGCGTCGGTAGCTGGCAAGCTCGGACAGGTCGGTGGTCGCATGATCGATGCCGCAGCCAAGCAGATGGCCGACCAGTTCTTCGGTGCTTTCCAGGCGCATGTGGCACCTGCCGCGGCCCCCGTGCCTGATGCGACAGCCGATACAAGGCCTCAGACGCCCTTGCCTGCCGATACGGTCGCCCAGCCGTCTGCCGCCCCTGCCCCCATCCGCGCGGCCGACAGCGCATCGGCGCCGCCTGCTGCCTTGCCCGCTTCCACCGAATGGCTGCGCGTGAAATGGTTTGCGCTCGGCGCACTGGCTACCGCCTTGGGCGTGTGGGTCGGTGCACGCCTGTGATCGAACCTGCCTTTCCCCCGATGAGGAGTCCGCATTGAAATCGCCCCAATTCGACTACTGCAAGCCCGCTTCGCTGGACGAGGTGTTTACGCTGCTCGCGCAGCACGGCGACGACGCCCGCATCCTGGCGGGCGGCCAGACGCTCATGGCTACGCTCAACATGCGCCTGTCTGAGCCGGTGCTGCTGATCGACATCACCGGACTGAAGGCCATGCGCGGCATTCGCGTGCAGGGCGATCGCCTGTATATCGGGGCGCTGACCACCCACACTGACATCGAGAGCAGCGCGTTGGTGGCCCAGCATGCGCCTTTGCTGGCCCAGGCGGCGCCGCATATTGCGCACCGCGCCATCCGGAACTCGGGGACGTGGGGCGGCTCCATTGCCTACGGCGATCCGGCCGCCGAGTGGCCGTGCTGCCTGAGCGCGCTCGATGGCACGGTGCACCTGCAGGGTGCCAAAGGTGCGCGCAAGGTCAGTGCCACCGATTTTTTTCAGGATCTCTACACCACGGCCTTGCAGCCTGGAGAGATTGTCGTTGGCGCTGACGTGCCGCTGGCCAGCACGGTCGACTGGGTGGGCTTTGACGAGCTTGCGCGGCGTCATGGCGATTACGCGGTGGCAGGCTTGGCCGTGGCCGCGCGCTTTGAGCGCACACTGGTGCAGCGCGTCAACCTGAGTTTTTTAGGCATTGGGGCGATACCGATCCGCGCGCGCCGCACCGAGGCGCTGCTGGCTGGCAAGACGCTCGATGCGGGCACGATCGAGATCGCGGTGGCCTCTCTCAAGGCCGAGCTCGATCCGCTGCCCGACCTCACCCACCACGCCGGCACCAAGCGCCACCTGGCCACTGTTTTGGCTCGGCGATTGCTGCAGGCCGCCCACGCCAGCCGCAGCGCCATTGCGGCCTGAACGCATCTGAACCGACGGAGACTGTCATGGCACCGCTTCACACCCTTCATGTCGAGGTCAATGGCCAGCTGCAGCAGTGCAGCGTGCAGCCGCGCCAGCATCTGGTGGACTTCATTCGCAATGACCTGGGCCTCAAGGGCTCCCACCTGGGGTGCGAGCACGGCGTTTGCGGCGCCTGCACCGTCGAGGTCGACGGTCGGATCGTGCGAGGCTGCTTGACCCTGGCGGTGCAAACGCAGGGGTGCAAGGTGCGCACCATCGAAGGCCTGAGCCACGACGGCGATGTGCGCGACCTTCAGGAGGCCTTCATCCGGCACAACGCGTTGCAATGCGGGTTTTGTACCCCGGGCATGGTCATGGCCGCCAAGGAGCTGCTCGAGGTCAAGCCCGATGCCTCGCGAGAAGAAGTTCGCGAATGGATGAGCGGCAACTTTTGCCGCTGCACGGGCTACCACGCCATCGTCGACGCGATCTGCGACACCCTGGCCGAGCGGGCCCGCAAAGGTCAGAAGGTGGGCGCATGAGTACGGGCACCCTCAATTCTTTGGTCGAGACCATGATCTTCAACCCTCCCCATGCTGGCCCCGCGGTCGAGGAGCGCCCCGCAGTCCACCCCGCAGACCCGAGCGACAAGCCGCTGCACCCGCTTACGGAAGACCCGCGCTACATCGGCAAGAGCGTGGAACGCCCGAGCGCGCGCAAATTGGTTCAGGGTCAAGGCACCTACGTCGACGACATCGAGCTGCCGCGCATGGCGCACGTGGTGTACTGGCGCAGCCCTGTGGCGCATTGCCGCATCAAGCGCATCGACGCATCGGCCGCGCGCAGCATGCCCGGCGTGATCTTGGTGGCCGATGGCCATGACATTGCCAAGATCTGCAAGCCCTGGGTGGCGGTGCTCGGCCATTTGGCGGGCATGAAGTCGGCGCCGCAGTATCCGCTGGCGATTGAGCGCGCCTGTTGGCAGGGCGAGCCGGTGGTGGCCATTGTTGCCCAGACGCGTGAGCAGGCTGAAGACGCGCTGCAGGTCTTGCAGGTCGATATCGAAGAGCTCGAGCCGGTGGTCGACATGGAGACCGCGCTCGACGCCTCGACCCCGCTGATCCATCCCGAGCTCGGCGACAACCTTTGCTTCACCCGTAGCCTGAATGTGGGCGAAGTCGATGAGGCTTTTGCCAGGGCCGATGCGGTGGTTGAGACGGTCTTTGAGTTTGGCCGCCACACCGGCGTCACGCTCGAGCCTCGTTGCCAGATCGCCGAGTGGAACTCCGCCGATCAGAAGCTGACCGTCTACCATTCGTTTCAGGCACCGCACATGATGCAGGACCTTTACGCACGTCAATTTGACCTGCCCGAGTCCAGCGTGCGAGTGATCTGCAAGGACGTCGGTGGCTCCTTTGGTATCAAGGTGCACGCCTACCCCGATGACTTCGCCACCGTGGCGCTGTCGATTATGTGCCGACGGCCGGTCAAGTTTGTGGCCGACCGCATCGAGAGCTTCATCAGCGACATCCATGCGCGGCATCACCGCGTCAAGGCACGGATTGCCGCCAGCAAATCGGGTGAGATTCTGGCTTTCGACATGCACGACCTGACCGGTATCGGCCCGTATTCCATGTTCCCGCGCACCAGCGCGATCGAGGGCAACCAGGTGGTCAATCTGGTGGGCGGCCCCTACAAGCACAAGAACTACCGGGCCCAGTTGCAGGTGGTGTTCCAAAACAAGACGCCCACCTGCCAGTACCGAGGGGTGGGGCATCCGATTGCCTGCGCCGTGACCGAGGGCCTGGTTGATCAGGCTGCGCGCGCCATCGGCATGGATCCACTGGAGTTGCGCAAGAAAAACGTCATTCCTGACGACGCTTACCCGGCCACCGGTGCCAGCGGCATCAAGCTCGAGGTGTTGTCGCACGAGGCGTGCCTGCGCAAGATCGAGCAGATGATGGACTACCCCAAGCTCAAGGCCGAGATCGAAGGTCTGCGCCAGCGGGGTATTTACCGCGGTATTGGCTTTGCTGCCTTGATTGAGCTGACCAACCCCAGCGCCGCGTTTTACGGTGTGGGCGGCGCACGCATCGCCTCCCAGGACGGTTGCACGATGCGCCTGGACCCCAGCGGCGCCATCAGCGTCAGCGTCAGCGTCGGCGAGCAAGGGCAGGGCAACGATGGCATCTACCGCCAGATCGCCGCCGATGCGGTGGGCGTGGACCTGGAGAAGGTTCGTCTGGTGCTCAGCGACACCGATGTCACGCCTTACGGCGGCGGCACTTGGGCTTCCCGGGGCGCAGGCGTGGGCGGTGAGGCCGTTTTGCTGACGGGTCAGGCGCTGCGCAGCAACATCATCAAGGTGGCGGCGGTCATTCTCAAGCGTGACGGCGATGAGCTGGCCATCCGCCGCGGCAAGGTGGTGGACGCCCAGAGCCTGGAGCCCGTGCTCGAGTTCGCGGAACTGGGCCGGATTGCCTACTTCCGCTCGGACACGCTGCCCAGCGACTTCACGCCCGAGTTGATGGTCACGCGGCACTACGCCCAACGCGACTACCCATTTATCTTCACCAACGGCGTGCAGGCCTCTTATGTGGAGGTCGATCCCGACACCGGTTTCGTCAAACTGCTCAAGCACTGGGCTGTGGAAGATTGCGGGCGGGTGATCAATCCCAAGCTGGTGGATGAGCAAATTCGCGGTGCGATCGTGCAGGGCATCGGCGGCGCCATGCTCGAAGAGTGCCTGTATGACGACCGCGGCCTCATGATCAACGCCAGCATGGCCGACTACTTGGTGCCCATGAGCGGCGAAATGCCCGATATCGAGGTGGCCCATGTGCAGACGCCGACCCGCAGTTCCCAGCTTGGTGCCAAGGGCGCGGGCGAAGCCGGCACGGCCGGCGCGCCGGCGGCGGTCATGAACGCGATCAACGACGCGCTGGCGCCTTTCCAGGCGCAGTGCTGGTCCCAGCCGCTGACGCCGCAGAAAATCCTCCAGGCGCTCGGCAAGGTCTGATCCTCCAAGCCCCGGGGGCGATGGGCAAGGTCCCGGGCTCCCCCCGTCCCTTTCCCCCAACTGCGCCCCAGGGCGCGAAAAGTTGAGGGGACTGATCAACTACGGGCCGGCGCCATCCGGTTTTTCCCTGATTTCACCATAATGTCTTCGGGGTTTAGCTGAGCCGAACGAATAGGGGCCCGGCTGAGATCGCCACTTCGATTGGTATTGGCTGTGAGGCGGACCCTCATCAGGGCCAGTGTGCGGGTCGAGGTACCGCTGTGTTTTCGTTCCTGTATCCCACCCGTCTTGGAGCCCATGATGTCGAACGTTCGGACTTGCCTCAGCCAAAAAGCCAACATCCTGCACTCGGTTGCTCCGGACGACAGCGTCAAGGATGCCCTGCAGAAAATGCGCGACAACCGCGTGCGTGCCATTCTGGTGATCGAACAGGGGGATTTGGTGGGCATCGTCTCCCAAGGTGACTGCGCCATCAAGGTGCTCTTGCCGGGCAAGGACGCGGGCGAGACCTCGATTCGCTCCGTGATGACGCGCGATCCGATCACTGTGTCGGAGGCCGACGACCTCGATCACTGCATGGCCATCATGGCCTCGCGCAACATTCGCCATTTGCCGGTCGCGCGCGGCAGCAAGGTGGTGGGCGTGATCTCGATCGGCGACATCGTCAAGAACATCATCGAGCAGCAGGGCGACCAGATCAAGTTTCTGGAAACCTATATCCGCGGCCACGGCGCGAGCTGAGCGCGTGCGGCCCCGCGCGGGGCCGCTACAGACCCCCGACCGCTCAGGGTTTGATGTAAGCGTAGCCTTCGCGCGCCTGAAGTCGGCCGATGCGCACCACGCCCGAAGGCGTGAACTCGGCGTCCATCGAGAACTGGCCCTTGGTCAAATTGCGGTTGCGCAGAGTGATCTCGCAGATTTCGAAGCGCACGTTGCGCGCCTTCAGGGCCGAAACCAGAGCGCCATAGTCGACGTTCGGATTGTTTTTGTCCTTGGCGCCCTCCATCAGGAAGTCCACGCCTTCAGCATGTGTGACCACGACGATCTGCGTCTCCGGTGCCACATCGAGGTGGTTGCGGATGTTGCGCAGGCCCTTGGTGGCCTGCGTGGCCGCGTGGTCAATGTGGTAGACCACTTTGTCGGGCGCAGACTGGGCCGCAGCACTCAGGCTCAAGGTGGCGCAAACAAGCAGGGTGGCCAGAGTTTTCATGGGAGCTCCAGAAGATCGACGTCGCAGTGTAGCCTTGTCAAAAGCGCAGCGCCTGTGCAGCAGGACGATTAAGGCGCCGGCAGCAGCCTAAGCAGCTTGCCTTGCGCTGAATCGGTGAGGAGGTAGAGCCAGCCGTCCGGGCCTTGCCTGACGTCGCGCACCCTCTGCCCGATGGGGGCATCGATGAGGTCCTCGCGCAGCAGGCGCTGACCCTCCCAGACCAGCCGGTGCAGGCGATTGCCGCGCAACGACCCGACGATCAGATGGCCGCGAGAAGCCGCGCCATAGCGGTCGCCGCGGATGAAGGCCATGCCCGAGGGGGCAATCGAGGGCGTCCACTGGTGCAGGGGCTGCTCCATGCCATCGAGCCGTTGCAGCCCCTGCCCAATGGCCCCGCCGCCGTACTGCTCGCCATAGGTGATGACCGGCCAGCCGTAATTGCGTCCGCGCTCGATTCGGTTGACCTCATCGCCGCCCTGCGGCCCATGTTCGTGCACCCACAGTGCGCCGTCCGCCCCGATGGCGGCGCCCTGCGGGTTGCGATGACCCAGGCTCCAGATTTCGGGCCGGGCGCCCGGACGGTTGACGTATGGGTTGTCGGCCGGCACGCTGCCGTCGTGGTTGAGGCGAACGATCTTGCCCAGGTGGTTGTCCAGCTGCTGCGCTTGCGCCATGGCGCCAAAGCGCTCGCCCAGCGTCAAGAACAGGTGACCCTGGCCGTCGATCGCGATACGGCAGCCAAAGTGGTGGCGTCCGGGCATCTTGGGCCACTGCCGAAACAGCACCTGGACCTGCTCGAGGCTGCGCAGGTCGGCCGACAGGCTGGCCCGGGCCAACGCGGTGCCGTTGCTGCCGCCCTCGCCAGGCTCGGTGAAGCAGAAATACAGCTGTCGATTGCGGCCAAACTGCGGATCGGTCACCAGGTCGAGCAAGCCGCCCTGGCCCGCTGCGTCAATGCGTGGCAGCCCCTTGATGGGAGGCTCGATCCTGCCGTCGGCGTGCACCACGCGCATGCGGCCGGGGCGCTCGGTCACCAAAAAGCGCTGCTCGTCAATGAAAGCCACCGCCCAGGGGTGTTCCAGGCCTTGGGCCACAGTCTGAACGCGCATGGGGTTCTCGGCTGTGCCCGTGGCGCGGGCGCCAAAGGCGGCCAGCACGCCCAAGGCGAGCAGGGCCCAGAGCGTCCTTGCCCTCAGTCCATCAATGGATCGTTGGTCAGTCTTCATGTCGTCCCCTAGGAAAGGTCGGCATATGCCCGTTCCGTCACTGCGAGCCTGGCGTGGCGCTCTGGCGTTGCTCGAAGGGCAGCCCTTGCTCAGAACAGTCCGATTCTTTGCGCGGTCCAGACGGTGCCCAGCACGACGATGGCGGCAGAGCCGCCGGCCACGATGACAGCCCGGTAGAACAAGGTGTTTCGCATCAGCCAGGCCAGGGGCATGAAGACCAGCACGATGGCCAGTTGGCCGAGCTCGACGCCGATGTTAAAGCCCGCCAGAGACAGGGCCAGCGCACTGGCTGGCAGTCCCAGGTCGATCAACACGCTGGCAAAGCCAAAGCCGTGGACCAGGCCGAAGACAAAGGCCAGTGGCCAGCGTCTCAGAGCGCTCCAGCCCAGCAGGTTGTTCAGGGCCGCCAGCACAACCGAGATGGCAATTGCGGGCTCGACGAAATCAGCCGGGGGCTCGAGCCACTTCATCACCGACAGGCCCAGGGTGATCGAGTGCGCCACGGTAAAGGCCGTGACCACCCAGACCACGTCCTTGACGACGGGCCCGGCCCGCGGCACTGCTCGCCACTGCGTCACGGGTTTGCGCGTGGGCGCCAGGGGTGCAAGCAGCAGAAGGCTGAGCAGGAACACGATATGGTCGATACCGATCCAGATGTGCCAGACGCCTTCGACCACGTAGCGCCCAAAAACCGCAAGTCCGCCCGCTTGCTCCTGGGCGATGCGCACCTGCGGGCTTTCCGGACTGAGCACCGCATTGGTTTGCAGGCCGGGCAGTTCTGCCTTGAACAAGGCCCGGTGCAGGCCGTCGCGCTCGAAGATCAGCCCGTAACGCAGTTCAAGATTGGCCTGCGCCAGATCGTTCAGGCCCGGGCAGCTGAGGCGCCACAGCGCGCTGAGATAGGGGCCATCGGCACGCAGGGTCGCTTGCAGGTCGGCGCTGCTCAGGGTGCAGGGCTGCCCCGCTGAGCTCAGCGCAAGGCCTTGTCGCAGCCAGGCGTCTATGGGCGCTTGCTGCGCCAGGGTCTCGCCCCAGGTGACGTGGCCGTCTCGGTCGGCGTCGAGATCGAAGGTGAAGTCGATGTCGCGCAGGTGGAGATCGGCGCGCAGCGTCAGCTCTTGGGAGTCCTTGGCCTGGAGCGCCAGATAGCTGTTGCTGCTCGAGTGCGCCCGTGCCGCTTGCCAGGGCGTGCAGGCCAGCAGTGCCAGCACCGCCGACCAAAGCCATTTGTGCACGGCGGTCATCGGCTGCCTCCGTTCCATTTTGGATGCGATTTGAGTCGCTCGATCAGGGGCGAGAGATCGGCATCGGTGTAGCCGGTTTGCTGGGCCCAGGCGATCACGGGCTCTGCCGCGCGAGGCTGGTGGGTCGCCAGTGCCGCTTGCACGAACAGCAGGGCGTCTGGCGGCTCTTTTTGCAGCTTCCAGTTGTCGATCGACAGCGCCAGCCCGGCCGCCGGGTCTTTGCCATAGGCGATGAGGTAAATCAGCTTGGGGCGCTCGATCAGAGATTCGCCACGCTGCGCCTGCGATTGCAGCCTGAGATCGAGCAATTGCGCCAGTCGAGCCTCGTCGCCGTCTTTGAGCCCCCGGCTGGCGATGACCGCCTGCATGAGCAGGGCGTCGGTGGCGGTGTCCAGGGCGATGAGTTTTTTGGCCTCGGCATGGCGGCCGCTTTGGTTGAGCAAGTCAACCAGTGAGAGCCGAATCAGGTGCGACTGGGGCTGGGCCTTGAGCTGCCTGTCCCAGGTGGCCAGCGCCATCGGGGTCTGCCCCGCAACCCGGTAAGCCTCCCCCAGATGAAAGCCGATCCAGTCCTGCGAGCCCGGATCCTTGAACCGCGGCGCGTCCATTGCGCGTTGCAGCTTGGCAATGGCTTGTGTGGCCTGTCCGGTGCGATAAAGGAGCACCGCGCGGTAGATATCGGCCTCCTCCTGCCCGAACAGCCGGGCGATTTCCTCGCAGTCTTGGCGCGCGGCGTTCATGTCGGCCAGCAGCAGGTGCAGGGCAAAACGCCAGGACCAGAACTCGGCCTGCGCACGATCTTTCTCGATGGCCTGTTTGATGTCGCGCAGCCCACCCTCAAAATCGTGGAAGCCCTGCTTGACCAGGCCCCGGAGAAAGTAGGCATGCGCCGGCAACTCGCTGGCCTGCCACCAGGGCGCCAGTGCGGCCCGGGCCGAACCAAACCACCGCAGGTCGCCCTGGCGCAGGCCGAGCACGAAGACGGCTCGGGCAAAGGCGAGCGCCGCATCGAGATTTTTGGGGTCGGCACGCCAAGCCTGGTCGAGCGTGCGCAGGGAGCCATCGCGCCCGGCCTGAGCATGAACCGAGGCTATCAAACGGTCTGACGGAGCGGGCTTGAAGCGCTCTTGCGCTATAGCTGGCGCGGCCAGAGTCAGGCTGGCGAGGCTGGCGAGAAGACCACGATGCAGATATCGCGTCATAGTGTGGAGCAGTCTAAAAAGGGGCGCCAGGAGTGGCATGGGGCAGCGCTGGTCGACCTGTCTGGCGGTTAGCGCCGCCTGGGTATCGATCAGGGCTCGCACATGGATGCGCTATCGCTGATAGACTTAACAAGCGTACCGGGCATATTGTGTCGGTGCGACGCCGCATTGTCGGTGTTTTCAAGTCAGCCTCAACTCTAACCAGGTGCCTCCATGAAATACGCTCTGACCGCTCTGATTTCCGCCTTTATGCTCGCTTCTGCTCCCGCCATTGCCGGCAGCCACGGTGGCGGCAAGATGGACGACAAGAAAGTCGATTGCTCCAAAAAAGAGAACGAAAAGAACGCGGCTTGCACCAAGAAGTAAGCCCTTCTGTCTTTCTGCCCAAGCGGGCCTGCCTGTCACGTACAAGCAGGCCCGCTTGCTTTTTGGAGCGGCTCTTCGTCGCAAAAACTTTTGCGCACCAGACAGTCGGGCAGCCCGTGCCTTGGGGCCCAGCCTGCTGCTAGGCGGCCATGTGCCTGCGCATGAAGTCACACATGTGCCGTGTCAATGCCGGGTAGTGTTCTTGCCACTGGGGAAAGGCAATCAGGTCCACATCCTGGTCGGTGATGGGCAACTCCACCAGTTCAGCATTCGGGATCAGGCCAGCGGCGGCCTTGCCGCTGACCGACGAATGCGTTTTGTCGTTGCCCGGCACCACCATCACTGGCACGCGGTAGGACTTCAACTCCTCTTCGGGAACGCCACGCACCGGGCCTTCGGGTCCAGCCATGAAGCGTTCGAGCCAATGACCCATGACCCGGATGTACTCGGCGGGATCCATCGCCATCAAGCGCTCTCGGTTGTCCGGGTTGAGCGCCAGCCTCTCCCGGTAAGCCTCGGTTTCGCACACTGCCGCCATGCCGCCTTTCCTGGCCGCATCGAGAAATTGGCCGTAGTACATCTGCGGCAGCCGTCCGGCCGCAAAAGCGCCACCGGTGACCCGCATCAACAGCAGCCCCCGCACCATGTCGGGATGGCGGCGCAGCATCATCATCGACAGCCTGGCACCGGCCGATGAGCCCCCAAAAAACGCCCGGGTGGCCCCGTGGTGTCGCAGCAGAGCCGCCAGGTCATCGGCCCAGATGTCCTCTTCGCTTTCCTGGCCTGAAATCACGATGTCAGACGCACCCGTGTTGCGGCGGTCGTGGACCAGCACGCGAAATCCTTCGCGCGCAATCATCTGGGCCAGAGGCGCCATCTCCAGGTAGCGGTGACGGCCCCCGCTGTTGAGGGCCAGCCAAGGCCCCGAGTCGCCGTAGACCTCGTGAAAGAGACGGACCGAGCGGATCTGCAAGTAAGGCATGGTTCGACTCAGTCCATCGAGATGTTGGCGCGCTTGGCCAGTGCCGAGAACTGTTCGACCTCCCTGGCCATGCGTTCGGTGATCTGGGCGGGGCCTTCATAGACTGGGGTGACACCCTGGGCAATCAGTTGCGCCTGGGTGTCAGGCTCTTTCATGGCCTGCTCGATCAGGCTGGCCAGTCGACTCACGATTTGCGGGGGGGTGCGCGGTGGCATCGAGATGCCGACCCAGGTCTCGAGCACCAGGCCGGGCTTGATTTCTGAGACGGTGGGCACATTGGGCAATTGCGGGGAGCGGGTGGCCCCCGTGACCGCCAGTGCCTTGAGCGCGCCGGCCTTGACTTGGGCGACCGTGGAGCTCAAGCCTGGCACGGACACCGTCACCTGGCCGGCCATGAGGTCCGTCATCGCCGGCCCGGAGCCGCGATAGGGCACATGCACCCAGTCGATGCCAAAGGCCTCCTTGATGATCTCACCGCTCAGGTGAGAGGCAGAACCCGAACCGGCCGAGGCATAGTTGTATTTGCCCGGTGCGGCCTTGGAAGCGGCCACCAACTCCTGCAGGGTGTTGAAAGGCGCTTTGCCGTTGACCACGACCGCGAAGGGCAGCACGCCAAAAGTCGCCACGTGGCTGTATCCGGCCACGCTTTCAAACATCGGCTTCTTGCTCAGCGCCTCACTGACGGGCATGGCGCCGTTGCTAAGCAAGACGGTGTAGCCGTCCGGGGTCGCGCGCGAGACTTCTGCGGCGCCGACAGCGCCACCGGCGCCCGCGCGGGTTTCGACGACAAAGGTTCTGCCCGACAGCGCACTCAGACGCGCTGCCAGCACCCTGGCCGGTCCATCAAAGCTGCCCCCTGGTGGGAAGGGCACCACCAGCCTGACGTTGCGCTCAGGGTATTGGGCCTGCGCTGGCGACCAGGCCAGGGTAAGGGCGCCGACAGCTGCAAGCAGCGCGGCATATTTTTTTGTTGACATGACATTCTTGACCACAGGGCCTCCTATCAGTTGGACGAAGATTGCGTGAGGATCTGCTCGGGCGTGATGGGCAGTTGCCTGACCCTCACACCGAGCGCATTGAAGACGGCGTTACCGATGGCCGCAGCGGTCGGCCCGTGGCTGGCCTCGCCCGCGCCGACCGAGGGCTCGTGTGGGCGATCGATCAGCGCCACCTGCACATGGGGCGCTTCGGAAAACTTCAGGATGGGGTAGTCCTCCCAGCTGCGCGTTGTGACGCGATCGCGGTCAAATCGCAGCTGCTCCTTTAAGGTCCAGCTGCAGCTTTGCACCGCGCCGCCTTCGAGCTGGCTCTTGACTCCGTCGGGGTTGATGACCTGACCGACGTCGGCTGCGATCGACACATCGGTGACGCGGATAGATGTGCCCGCCACCACGCGCACCGCCACAGCGCACCAAGCACCCGTGTTCTTGTATCGGGCGTAGGCCATGCCGCGACCCACGCCTTCTTCGCCGGGAGCGGACCACCACGGCGCTTGCTTGACGGCCTGTTCGATCACTTCACGGGCTCTGGGATCGCTCAGATGCGCGAGTCGGAATTGAACCGGATCTGTGCCGTGCGACAAGGCCAACTCGTCCATGAAGCACTCGATCGCCCAGACGTTGGCATAGCCGCCCAGCGCACGAATGGCCGAGGTGCGTATGGGCATCTCCAGCAGCCGGTTGTAGACGATGGTGTAGTCCGGCAAGTCGTAGAGCGGCACCGCATTGCGGTCGCCGCCACCGCCAGCCGATGGGGGCGGGTCGAGCGAGACGGGGTTGACAAACGGATCGGCAAGCTCGCCCGCAGCCACAAAGGACAGCTGGCCGGGCTGCGAACGCCCGGGCCTTGAGGTGTAGCCGTTGGACCAGATGGTGTGGGTCCAGTTGTGGATGCTGCCATCGGCAGCCAGGTCGGCTTGCAGGCGCACGAGATGGGCCGAGCCCGAGGGGCCGCAGCTCATCTCATCGGCCCTGGACCACAGAAGGCGAACCGGGCGTCCGCCGGCGTGTAAAGCCAGCAAGGTGGCATCAAAAGCCACATCGTCTGCAGGATTGTGGCCATAGCAGCCTGCGCCCTCCACATGGTGGATCTGCACGTGCGGCACTGCGGCGCCTGCAAACTCGCGCTGCAGGTACACCTCGATGTCGGACTTGAGGTTGTAGATGCCCTGGCTGTGCGACCAGATTTCAAGCCGGTTGTCCTGGTAGCGCGCCAGGGCGCACGACGGCCCGATCGAGGCGTGGGCGATATAGGGCTTTTGATACCAGCGCTCAACATGGGTGAGGGCACCGCTGGCGGGCGCCTGCGAAGCCGGCTTGACAAAGCGGCGCTCCTCGCTGGGGGTGCCGGTCATGAAAGCCGCCAGATCGCCTGGATCGGGCATATTGGCCGGAAAGTGCCAGGTCACCAGGGTCTGCAGGTACTCGATGGCCTGCGCCGCGACCTCTTCGCGCTCGGCCAGCACACCCAGAAAGCTGCCGTCGCGCACCAATTGCACCTGCGCAAATCGCAGGGCAAAGGCTGCTTCGTCGATGTGGGTCAAAGAGGCGGCTCGGTTGGGCGCCCGCAAGATTCGGGCGTGCAGCATGCCCTCAAGGGTGACGTCTTGAATGTAGCTGGCTGCGCCGAACAGCTTTTTCTTCAGATCGAGCCGGCCCACGGGCTGGCCGACATAGCGGTAGCGATCCACCGGCTTTTGCGCAGCGGCTGGATCGACAGGCTGATCATGCAGATCACCAAGCTGCAACTGCCAATAGCTCATGACGCGCTCGCTGAGCCTGGAGCTGATCACGCCCTTGCTGATTTGCACGCTGTCTGCCGGCGCGCCGCTGGCTGCGCAGTAGCGCGCGATGGCCGCCGCCCGCACGCTCGCGCAGGCCATGCGCACCGCGCCGCCGCAGTGTTCGATCGAAAAGCTGCCCGAGGTCACACCTTCATCGGGGCTGTCCTCGGTGTTGATCGGCGCCAGGGCGATCTGCTCGAGATCGACGTCGAGCTCGTCGGCGGCAATCTGCGCCAGCGCGGTGGAGATGCCTTGTCCGAAGTCGACCTTGCCCACGCGCAGTGTCACCTGGCCGGCAGCCGTGAAGGCCAGCCAGTGGCCGATCGTGGGGTTCTTGTCGAGGCTGTTTTTGGCAAAGCCCCGGGCCAACACGACCGGGCTCATGCGCGCCGCCCCTCTTGCAAGGCCTTCATCACCGCCCGGATGATGCGGGGGTGGCTGCCGCAGCGGCACAGGTGCTTGTCCAGCGCGCTGCAAACTTGATCTTCAGTCAAGGGCTGGCCGGCGTCGACCAGTCCGACTGCAGTCATCAGGATGCCGCTGAGGCAAAAGCCGCATTGGCCGGGCTGCTCGGCCATCAAGGCCGCCTGCACGGGGTGAGGATGCTCGTTCGAGCCCACACCTTCGGGCGTGGTGACCTGTTTGCCCTGCAGCGCCTCGAAGGGCAGATTGCAGGTGGTGACCGGGATGTTGTCGACCAGCACGGTGCATGCGCCGCAATGGCCTTCGCCGCAGCCCATGCGCACCGCCTTGAGGTCCAGTTCATTGCGCAGCGCAAAGATCGCCGGCCGGTTGGCCGGGAAGTCGCACTGCCTTGAGGTGCCGTTGATCAAAAGTTCCATGTCGAGCCTAAAAACAATTGTGGGTGCGGTGTGGGCAGCCGCTTGCGGGCTTGCGCCGCGTGGCCCTGCCAAGCATTTGCGTCCGGGCTGCTGCGCCCTTCATGGTACAAAACCAAGGAGGCGGGGCAGGCCGCGAATCTTGTCGGCCCGCCTCGAACCATCTGCCGCACATGAAGAAGGGATGCACATGCCGCAAACGTTTGAGGGGCTGATCGAGGTGCGCGAGGGCGCCGTTTTGCACCTGACCATCGACCGCCCCGGTGACCTCAATCGCCTGAGCCCCGAACTGGTCGATTACCTGACGACTCTGGTGGCGCGCCTGCGCGAGGACCCCGACATCCATGTGGTGGTGATCAGTGGCAGCGGCGATGAGTTTTTTTCGATGGGTTTGCTCAACCCGGTGATTCGGGCCAGCTTGTCCAAGGACGACGTGGTCAGGCTGGTGCGCCGCGCCAATGCTTTGTTTGACGCGCTCGAGTCCATGCCCCAGATTGTGATCGCCTGCATCAATGGCAAGGTGCTTGCCGGTGCAGTCGAACTGGCCCTGGCCTGCGATTTGCGCTATGCCGCCAGCCATGTCACCTTGCAGATGCCCGAGGCCGCCTGGGGCGGATTTCCGGGGGCGGGCGCGCCCGTGCGCCTGCCCATGCTGGTGGGTCGCGCCCGGGCGCTGGAGCTCATGTGTACGGCGCGACAGATCGACAGCGCCGAAATGAACGCGCTGGCCCTGGTTCAGGGCGTGCACCCCAAAGAGACGCTGCGCCAGGAGGTGGGGCGCATCGCGCAGCAGATTGCGGCTAACGGCCCCCTGGCGGTGCGCGGGGCCAAGCGAATCATGGCGGTTCGCCAAGAGCCCGGCAGCCGCGCGGCGCGCGAGCTGTCGGACGCTTTGCGTCACGCCTTGGAGTGGAGTCATGATGTCGACGAGGGACTGGCGGCTCACCGGCAAAATCGTCAGCCGCAGTTCAAGGGCAGGTGATCAGGGCGCGACGTCGAGCTTGGCGTCGCGGATGACTTTGCCCCACTTGTCGTGTTCGGAGCGAACCAGTGCGCCGAACTGCTCGGGCGTGCTGCTGCTCAACTCAACCGCTTGATCGGCCAGCCTCTTGATCAGTTCGGGGTCTTTGAGGACCTTGGCCACTTCTGCATTGAGGCGACCGATCACGGCGGCAGGGGTGCCCGCTGGCGCCAGCAGACCCATCCAGGCGCCCGAATCGAGCTGCGGATAGCCCGCTTCGGCCATGGTCGGTACATTGGGCATGGCCGAAGACCGCTGTTTGCCGCTGACGGCCAGCGGCTTGATCTTTCCACCGCGCACCAGCGGCACGCCAGCGCCAGCAGCGAACACGATGAGCTGAACCTGCTCGCCCATCAGCGCAGCCAAGGCCGGAGCGCCCCCCTTGAAGGGCACGTGCAGCATGTCGACTTTGGCCAGCAGCTTGAGCTGCTCGGCCGCCAGGTGGCCTGAGCTGCCTGCGCCCACCGAGGCGTAGGACACCGCGCCGGGCTTGCTTCTGGCCAAATTGAGGAAGGTCGGCATGTCCTGGGCCGGATAGGCCGGACTGGTGGCCAGCAGCAGGGGGATGCTGCCCACGAAGGTCACGGGCGCGAAGTCCTTGAAGGTGTCGTAGCGCAGTTCGCTTTTGTAGATGTGCGGGTTGACTGCATGAGAGTCAAAGGCAAACAACAAGGTGTGCCCATCGGGTGCAGACTTGGCCACATGGTCGGCTGCCAGCGTGCCGCCAGCACCGCTGCGGTTTTCGATCAGGACGGGCTGGCCGATGGCTTCGGACAGCTTGGGCCCGATTTGCCGCGCCGTCAGGTCCACCACCCCGCCCGGTGCGAAGGGAATCACCAGCCGGATCGGCTTGCTCGGAAAACTTTGCGCGCCGACCGGAGCGGCCAAGCCCATGGCGATGGCCGCGGCACCCATCAGACAGGAGCGACGGCCCAGTGAAGCTGCGTTCATGTTTAACCCCCTAAGTAAATACAGGCGCGTATGGTCGCCCGATGGCCAAGCACTGGCCGTCATGATTTACCCTGAGTCGGCCCCGCCGTCGCTCTCAACCCAGCTGGCCGATGCCGTCTGTGGGTAAACACCAATGGGGACGCGGTTAATCAGCTGTTTTTATTTGGCATGATCGTCGTTTCGATGAGCAGCGTCGGGGCGTTGGGCTTAACGGGTTGACACGTCGAGGCTGCGGATTTTTATGAATTCCATCGAGCACGCTTTTTCAGACCATTACGGGCAAGCCAGGGCCAAGTTTCTGGCGGCGGCGCAGGCTGCGGGCCTGGCGGTGGATTCGCATGCCCACCCGCTGCGCGGCTCGCAAGGCGAGGCCTTGGCCATGGACGTGGTGCTCGACGGCGCCGCTGACAGTGCCCACCTCTTGATCCTCAGCAGCGCCTGCCATGGCGTGGAGGGTTATTGCGGCAGTGGCGTGCAGGTTCATGCGTTGGCCGATGCCGCCTGGCGCGCCCAGGCCCGGGCGGCCGGTGTGGCGGTGCTCTACATCCACGCGCTGAACCCACACGGGTTTTCCTTCGACCGCCGGGTCACGCACGAGGGCGTGGACCTCAATCGCAATTTCAACGACTTTTCCCGCCCACTGCCGGCCAACCCCGATTACAGCGAAATCGCCGAGCTGCTTGTGCCCGAGACCTGGCCGCCGACGGCTGAGAATCTGGCGGCCACCGAGCGCTACATCGCCGAGCGCGGACTGCCGCGTTGGCAGGCGGCCATTTCGCGAGGTCAGCACGAGTTTGAACACGGGCTTTTCTACGGCGGGCGCTCGCCGACCTGGAACAACCAGACGCTGCGTCAAGTGCTCAGGCGCTATGGCAGCAGCGCCCGGCGGGTCGCCTGGATCGATCTGCACACCGGCCTGGGGCCCTCAGGTGTGGGCGAAAAAATCTTTGCCGACCGAGACGATGCCAAGTCCCTGGCGCGTGCCCGCGCCTGGTGGGGCGATCAGGTGACCTCCATCTACGACGGCTCGTCGTCTTCGCCGCTGCTCACTGGCCTGATGTGGACTTCGATTTTTGACGAGTGCCCGCAAGCCGAGTACACCGGCATTGCGCTGGAATACGGCACCGAGCCGGTGGCCAAGGTGTTGCAGGCCTTGCGCGCCGATCACTGGTTGCATCTTCATCCCGAGGCTGAGCCCGAGCTGGCGCGGCAGATACGCCAGCAGATGCGCGAGGTGTTCTACACCGACACGCCGCTGTGGCGCAAGCAGATCGTCGAGCAGGCCCAGCAGGCCTTGTCTCAGGCGGTCGAGGGATTGAGGGGGCGCTGACATGGGTGCACCTCTGGGCTACCAGGCTTTCGGCGCGGCCTTTGCCAGCATCCGGGCCTTTCATCCGGAGCTCACCGCGTTTCGGCGCGACTTGCATGCGCATCCCGAGCTCGGTTTCAAGGAGGTCTACACCAGCGCGCGCGTGGTTGAAGCGCTCAAGCTCTGTGGGGTCGACAGTCTGGCCACGGGTCTGGGCAAGACCGGTGTGGTGGCGCTGGTGCACGGCCGGGGCTGCTCGCCCGAGAAACCCGGTCGCATGATCGGCCTGCGTGCCGACATGGATGCACTGCCCATGCGTGAATTGGGCGATTGCGCCTGGCGCTCCACCACGTCGGGCTTGATGCACGGCTGCGGCCATGACGGGCACACCGCCATGCTGATCGGCGCGGCGCGCTATCTGGCGCAGACCCGCCAATTTGAGGGCACGGCGGTGCTGATCTTCCAGCCCGGTGAAGAGGGCTATGCCGGCGCCCGCGAGATGATCAAGGACGGCCTGTTCGAGCGCTTTCCCTGCGAGAAAGTCTTCGCGCAGCACAACTCGCCCGAGACCCCCTTGGGGGTGGTCGGCATCACGCCCGGGCCCATGCAGGCGGCGGTCGACCGGCTGCAGATCGTCATTCGCGGCCGGGGCGGTCACGGCGCTCGCCCGCACCAGACGGTCGATCCGGTGCTGGTGGCCGGCCATATCATCACGGCGGTGCAAAGCGTGGTGGCGCGCAACCTCTCGGCCATGGACCAGGCGGTGATCAGCCTGTGTTCGATGCAGGGCGGCCATCCCGATGCGATGAGCGTGATCCCTGGCGAGGTGACACTGGTGGGCACGGTCAGGACCTACGACGCGGCGGTGCAGGACCATATCGAGGCGCGCTTGCGCAGTTTGTGCGAGGGCGTGGCAGCCGGTTTTGGCGCCACGGCGCAAGTCGACTACGAGCGCGTCTACCCGGCCACGGTCAACACCGTGGCTGAAGCCCGCTTTGCGGGCGATGTGGCGGCCTCTTTGGTGGGCGAAGACAAAGTCTGGCGCGACATGCAGCCGAGCATGGGCGGCGAGGATTTTTCATTCATGCTCCAGATCAAGCCCGGCGCATACATCCGGGTGGGGCAGGGCCGGGTCGATGGTCCGGGGCCTTACCCGCTGCACAACAGCCGTTACGACTTCAACGATGAGATTTTGCCGCTCGGTGCGGCCCTGCACGCCAGTTTGGTCGAACGCGCCCTGGCGCCTGAACGTTTTTAACCCGGGCCCCTGATCGGGCCTATTTTTCAAGGAGGCAAAAATGAGACTTCAAAAGAAGGTGATGGCGGGCCTGCTGTTGGCCGCCCTGGGCTTGAGCCCGCTGGCGGCCAAGACGGTGCGCATTGCCAACCAGGGCGATGCCAGTTCGATGGACCCGCACTCGCTCAACGAGTCCTTGCAGCTGAGTCTGACCAACAACATCTACGAGGCGCTGGTCGGAGTAAGCAAAGACCTTAAATTCGAGCCGGCCCTGGCCAGTTCATGGCGCCAGACCTCGCCTACGGTGTGGCGCTTCGAGTTGCGCCGCAATGTGCGCTTTCACGACGGCACGGCCTTCAGCGCCGACGACGTGGTGTTCTCGCTCAACCGCGCCGCCGGTGACGGCTCGGACATGCGCAGCAACACCAATGACATCAAGGAAGTGCGCAAGGTCGACAACTACACGGTGGACATCGAAACCAAGTCGCCGTTCCCGATCCTGCCCAACGTGCTGTCCACCGTCTACATGATGAGCAAGAAGTGGTGCGAGGACAACCAGGCGCAGCGCCCGGTGGATCGGCGCAAAGGCCTGGAAAACGCCGCATCCTTCCGTGCCAACGGCACTGGCCCCTTCATGCTCGGCGAGCGCCAGCCCAGCGTGCGAACCACCTTCAAGCTCAATCCTAACTACTGGGGCAAGGTCGATGGCAATGTGACCGAGGTCATCTTCACCCCGATCTCGAGCGATCCGACCCGGGTGGCGGCCCTGCTGTCTGGCGAGGTCGACATCATGGAGCCGGTGCCGGTGCAGGACGTGCCGCGCGTCAACGCCAACGCCAACACCCAGGCCCTGACCGGCCCTGAGCTGCGCACGATTTTTCTGGGCATGGACCAGCGCCGCGATGAGTTGCTGTTTTCCAATGTGAAGGGCAAGAACCCGTTCAAGGACAAGCGCGTGCGGCAGGCCTTCTACCAGGCCATCGATATTGCAGGCATCCAGCGCACCGTCATGCGCGGTGCCTCTAATCCCACCGCTTTGATGATTGGCCCGGGCATCAATGGCTTTTCAGATGACATCAACAAGCGCCTGCCCTACAGCCCCGATGCAGCGCGCAAACTGCTGGCCGATGCCGGTTACCCCAATGGTTTTGAGGTGACCATGAACTGCCCGAATGATCGCTACGTCAACGATGGCGAGATCTGCCAAGCCGTTGCGGCCAATCTGGCGAGGGTGGGGGTCAAGATCAACCTGGCTGCCGAGAGCAAGCTGACCTATTTCCCCAAAATCCTGCGCCGCGACACCAGCTTTTACTTGCTGGGCTGGACGCCGAGCACCTACGACGGCCACAACGCGCTCAACGCTTTGATGCGTTGCCCTGATGACAAGGGTTCGGGCCAGTTCAATCTCGGCGCTTACTGCAATCCCAAGGTCGATGAGCTGATGATCAGGGTGCAGGGCGAGACCGACCAGAAGCGGCGCGACGCCATGATGCGCGAGGCCTTCGTGCTGCACGCCGATGACATTGGCCACCTGCCGATCCACCAGCAGGCGCTGGCCTGGGGCATCAACAAGCGCGTCACCTTGGTGCAGCGCGGCGACAACTTCATGCCCTTCAAGTCGATCAGCGTCAAGTAAGGCCCGTCGGGCTCGGGTGCCGGGTCGGTACCTGAGCCCACGCTGCACAAGCCGCCCTCGGGCGGCTTTTTTGTGCGCCGGCTACCAGCTGTGCAGGCTGCCGTCGCGCTGCAGCCGGTTGACCGGCAGATAGGCCCGTTGGTAGGGGTAGCGTGCGGCCAGCTTTTCGTCGATGTCGACGCCGTGTCCCGGTGACTCGCCGCAGTAGAGCATGCCGCGCTCGTAGCGCCAGTCGTGCGGGAAGACGCTGAGCATGAGCTCGCTGTGCGGCATGTACTCCTGGATGCCGAAGTTGGGCACCCAGGTGTCAAAGTGCAGCGCAGCGCCCATGCAAATGGGCGACAGGTCGGTGGCGCCGTGGCTGCCGGTGCGCACCTGGTAGAGCGCAGCCAGATCGGCGATGCGCCGCAAGTGGGTGATTCCGCCGGCGTGCGTCACGGTGGTGCGGATGTAGTCGATCAGCTGGGACTCAATGAGCTGCTTGCAGTCCCAAATGCTGTTGAAGATCTCACCGACTGCAATCGGGGTGGTGGTGTGCTGGCGGATCAGGGCAAAGGCCTGCTGGTTCTCGGCCTCGGTCGGGTCCTCGATCCAGAACAGGCGATAGGGCTCCAGGCTTTTGCCCAGCTGCGCCGCCTCCATCGGCGTGAGCCGGTGGTGCACATCGTGCAGCAGGTGGGTCTCTTCGCCCACGGCCAGGCGCACCGCCTCGAACAGCTCGGGCGTGTGGCGCAGATACTTGGCGCTGTCCCAGTCGTGCTCGGCCGGCACGCTGCCATCGGCCGGCTCGTACATCCTGCCGGTGGTGCTGACCCCGTAGACCTTGTCCAAGCCGGGCACGCCGCTTTGGGCCCGAATCGCCCGGTAGCCTTCTTCTTGGTGGCGCAGCACTTCCTCGACCGTTTGCGCGATATCGGCTCCGGTGGCATGGCCGTAGACCATGACGCCGCTGCGGCTGCGCCCGCCGAGCAACTGGTAAAGCGGCTGGCCAGCAATCTTGGCCTTGATGTCCCACAGGGCCGTGTCGACGGCGGCAATGGCCGTCATCGTGACCGGCCCGCGGCGCCAGTAGGCGCCCTTGTAGAGGTAGTGCCAGATGTCTTCGAGCTGCTGCGGATCGCGTCCGATCAGGCAGGGCGCCACATGGTCCTGCAGATAGCTGGCGACCGACAGCTCGCGGCCATTGAGGGTGGCGTCGCCCACGCCGGTCAAACCTTCATCGGTTTCAATTTTGAGCGTGACGAAATTGCGGCCAGGGCAGCAGACGATGACGCGGGCGGCGGTGATTTTCACGCGATCTCCTGCAAAAGCTGTTTGATGGCGCCGTCCATTCCGTTGGCAAGGATGCGCCTGTGCCAGTGGCCTACGCGCGCCACCCAATGCGACTGGCTCGGCAGCTGCGACCCCCACAGCTCTTGGCGTGCCAGCAGCGCCTGCACGCTGGCCTGCGGCTCTTGTTGCTGTCCGGCGGCCAGGGCGCGCAGCATGGCCTCGTTGGGATCCTGAATGGCATAGGGCGTGCCGTCTTCGGCGTGGCCCAGTCCATAGCGCAGCCAGGCGGCGGCGGCCAGCGCGTGATGGTCGATGCCGCCGCCTTGCCCCAACTGCCCCAGAATGGACGGCGGCCAGCGCTGCGCGATCTTGAGCGAGCTGTCGGTGGCGATCTGGTGCACGCTGTGGCGCAGATGCGGATTGGCAAATCGGCGCAGCAGAGCATCGCGGTAGTCGCGCCAGTCGGTACGCGCCAAGTGGGGTGCGACTTCACGCTCGATCAGGCGGGTGATGAAGTCCCGGATGTGCGGCTGCTCTATGCAGTCGCTGATACAGGCGCGGCCGGTGACCGCACCGATCAGGGCCATCGCCGAATGGCTGCCGTTGAGCATGCGCAGCTTGGCGTCTTCGTACACATGCACCTGGTCGGTCACTTGTACCCCGGCGCTTTGCAGCACGGCCGCATCGCTAGGGTCGGCGAAGCGGTTTTCGATCACCCACTCCCAAAAGGCCTCCGTGCCCAGGGCGGCGTGGTCGCTCACCCCGAGAGCTGCTTGGGCCTGCTCGCTAATGGCTGCGTTCATGGCCGGAACGATGCGGTCGACCATGCTGCAAGGAAAGGCGCAGTGCCGGCTGATCCAGTCGCGCAGCGGCGCATCGGGGCAGGCGGCCAGCACCAGGGCCTGCAACACCTGGCCATTGCCGCGCAGGTTGTCGCATGAAGCCACTGTCACCCCAGCGGCGCCGGCGGCCTGGCGCAGCCGCAAACCGTCGGCCAGCAGATGTCCGAGCTCGGGCCCATAGCCTTTTTCGGTGACGGTCAAGGTGATCCAGCGCAGCGCCGGATTGGCCATGGCCTGCACCACCTCTTGCCTCTGGCTGGCCGCCACGCTCAGCCGCCAAAGTGCGCCGCAGACCTGCCACTTCAGGCCGTGCGCATCGGCCACGCGCACGGCATACAGGCCGTCTTGCGCCTTCAGGCAGTCGACGAGGTCCGGCCGCGTCATCCCCACACCGTGTACACCCCAGCGGCCATCGCCAGAGCCAAGCAGGCGCTCAAACACCAGGGCCTGATGGGCGCGGTGGAAGGCGCCCAGGCCCAGATGCAGCACGCCCGGTTCATCCCCGCGGCGGTAGCTGGGCCCGGTGACCTTAGGCGCCCACGTGGGCCGGCTGGCCTCTTGCAGGCGCGCCACACTCATGCGCCCACCTTGCGCTGGGCCGCCTCGATTTCGCTCCAGGTCGATTCGTCGATCCAGATGCCGGTGCGCTCGCGCTCGATGCGCGCGGCGCGCTCGGCATCGCCCGCCAGCTGCACGCCCTGACTGCCCGGTGCGTTGGGGCTGGCGCGCAGCCAGTCGGCAAATGCCTGCGTCTCGCGGGCCAGATCTTCTTGGGTGCCCAGTGTTTTGGGATCGATCAGGATGGTGAGCATGCTGTTGAGCACCGCCCGTCGGTTGTCTGCCTGCTGGTGCCAGGTGCCGCCGCCGGTGAGGGCGCCGCCGAGCAGCTCGCACGCCACCGCCATGCCGTAGCCCTTGTGCTCGCCAAAGGTCATGAGGGCGCCGAGCAGGCCATTGCTTTGCGGCACCACGACCACACCGGGGTCGGTGGTGGGGTGGCCCAATTCATCGATCAGATAGCCCTCGGGCACGCGCTGGCCCTTGTTGTGGGCCACCCGCATCTTGCCCTGGGCCACCCGGCTGGTGGCAAAGTCCAAAATGAAGGGGGCTTGCTTGCCCATCGGGATGCCGATGCAGCAGGGGTTGGTGCCAAAGCGCCCGTCGCCGCCGCCAAAGGGCGCGACCACCGGACGCGAGATCACATTGACAAAATGCAGTGACACCAGGCCCTGGGCCACCGCCATTTCGGCAAAGTGCCCGATGCGCCCGAGGTGGTGCGAGCGGCGCAGCGCGACGATGCAGCTGCCGTGCTGGCGGGCGCGCTCGATCCCCAGGGTCATGGCCTGCACGCCGGTGATTTGCCCGTAGCCTTGCTGGCCATCGAGGCCCAGCATCGCCCCGGTATCGAGTACAACCTTGACGCCTGTATTGGGCGACAGGCCGCCTTCGAGCACGGCATCGACGTAGCGAGGCACCATGCCCACGCCGTGCGAGTCGTGGCCACTGAGGTTGGCCATGACGAGGTTGTCGGCCACCTGCGCGGCTTCGGCCTGCTGGCTGCCGGCTTTTTCAAGGATGCGGGTGACCCGGGCGCGCAGCTCGGGTGCAGAAATGGTGTGGCTCATGGTCAATGCGATGAAAAGGCCGCGGGTCTGTTCAGGCAGTGGGGCGGCGGTAACGCGCCCAGGCCTGCGGTGTGGGGGTGGTACTGGCACCCGGCTGCTGGGGCCTCTGGTAATGGCCGTCCACCACGCGCATGGGTTCCTCGAAGCAATCGCGGATCCAGGGGATGTATTCGAGCACGGTGCAGGCTGTGCGGCTGAAGTTCAGGTGCTGGTGCACCTGGCTCATGTCACCGGCATGAGGGGCCACGGGCAGTCGATGGGCAGCGGCCAGTTCGATCACGCGCAGCACATCGGTCAGGCCAGCCATGCGTGTCACATCGGGCTGCAGCCAGTGCACGGCCTGCTGGCCGATGAATTCGGCGAAGGCGTCGGCGCTGTACAGCTGCTCACCCAGGGCCAACGGGATGCTTGTGCTGCGGGCCAGTTGGGCATGGGCTTGCACGGCGTCGTACCAAAGGGGTTCTTCGAACCAGAACACCTGGCAATCTTCGGCGGCGCGGCAAAAGCGCAAGGTTTCGCTCAGGTCCCATTTGCCATTGCCATCGATGGCCAGTGTGATGTGCTCACCGATGGCGCGGCGAACGGCGCGCAGCCGTTGCAGGTCGCGCTCAACGGTCGAGCCTACCTTGATCTTGATGCCGGTAAAGCCTTCGTCCACCGCTTGCCGGGCGCCGCGCAGCAGGTCTTCGTCAGAAAGCGACAGCCAGCCAATGTCGGTGTTGTAGGCGCGCACATGCTCCCGCACGGCCCCGCCGAGCAATTGCCACAGCGGGACATTCTGCGATTTCGCTTTCAGGTCCCAAAGAGCCACATCGACCGCCGCATGGGCCAGGGTGGTGATGCCGGCGCGGCCCACCCATTGCAAGGCGGGTTGACGCGCCAGCCGCCACCACAGCCGCTCGGTGTCTCGCGCGTCTTGTCCGATCAGCAGGGGAGCCAGGCAGGTGTCGATGCAGCGGGTGATCAGCTGGTCGCTGGGCAGATGCGCGTGGGTGCCGGTAAAGCCGTAGCCCACGCTGCCGTCTTCCCCGGTGATGCGCGCGCCCACCACGCCCCAGTGCGAAATGCTGTGCGTGCTGTCGGCGATCTGGTTGCCCGTGACCGGCACATGCAGGATAAAGGACTCAAGGTTTTGAATGCGCATGGTCAGCTGTGTCACATCACCGCGCCGACCTGCCAGGGGACGAACTCGTTTTGCCCGTAGCCGTGGCGCTCGCTCTTGGTGGGCTCGCCCGAGGCGGCGGCCAGCATCATTTCGAAAATGCGCTGGCCCATCTCGGCGATGCTCACCCCGCCGTCGATGATCTCGCCGCAGTTGATGTCCATGTCCTCTTCCTGGCGGCGCCACAGCGTGGTGTTGGTCGACAGCTTCAGGCTCGGCGAGGGCGCGCAGCCGTAAGCGCTGCCGCGGCCGGTGGTAAAGCAGATGAGGTTGGCGCCACCGGCGACCTGACCGGTGGCACTGACCGGGTCGTAGCCGGGCGTGTCCATGTAGACAAAGCCGTGCGCCTTGACCGGCTCTGCGTATTCATAAACTGCCTGCAGATTGCTGGTGCCGCCCTTGGCCACTGCCCCTAGCGATTTCTCGAGGATGGTGGTCAGGCCGCCGGCCTTGTTGCCCGGCGAAGGGTTGTTGTTCATCTCGCCGCCATTGGTCGCGGTGTACTCCTCCCACCAGCGGATGCGCTCGATCAGCTTGTGGGCCACCTCGGGCTTGACGGCGCGGCGCGTGAGCAGGTGTTCGGCGCCATAAATTTCGGGGGTTTCACTCAGGATGGCGGTGCCGCCGTGGGCCACCAGCAGATCGACCGCGGCGCCCAGCGCCGGATTGGCGCTGATGCCCGAGTAGCCGTCAGAGCCGCCGCATTGCAAGCCCACCGTGATGTGCTCGGCGCTGCAGGGCTCCCGGCGCACCTGGTTGGCTTCGGGCAGCATCGCGCGGATCAGCTCGATGCCTTTTTCGACCGTCTGGCGCGTGCCGCCGCTGTCTTGAATGTTGAAGACCTTGAGCGTGTGGCCTTCCTTTAAGCTGCTGTGGGCCAACCAGGTGTTGAGCTGGTTGGCCTCGCAGCCCAGACCGACCACCAGCACGCCCCAAAAATTGGCATGGGTGGCGTAGCCCGCCAGCGTGCGCTCGAGCAGCTTCATGCCCAGGCCCTCGGTGTCCATGCCGCATCCGGTGCCGTGGGTCAGCGCCACCACGCCGTCGATGTGGGGAAAGTCGGCCAGCGCCTGGGGGTTGTTGCGTCGGGAAAAATGATCGGCAATCGCACGCGCGGCGGTGGCCGAGCAGTTGACGCTCGAGAGCACGCCGATGTAGTTGCGCGTGGCCACCCGTCCATCGGAGCGGCGGATGCCCATGAAGGTGGCCTGGCGTTGTGGCGTGGCGGGTTTGACGTCTTGCCCGATCGCATAGTCGCGCTCGAAGTTGCCTTTTTCAGGGCCCATGTTCAGGTTGTGCACATGCACCTGCTCGCCCGGGGCGATCGCTTGGCTTGCAAAGCCAATGATCTGGTTGTAGCGGCGCACCGGCTGGCCCGCTGCAATGGCGCGCACGGCCAACTTGTGACCGGGTGGAATCAGTCCGCGCACGCTCACGCCTTCGATGACGGTGCCCCCCATCAATTGGGCGCGTGCAATGACCACGTCGTCGGCCTCGTGCAGGCGTATGAAATTGCTCATGAATCAGACCTCAATAAAACATTTTGGGCAGCCACAGCACCAGGCCGGGCGCGTACGTGATCACGACCAGGCTGCCCAGCAGGGGCACGAGCCAGGGCAAGATGGCCATCGTCGTTCGCTCCACACTGAGCTGGGCCACCCGCGCGAGTACAAACAGCACCATGCCCATGGGCGGGTGCAGCAGGCCGATCATGAGGTTGAGCACCATGACCAGGCCGAAGTGCACCAGGTCGATGCCCAGTTGCTGGCAGATGGGCACCAGGATGGGCACGAGGATGGTGATGGCAGCAGTGGGCTCCAGAAAGCAGCCGACAAACAGCATCAGGAGGTTGGCCAGCAGCAGGAAGACCCAGGGCTCCTGTGTGAAGGCCAGCACCCAGCTGCTGATGGCTGTGGTCACACCGGTGGCAGTGAGCATCCAGCCAAAAATGCTGGCTGCGGCCACGATGAAGAGCACGGTGGCGGTGGTCTCGACCGTGTCCAGGCAGATCTTGACGAACATCTTCCAGCGCAGGGTGCGGTACCAGAAAAAGCCCAGCACCATGGCCCAGACGCAGGCGGCAATCGCCCCTTCGGTGGGCGTGAAGACGCCCGTCGTCATGCCGCCGATGAGCAGCACCGGCGTCATGATGGGCAGGACCGCCTGGAACTTGAACAGCCGATCGGCCGCAAAGAGCACGACCAGGGCGGCTGCCACGGTCGGCTGGGGCGGCCATCCCCAGTTCTTGACCAGCACCCACAACACCACCGGCCAGGCCACGACCACTGACGTTTCGATCAGGGCCTTGAGCACCTTGGACCAGACAAAACCGATGTCCGAGCCCCAGCCGTTCTTGTGGGCAAAGTAGGCCACCGTCACCATCATGAGCAGGGCCATGATGATGCCCGGCAGGATGCCGGCCAGGAAGAGGGCGCCCACCGAAACGTTGGCCATCATGCCGTAGATCACAAAGGGCAGGCTCGGGGGAATAATGGGCCCGAGCGTGGCCGATGCAGCGGTCACGCCAACGGCAAACTCCTTGCTGTAGCCATGGTCGCGCATGGCCTTGATCTCCACCGTGCCCAGTCCGGCGGCATCGGCAATCGCGGTGCCGCTCATGCCTGCAAAGACCACCGAGCCCACCACATTGACGTGACCGAGCCCGCCTTTGAGCCAACCGACCAGAGCCAGCGCGTAGTTGTAGATGCGGTTGGTGATGCCGGCGTTGTTCATCAGGTTGCCGGCCAGGATAAAGAAGGGCACGGCCAGCAGCGGGAAGCTGTCGATGCCCGAGACCATGCGGTGGATCACCACGAAGGGGGGCGAGCTCTGTACAAAGAACAGGTAAATTAGCGAAGCGCCGGCCATGGCGATGGCCACGGGGATGCCGCCGCTCATCAAAAAGAGGAAGAGGATTTTGAGCATGATGGCTGTGCCCAGGTTAACGGTCGGTCATTTCGGTGCCGGGGCGCTCGAGCACGGTGTAGCCGCGCTGCAGGTGCACGCGCATGACCCAGATGGCGCGCAGGCACATGGCGGCAAAGCCCGCCATCACCACGCCGTAGACGATGTTCATGGGCAAGTCGATGATGGTCATTTTGTAGCTGCCCAGCTTTTGCATCATCTGACCGGTCAGGAAGGTGGCGGCTGCAAAAAAAGCGATGCGCAGCACGTCAACCAGCAAGCTCATGCCGCGGCTGAGCCATTTGGGCATGAAGCGATAGAAAAAATCAACCTGGATGTGGTTGTTCTTGGCCACGGCAATGGTCGCGCCGGTAAAGACTGTGGCGATCAGCAGGTAGCGCGCGATCTCTTCGGTCCAGGAGGCCGAGTCGTTGAGCACGTAGCGGGTAAAAAATTGGTAGAAGACGGTCAGCGCGAGCGCCCAGAAAAACAGCAGCGCCACCCAGGCCTCAATCGGGGTGCCAGACAGATCGACCTCTTCGTCGACGGCATGGAACTGGCCGTCGTCACCCATCACCTTGGGGCCGCTGTCGATGTCAGGCATCTGCCCAGGTGTTTGTTCAGGTGTTTTGCTCATGGCGTGTCTCGCTCAGGCCAGCCCAAGCGCAGGTGCCCGCTTGAGGGCCAGCACCTGCTGCTTGCGCTGTGGCTGCCTTACTTGGCGGCCTGGATCCTGTCGTAGTCCGCGCGCGTGAAGCCCATGGACTCCAGCGGCTTGTTCTTCAAGACAGCGTCGACGAAGCTCTTGCGATCGACCTGGGTGATGGCAAGGCCTTTCTTCTTGAACTCTTCAACCAGTTCGGCCTCACGCTTCTTGATCTGCGCAGTGGCGCGCACGGCGGCCTCTTGCGTCACATCGGTGAAGATTTTCTTCTCGGCGTCAGTCAGCCTGTTCCAGATGTGCGGTGCGATCTGGGTGGTCAGGCCGTCCACGATGTGGCCGGTCAGCATGATCGCCTTTTGCACCTCGAAGAACTTCTTGGCCTCGATCGTGGTCAGAGGATTTTCCTGCGCTTCGACCGTGCCGTTTTGCAGGGCCAGGTAGACCTCGGCAAAGGCGATCGGCGTCGGGTTGGCGCCGCACGACTCGGGGGTGGCGCGGTAGGCCGGGACGTCGGGCACGCGGATCTTCAGGCCTTTCATGCCGGCGCAGTTGGTGAACGGCTTTTGCGCAGTGGTGTGGCGCGCACCATAGTAGGTGTAGGCCGTGATCTGAATGCCGGTTTTGGCCCGAAACTCATTGACCATCTCCTGGAACACCGGGCTCTTGGAGTAGGCGATCAGGTGGTCGCCGTCGCGGAAGATGAAGGGGTAGTAGGCGATGCCGATGCGCGGATAGGTGCGAGCGGCAAAGGACGGGCCGCTGATGATTATGTCGACCGTGCCCAGCGTCAGGCCCTGGTTGATGTCGGTCTCCTTGCCCAGCGATGAGGCCGGGAAGACCTGGATGTCAAATTTGCCATTGGTGCGTTTCTTGATCTCTGCGGCGGCCCACACCGATTCGGTGTGATACGGCTCGGAGGTTTCGTACACGTGGGCCCACTTGAGTTTTTGCTGGGCGTGCACGGCCGTGCTGCTCAGGCTGGCCAGGGTGCCCAGGGCCACTGCGGCTGCCAGCGTCTTGATCGTCGTTCTCTTGCTCATGGGGAAGTCTCCTCTTGGGTGGTGAAAGGCTGACGCGAAAAAATCCGGCCCTCAATGGGCTGGAGCGCGGCGCCAGCTCGCGCTGTATCTCTTGTGGGCTTGGCGAAGATGCCTTTGCATCGCCTTGCGGGCCCCCGGGCTGTCGCCGGCCTCAATGGCCTGCATCACGAGTGCATGCTCCTCGATCGCGGCCTGCCAGGAATCAGGGTTCTCGAAATGATCGCCCAGGCGCTCGAAGAGGGCGCCATTGCGCGCCTGCCAGAGCCGGCGGACGGTGTCGAGCAGCACGCTGTTGCCGCAGGCGCTGGCGATGGCCTCATGAAAGGCTTCGTCGCCCCAGCGCGGTATCTGACCGGCGGCCGCCTCTTGCTTCATTTGCTGCCATGCCGCGCGGATCGCTTTGCGATCGGTGCGGCTTGCGTGGCGGGCGGCCAGCGCCGCCACCTCCGCTTCGATGACCAAGCGCGCGCTCATGACCTCCAGTGGACCCCAGTCGGCCGGTGTGTTGGAGCTTGGGTTTGGCGGCGGCTGACTCTCGCTGGGTTGGCGCACATAGATGCCAGAACCGGTGCGCACCTCGATCACGCCCTCGACCTCTAGCGCAATGAGCGCCTCGCGCACCGAGGGGCGGCTCACACCGAGCTGGCTCGCCAGTTCGCGCTCGGCGGGCAAGCGCGTGCCCACCGCAAATTCGCCCTCGGCCATGAGCTGGCGCAGCTGCTCGGCGATCTGCCGGTACAGGCGCTGAGGCTCGATCGCTTGGATGGGCATGGTGCTCAGGGATTACGCGGATTGGACAAGTGGTCTGACCAATTTATGATCTCACCGATCGCGTCTGCCGCTATCGGGTTCTTCCCTAATTCGTGCGCTGCTTGCGCGCCGCCTTCGCCTTGCAGTTAAGGAGTTGCTCATGCGCCTGACCTTCGCCAATGCCGCGCGCCGCAGTTGCTGCGCAGTCCTTGCAGGCCTGTTTTGCGTGCTTGCGGTGCCGGCCGCGGCGCAGTCTTGGCCGGCCAAGCCTGTGCGCGTGATCGTGCCCTTCCCGCCGGGCGGTGCTTCCGATGCGCTGGCCCGAATGGTGGCTCAAAAGATGGGCGAGCAGCTGGGCCAAAGCTTTGTGGTGGAGAACCGGCCGGGCGCAGCCAGCACCATCGGCATTGCCGAGGCCGCCAAGGCGCCCGCTGACGGCTACACCCTGCTGCTGGCCGCTGCGCCTTTTGTCATTACGCAGTATGTGTACCCCAAGCTGTCCTACGATGTGCGCAAGGATTTTGTGCCGGTGGGCCTGCTGCAGACCACGCCGACCTTGTTGGTGGTGAACCCTGCTCTGGGAGTGGCCAGCGTGGCCGATTTCCTTAAACTCGCCCGCGCCAAGCCCGGCCAGATTTCCTACGCCACACCGGGCTCGGGCAGCTTGCCGCACCTTATTGGCGAATTGCTCAAAATGCAAGCTGGAGTCGACTTGCTGCATGTGCCTTACAAGGGCGGCGGCCCCGCTCTGGCCGATCTTCTGGCCGGCCACGCCAACAGCGCCTTCTTATCGCCCATCGAGGTCAACGCCCACATCAAGAGCGGCAAGTTGCTCGCGCTGGCGGCCACGTCAGCGCGGCGCACCCCGTCTCTGACCAGCCTGCCCACATTGGCCGAGTCTGGTGTGAGTGACTTTGAATCGCTGGCCTGGTTTGGTTTCGTGGCGCGCGCTGGCACGCCGATCGACGTGATGGCCAAGCTTTCTGAGCATCTGCAGCGGGCCGTGAACAACCCCGAGGTGAGGGCCAAGATCGCGCAAAGCGGCGATGTACCCGCTGCCACGGTGCAGGAGTTCGCCGACTTGCTCGCCCGCGAGCATCCGCGCTGGGAGCGCACGGTCAAGAGCGCCAACATCAAGCCCGAGTAAGCCCATGGGTGCCGCCAACCGTCCCAACATCCTATGGTATTGCGCCGATCAGCAGCGCTGGGACACGATCCATGCCCTTGGCAACCCCCACATTCGCACGCACGCCCTCGATGCGTTGGCCGCAGGTGGGGTGGCATTTGAGCGGGCCTATACCCAAAGCCCCATCTGCACACCCGCTCGCGCCACCTTTTTGACCGGGCGTTATCCGGCCTCTCACCATGTCTACCGCAACGGCAACGCCTACTTTCCGGCGCACGAAAAACTGGTGACCAAACGCCTGGCCGAGGCCGGTTACGACTGCGCGCTCGTGGGCAAGTTGCATCTGGCGGCGGCCAAGCATTTTGAGGTGCGGACCGACGACGGCTATCGGGTGTTTCTCTGGAGTCACCACCCGACGCCCGACCAGGCCTATGGCCACGACTACGAAAACTGGCTCAAGCACGAAAAAGGCGTCGATCCCGCCGAGCTGTACGCCCACGTCAACTATTTCTGCGGCCCCGGTGTGCCCGCTCAGTACCACCAGACCACCTGGTGCTCGGAGATGGCCATGCGCTTCATCTCTGAGCGGCGCGACCGACCCTGGATGATCAGCGTCAATCCCTTTGATCCCCACGGTCCCTTTGATGCGCCGCCGGAGTACCTCAGCCGTTACCGTGCGGCCGACATGCCGCTGCCGCGTTTTCGCGAGTCGGACCTTGAGCGCCAGCGCCAGTTTCTGGCTATCGATCAGCAGACCAAGCACGCCGAGGACCCGCGCGTGCGCAAACACATCGTTCCGGTCAGTGCCGACGGCCACGATGCGATTGCTTCGGCCCACAAC
>Ga0164292_10000280_pt1 | contig 37720 bp, 33 predicted proteins | sample GEODES117metaG_FD_111486 | JGI IMG/M metagenome (GOLD analysis project Ga0164292, IMG submission 111486) | Eutrophic lake water microbial communities from Lake Mendota, Wisconsin, USA - GEODES117 metaG | ecosystem: Environmental > Aquatic > Freshwater > Lake | place: USA: Lake Mendota...
ATATAATATTTCTCTTTATTACTGTAATATTTTTATTCATTTATACAAAAAGAAAGGGAAGAATAAAAATAAAAACATACATAATTAAAACAAACGGTTTAAAATTAATAGATCGTATTATAATATTAATTATGGCAGCGTCGACCGATGAAGAAATGCGCGTATTAAAACGCAACGGTAAATATGAAAACATCGGATTTGATAAGATTTTAAAACGTGTCAAAAGCATTGGGCAAGAATGTGGCATTAAATTAAATTACACTACATTTGTTATGAAAGTCATCGATCAATTATATGATGGTATTCCTACTGCCAAAATTGATGAATTGACTGCTGAACAGTGTGCGTCACTTAGCATTCAGCACCCGGATTATAATACATTAGCCGGACGACTTATTGTGTCTAATCATCATAAAAACACTAGTAGTTCCTTTTTTTCAGTTATGAAAAAACTATATCAATTTAAAGATGTACACCAAAAACCGTATCCATTGGTTAACAAGGAATTTTACGAAATCGTCGAGAAGAATAAGGAAGAGTTGGACAAGATGATTATCCACGAACGCGATTATTTGATCGACTATTTTGGATTTAAAACGATGGAGCGTTCCTATTTGATGAAAGTAGGCAGAGTCGTTGTCGAACGCCCTCAATATTTGTGGTTGCGCGTTGCTATATGTATTCATGGCGATAATATGGAAAAGGTTCGCACAACTTATGATTTAATGTCGCAAAAATATTTTACTCATGCCACGCCAACTTTATTCAATGCCGGAACACCAAAACAACAACTCAGTTCTTGCTATTTAATTGCTCTAGAAGATGATAGTATTACTGGTATTTATAATACATTGTCAGATTGCGCTCAAATTTCCAAATATTCGGGCGGGATTGGTCTACATATTCATAATATTCGCGCGGCGGGTAGTCATATTCGTGGAACAAATGGCAAGACAGATGGACTAGTACCTATGCTCAAGGTTTACAATGCCACTGCTCGTTATGTAAATCAAGCCGGTAAAAGGAATGGAAGCTTTGCTATATACTTGGAGCCTTGGCATGCGGATATTGACAATTTTCTTGATATGAAGAAAAATCACGGCGATGAAGAAATGAAGGCGCGCGACTTGTTTTATGCTCTTTGGATTCCCGATTTATTTATGGAGCGAGTAAAGGTAAATGGTAATTGGACCCTAATGTGCCCAGATGAATGTCCCGGTCTTGCGGATGTATATGGCGCAAAATTTGTAGAATTGTATACAAAATATGAAACTCTTAATAAGGGCAAAAAGACTGTAAAGGCGAGAGATTTGTGGTTTAAAATATTAGACAGTCAAATGGAAACCGGAACACCTTATTTGCTTTATAAAGATGCCGTAAATGAGAAATCAAATCAAAAGAACATTGGCACTATCAAATCGTCGAATTTATGTACTGAAATAAATGAGTATAGTGATGAGCATGAAACCGCCGTTTGTAATTTGGCAAGTATTGGACTGTCTATGTTTGTAAAAGAGGATAAATCATTTGATTACGGTAAACTACATGAAGTTACCAAAGTAGTTGCTGAGAATTTAGACAAAGTGATTGATATTAACTTTTATCCGACTGATAAGACGAAACGAAGCAATATGCGACACCGACCTATTGGAATTGGTGTTCAAGGTTTGGCAGATGTATTCGCCTTGATGGATATTCCGTTTCATAGTGAAGGTGCCAAAACAGTAAATACACTTATATTCGAAACAATTTATCATGCCGCTCTGGAAAAGTCCATGGAGATTTCGAGAGAAAGAGGGATTCATATTAAAAATGGGGTTATCACAAATGTAGAAGAATCAAGTAGTAGTAGCAGCAGCAATAGTAGCAGTAGTAGTGAAGATTGGTGTGGCGCATATAGTACATTCAAAGGATCTCCTATTTCTCAAGGCATTTTCCAATTTGATATGTGGTCTGTAAAGCCATCCCCAAGATACGATTGGACCGAATTGCGTAAAAATATTATTCAATATGGAATTCGTAATTCGTTGTCCGTCGCACCAATGCCTACTGCTAGTACAGCACAAATATTAGGCAACAATGAGTGCTTTGAACCATTCACTAGTAACATTTATACGAGACGAACCATGGCGGGTGAATTTATTATTGTGAATAAATATTTAATGAAAGAATTGATTGATTTACAATTGTGGAATGAAGATATGAAAAATAATATTATTGCGAATAATGGTAGCATTCAACAAATAACTGGTATTCCGACGCATATCAAAGAAAAATACAAGATTGTCTGGGAAATTCCAATGAAACATATTATTGACATGTCGAAGGATCGTGGCGCGTTTATATGCCAAAGTCAAAGTTTGAATCTTTGGGTAGAAGAACCTACTTATAAAACACTCACATCTATGCATTTTTATTCTTGGGAGGCTGGATTAAAAACGGGTATGTATTATCTTAGACGCAAAGCAAAACATCAAGCCCAACAGTTTACTATTGAGCCAGATAAAAAAACAAAGGGAGAAACTGAACCAGAAGTATGTGAAATGTGTTCTGCCTAGGTGTGCCGTGTCTGCCGACGGCTAGATTATTATAGTTTTGTTTATAATTTTGTTTATAATTTTGTTTATAATTTTGTTTTTGTCTTGTCTCCATACGGCTAGTTGGTATCTTTTAACATGTAACGAATTGTGCGATTTATGCGTGAAATGTCTTTTTTAAACTCCATCTGTATAAAACATCTCATACATATGAGAATATCTATCAGCGCATTGTGTGTATTCTTAGGAATTTTCTTGAACAATTCGTTGTGTAACTCACTCAGTGTTGGGAATTTGAAATATTTATCTCCATTTTGTCCAGTCCGTTCGATTTTACAAATGTCGACGCCATTTTTCATAGTACAATACGTCTCATTGACAGTCATTTTTATTTTGTTTCGAATTCCTTCAACCATTACCATCCGTTTGTCAAACGATATATTGTGGCCCACTAGTAAATCGCTCTTATCTGAATGTTGATTAAATTTATTCAATGCTTCTTCAATAGATATACCCTTGCTAGTTAATTTTTCTCTCGAAATTTTATGAATCTCTTGACTTTTGGGGTTTATAATAACGCTCGCATCTATATTAATATAGTCATTTTCTAGCGCAATGAGATCATTCGTCTCACTATCGTAAATTATATAAGACAATTGAATAATATGCGGCCATTTGTGCGATTCGTAAATACTTGGATTTTTCTCTAGTGGCAGCCCTGTTGTTTCTGTATCAAATACCATTACCTTCATATTGTTGATATTGATGTTAAATTAAGTTAATGAACCATAAAAAGTATATATGTACTTCAATTTTAAATAAAATTGATAATCGCAATTAATTTTTAATATACTATAACTAACATTAGATACAGTACATTAGATACAAGTAGTTAATTAGATATGAGTGCCATAGCTATAACAATACCAACCACAATACCAAGTTGCCGCGATTTGCGTAAATTAAAGTTACAACTTGAAAAAAACAAAAAGAACGAGGAAAAGGCGGTCAAGCTGAGAGATAATTATGTGTCAGCATTAGATCGTATTATTAGTAAAGCGGGTGAGTACAATAAACATACGACAGTATCTTCTATCGTAAATGATATCAAGTTATTTAAACAAGAACGAGACGAAATTAAAAGGGACAAATATTATGGTTATACTGAAAAGAACACATTCGTAGATACTATCTTACATATTGTAGAATGGTTCAAAGATTTTCAAACCAAGATTACATTTAAAACATTCGAAAAAATGATTGAAACATTGTTATTTGAAAAACATAGTAGATATTTTATTAGAACAATCATTGACAATCCATATGAACTTATTCAAATCGAACACTCGACAATTAATTTCAATCAAGCATTTCGTATCTCAAAGGAACTACAAATTCAAGTTAGTAACGAGGTATTGATCCAAAAATGGGCGATTTTCGCAGTACAAGACAACAATGGCAGTTTCTATAAAATCAAGAGTCATCCGGATTCCAAGGATAAATACAAGCAATATAATGATAGGTCTTATAAACAAGGATGGTACATGTTGCTTCGCAAATTCTGCGACGAGAACCACTTATTAGCAAATTATAGCAAATATCTTGTTATTCTCAACAATCTTCTAGTTCAGCATAAAACAATGAAGGGTTTGTACGGGATTAAAGATTTTGTAGAGATTGAAAAGAATATTGGCGATGCTATTATGGATCTATATTACGGCAATAGTAATGAAATTGATGTGGATGCGTTTCATGTCTTTATTACACAATTTGAGCAAGGAAAGTCGACATCGGAGAAGGCGTTTAAATTTAATGATGAACAGATTAGCTCTATTAAGCATGCTATTACGGATAAGTTATGTGTTATTACTGGACCACCCGGCACCGGCAAAAGTACAATAGTAGAAGCAGTCATTGAATGGTTTAATATTCAGTCCAAACAAACAAAACGAGAATATGTTATGAGTTTGATGGCTCCAACTGGAAAGGCATTTAAGGGACTCATCGACAAGTGTCAAAATATTAAAAATAAAGACATTTGTGGCACATTACATAAATGTTTATTGAATACATTTCCAAAAATGGAAAAACAAATTGAGGAGGTAGGTCGTAATAAACCAGATGATTGTGAAACCGACGAACCCATACGAAAAGAACTCGAGTCCGCCACTAAAAATTCGGCGAAAAAACTGTATCCGCAATATATTGATAAAATTATAGTAGACGAAACTTCGATGGTGGACATATTTATGTTTCACAAGTTATTGAAAAAATGTAAATATTTCAGTTGCGATCTAGTACTGTGTGGTGATATTAAGCAATTGCCACCCGTTGGAAAAGGAAGGCCATTCGAATGTATTATAAACTCGGAATTATTTAATACCGTACATCTAACGGAAATTAAACGTCAAGATACTGGTATGTTAAAGGATTGTATTGTCAAAATAAATAAGCATGAATTAACTATCAGCGATTTCGACAATGTTTCGACAATGTTTATTGAACATGATTTCATCAACGAAAAAGAAACCATACGTATATGTAATAAATTGGTTAAAAAATTTGGCAGAGACAATATTGCTTTCATTACGCCAGAACACAGTAAACAACCTGGTGTTTTTGAAATGAATAAATTATTACAAAATGATGTGTATAATTCTACTAGACCATATAGTCATGGATATTTTAAAGAAGACGATTTTGTCATACGAACCGAAAATAAATACGAGGATGACATTATTCGTGTGAATGGTGATACTGGTAGGATTTCATTCGGCGATAAAATAGCATATGTTCGGTATGATGATGACCCAATTAATAATGTGGAGTCTGTTCCGCTCAATGAAATTTCTGATAATTTTACAGTAAACTATTGTAATACGGTTCATAAATATCAAGGTAGTCAAAAAGATGTGGTTGTGTTCATTTGTTCCTCAGTACATGCTAGCTTGTCTTGGGGTACAAATCGACTTAAATTGGCATATACAGCTATTTCAAGAGCAGCAAAAAATCTGGTCGTGATTGGTTGTAAAGAAACATTCTTTAATATTCAAAACTGTAAGGATGAGCCATTTGTCAGTAGTTTTATGAGTGAATTTAATGAGTGTGAGATTGAACTAGAATATGAATAATAATTACACGCTTTTTACAAATTTTAATTTTTTATTTCAACAATATTCTTTACAAATACCATATGATTTACGATGCCATTTACTAATTCCATGCTCTTTAATTCCATCTAGGTGCTGTTTTGTGCCATATCCCTTATTTTTTTCAAGTCCATATTTTTCTTTTAATTCTGGGTGTTCTTCGCATAATTCTTCTATATACTTGTCTCGTTCGGTTTTTGCTAAGATAGATGCTGCCGCAATGGCGCAATATTTATTATCTCCACCTTCAATACATGTATGATTTACTTGTACAAAATGGTCATCTTGAAATCGAAGATATGGTTTAAAATCGTTACCATCGACTAGTAGGAAATATTCTTTAACATTAGCTACTGCTTCTGTACCAGTACCATTATCAACATTATTATAAGTATCCATGACATTTTTTATGCTTTGATGCATACTACTTAACACAGATTGTCTAATATTAATCTTATCAATTGTAGTTTCGTCATTATAGGTTACACTCCATGCTAATGCGTTTGCCTTGATATGTTCGGCAACTTCCAATATTTTCTTGCTGCTAGTAAATTTCTTGCTATCTTTCATTTTATGATAATCAAATACCTTCTTTTCGGTTTCACATACGTTTCCACCATCTTCTTTAGGTAAAATGACGGCCGCTGTATATACTCTTCCAAATAACGGTCCTCGCCCGGCCTCGTCAACACCGATTTCTAACAAATCACTATTGTCATTGTAAAATTTAATTAGCGGTTCTTGTTTACTTCTAGGCATTCTGTATTATACAGTATTATATTTCGAAATATACTACACAAATCATAATTATTTCTTATTCAATTTTAAAATTTTCTTAAAGTATATTATAGTATGCGTTTTCATAAATTACATTTATTTATTATTTTATTGCTATCATTAGTATTTTGTGGCTGTTTAGGCAGTTTTATGCGTGAAGGTATGTCTTCTAGGCAACCTCCTACTACTAGTACCGATAATAGTGCCACTAGCGCACTCCCAGCTGGAGTACCCGCTTCTCAAATCCCACCCGGACAAGAAAATATGTACATATTAAAATCGGAAATTGTCCCTCCAGTTTGTCCCATGTGTCCTCAAGCGGCTGCTTGCCCTAGACAAGAGAAGTGCCCACCTTGCCCCGCTTGTGCTAGATGCCCCGAACCAGCATTTGAGTGTAAAAAGGTGCCTAATTATGCTAGTTCGAATGATAACTACCTTCCTCGCCCAATCATGGCCGATTTTAGCCAATTCGGTATGTAAAATAACCTAATCGATTTCCAATGGTGTGGTTAATTACCAAATTATGTAATATATTATTTGATATGTGTTATCAAATAATAATAATGTAGCTTACTAGTTTTTATCTAAATTTCTTACATTTTTCGTCCATCTGAAATGTCTGACATCGCTCTTCTTTCGGAACTATTTTAATAATACATTTCGCTTTTTTACCATATAATGGTTCAGTACATCCCTTCTCCTTCTCCTTTTTGTTTTTACGCGTCTTCTTAAATGTAAATAATTTTGGTTTTTCTTCAGTACATCTTGCTCTAAAATGTTCGTATCTTTCTCTCACATCACAATAACTCAGTCCAGATTTTTTGCCTAAATTCTTATTAATCCTTTCGTGTAATTTGTATACATAACGCGAGAAGCTATCACGACTTTTCATATATTCCATGGTTAATGGAAACGCTTTGTAATTCTTTTTTAAATTCTGTCTACAATATTTACACGGTAAAATATGTACTAAGCTTAGCATATAATTTCTGTATTGTGTTTTTTGTTCGTGTGTAGGATTCACTGGATAGTTGAAACTCATTGTATGTAAAAAATGCCATTGTGCAGGGCCCCATACACTAACCAACATGCCGTCTCCATCTTTGAAATCTTTTTTACCAAATACTCTCTTTTTTACAGTTTTATTTTTATTGGATTTCATAGTTTTACTTTTATTGGATTTCACGATTTTGTTGGATCTTATTGTTTTATTGGTATTCATCTTACATTATTTAGAGAAAAAAGTTTACACCTATAATTATAATTATAATGAATGACACTTATCAATAAATATATCAAGGCTTTTGTAAATCAAAGTTTAGCAATTGTTAGGAATAATTTTTATTGAATGTCTGCTTTTCAATTATGATCTTTGTATTTATTTACACCTAATAGTCGGAATATTTTAGTAGTCGAGAGAAATTTGATAAAATAATTCGTTCGTTGAAATATAATGTTTTATATATAAAAATATATATATAAAATGCTAGACAATATACAATCCGGAGCATATGATTTACTAACTAGTTCGCGTTTTTGGATGATACTAATTGTAGCTATTTTTTTCCTAATTGTAGCTATCTATCTATACAACAAATATGTTACTCCTATGGTAGATAATAAGTTTATTCCCAATAATGAATTTCAACAAAAGAGTGAAGATAGCGAGGCACAGAATGTAGAATTATATATTTTTACTGTAAATTGGTGTCCACACAGCAAGAAGGCAGTACCTATTTGGGAACAATTAAAGGCAGAATATAGTAATAAGACGTTCAATAATTATAACATAAACTTTATCCAAGTTGATGGAGAGGAGAATCCTTCTTTAGCAGATAAATACAAGGTAGAAGGGTATCCTACAATTAAAATGGTGAAGGGTAATCAAATTATTGAATATGATGCGAAACCGTCGCTCGAGCATCTAAAGGAGTTTTTAAATAGCACTTTGTCCTAAAACTGCTTCACTACTCAAAAATAATTCCGCGTTTTGCTTTCCTTCTTCCATTAACTCGCGCATTTTCTCTCCACATGTCATATATTCAAACCAAGTGGAGTAGTCAGCCAGTTTTTTATCACATATACAATTTAGTTCATATCTGATAGAAGTTGGATTAGATGTAGATTTTGTATGAATAAATCTAATAATTTGATTCATAGTTGCCTCTAAATACTGAAAGATGTTCATTTCATTATTTATAGTATATTCAACATTACTCCATTTGTTTTTTATGCCTAATACTTCATCGTCACTACATTTTTCATTTTGTAAGCACTCATTTAATGGATAATTATCAATTAATCCGCCATCAACATAACATTTACCATCTTCTATGATTGGTTTAAATAATATCGGAACTGCACTACTCATTTCCAATGCTTTAATTAGTGGCATGTCTGGATAAGTAATATGATTTAGATCTACTTTTTGAAACGAATTCATTTCAAGAGTAAAACAATGAAAATCTATTTTGCTATATTCGAAATATTCCTTTAATGTTATATTTTCATCCAGATCTTTTGCGGTTAATAATGGCTTTAGTATCTCTCTTACCATACCGAATTGAAAAATACCCTTACTATAATATAATTCAAATAAGTTGTCTGGTGCTAATTTAAATACTTTCTCCCAAGGTCGTTTAAAAAAGTAGTCGTCGAGAGTTTGCCAATCGTATTTCATTAAGATTATTGCTGCTATTATTGCTCCAGCAGACGTTCCATATATGGATTTAATATTATCAATATTAATAAAGTCTTTCTCAAATAATTGTTTTAATGCGCCGTAACATAATAGCCCTGTAGGACCACCGCCATTAATAACTATATGTTTAATCATAAATATATATAGTTATTTGTGTTTAATTCTGTTATATTTCATTAGATTTATTTCTAGAATAATTCATTTTATTTTATTTACCCAAAATATATTTTTCGATTCTGGTTAAATCTTCATCAAAATGAAATTTGTGTACCGCTTTTTGTATAATTCCTATAGATGATAAGATACCAAACGAATATAAATACATTTTGAGGTGTCCCTCTACGCATACTTTAGATGGTGTAAGATGATTGTATAAATAAACAAGTAAACCACCTATAAGCAAAGTATATATATTATGAGCGATCGTTTCAACTTCTATAATTAATTCTTGATACTTGTTATTAAAAAATTTTTTATCAATAAATTTACTAAATAATGCCAGAACCCATATTATCTTTACTATTAACAACAAAATTAATATAATATTTAACATTACACCTGTTGTATCTGCCATTATTACTATATTACTATATAATAAATAAATAAAGTTTTTTCGTTGTTTTTTTTTCTATTGACAAATTAATATGAATATTTTCACATTGTCAGACGAAAACGATTTAACAGATAAGATTAATCTAGATGACCTATTTGAAAAGAAGAGAGAAATTGCTGAAAGTAAATTAACATTATATAATAAAATTTTGAATCGCATACATAATAAAATTAAGTTAACTTCTAATCAAAATAGGGGACGAGAGCAATTTATTTGGTACATAATTCCAGAAATTATGATTGGTGTTTCTAGATATAATGTAGCAGAATGTACTGGATATATTATAAATAAATTACGCGAAAACGATCTTGTTGTACGTTATACGTATCCAAATCTTGTATTTATTAGCTGGTCTCACTGGATACCCGGATATGTGCGCCAAGAATATAAAAAACAAACTGGAACGACGATTGACGGATACGGTAATATAGCCGATAAAAATCCGCAACTCGAAAATGGTAATATATCCAATGGAGATGATTCTATATTAAATAAACCTCCAACTCGCATTACAGTTACCAAAGAGAAGGAGAAAGATAAAGAATACAACTCTACAAAGAATTATAAACCGGTTGGAATATATAATAGCGATATCTTACAAAAAATTCAGAATAAATTCACTACATAAAACAATTACATAAATATATAATAAATATAATAAATCATTATTTTCTCTCTAACATTACCATTCTATATTAAAAATATATATAGAATGATATAACGACCAAGCATACGATGGATGTCTATTAAATATATATGGTTAAAAGTGTATATCGAGAGAAAATACATGTTAATACACTCTTACACAATAACAATATATAGTGGGGTTTTCTATTTTGGTATGATTAGACCACAACTTTCCCACAACTGGCCCACATCCAGACCACAACTTTCCCACAACTAGTCCACATACCACAAATTTATGTCAAAAAATCACATAATTCACAATAATTTTATACATTTTCGAAAATCGATCAATCATCAAATCGGTCAAAAAACGACACAAATTTATCATCGAAATCTGGTCAGCGCATTTTGACTTTTTGGATTTTGCTTTTTCGGGACATGTTTTTCATGTAGACAAATTGCTCTACACGATTTTCCTTTTTTTAAAATCCAGAAAATTTATGTAGGTCATGTAGAGGACTACCTACATATGTAAGGACTTTTTCATAGTGAAAAAAAACGGTCTGTTTTTGAAAGATGTAGCAATTTCACTTTTTTTCAAATTTCCAAATTCATTTTTGATTTTTGAAAATTACACAAGGTTTTTATGTGTGTTTTTTTATTTTTTGGAAAATGAATTTGAAAAACCGTGAAAATGTGTTTTAGACCATAATGCTCACAATTCAAATAAAATTATTATATTTTTGTTATTGTAAAATTTTATTTAAAAGGATATAAGTATTTTTTATCTAATACAAGTATAGAACATTATAGAATGATCCCCGACAATTTCTCGGCAAAACTCGGCAAAAAATATTATTGTAGTTGTTGTGACTATACATGCTATTATATCAGTGACATGGATAAACACAATTTAACACGCAAACACCAATATAGAACAAAATTGAACGTTTTAGAACAAAACATAGAACAAAACTCGGCGAATCTCGGCAAACCATTTATGTGTTGCTGTGGCAAAGGGTATTCAGCAAGAAACAGTTTATGGTATCATAAACAGAAATGTCCCACTACGGTTCCCACTAATAACCCATCTATAAGTGGGGTAAATAGCATAATATCCCCACTAGATCCCACTATTTATACATCATCGCACGATGGTTCAAGCACCGTGCAACATTTGACCACATCAGCTATATCAAGTGATTTAACAATAAACTCAATAAAAAATGTGGACATAAAAGAGTTGGTTTTATTATTGGTAAAAGAAAATCAAGATGTTCAATTACAAATGCAAAAGAATTTTCTAGATTTGATACCTCATATTCAAGGAGTTAATAATTCGCATAATACTACAAATATTCATAATACGCAGAATTTTAATATTCAAATGTTTCTAAACGAACATTGTAAAAATGCGATGAATCTGACTGATTTTATCAATACGTTACCTATTACAGCTGAAACATATGATAATACTATTGAAAATGGACTTACTAAGACAATTACAAATATGGTTGTAAATGGGCTAAGTCAATTAGATGTACTTGAGCGTCCTATTCATTGTACAGACGCAAATAGAAAAATATTATATGTAAAAGAAGATGATGTATGGGAAAAGGACACTGAATTAGTAAAAATTATTACTGGAATACGCAAATTGGCTTGTAAACAGCGAACTATGATAAACAAATGGAAAGATATGAATGACGGTTGGGAAAAAGACGATAATATTCAAACAAAATTGACTACATTGATTTGTCATTCGATGACGGATATTGAGAATGATACGAAAGAAACCGGTAAAATTATTCGGGCAATTGGAAAGAATACATATTTAACTAGTGATATTAAAAATGTATATGGGTGATCGATATGGATATTCGATATTATGTAAATATTTTACATAGGTTATAGACCAAATGTATTTGACTCTTTGGGTTGATTCATACTCTGTCCCATAATTTTATTTTCATAATCCTTATTACTAAAAGTTACAACTGGTTTAGCTGGAGGTTCGGCAGCTTTGGGAGCTTCAACAGTCGGTTCCTCTGTCGGAATAGCTGGAGGTACAACTTGGTTAGTGGGAGCTATAGGAGCTTCGACTGGAATAGCTGGTGGTGCCTCTGTCGGAATAGCTGGGTTAGCGGGAGCTATAGGAGCTTCGACTTGGTTAGTGGGAGCTATAGGAGCTTCGACTGGAATAGCTGGTGGTTGAGCAGCTACAATGGGGTTAGCGGGATCTTTGGGCGGTTCAGCCATAGGTTCGGCAGTTATAATTGGAGCTTCAGCCTCAGCAGCAGCTACAGCAGCAGTTACTATAGGAGCAGCTACGTCCGCAGAATCGAGTGATATAGTTTCCTCCACATTTTGCTGTAATTTTTTAATTTGGGCAGTGGAAGTGTCAATTATTTGTTTCTCTACAAGGGCTTCGAAAATTTGTAGTCCCTTATAGAAATCAGCCTCACATGTAGTATATAATTTCAAAATACCAACTCTAGAATCAACTACAAGCTTGGACAACAATTTATTAGTTAATTTAGGGTTAATGACGATTAATTTTTTAGTAGGATTTTGCGGATCTTTAATAAAGACAAACAATTGATCAATGATGGCCAATAGGGCATTCTGATTGTCTTCCGTGTTTTTCATCATTAATTTTAGATTGTCTACATATTCCTTAAACAACTTATCTTTTAGAGTGCCGCTGTAGGATTTTGTAAACGCCCCATTCGTTTTACATTGATTGATCGTATTATAATTTCGAAGAGGAATTTGACCAAATTTAGTAATTCCCGCGGGTAGTTCCTTTTTTCCAGTAAAAAGAGTATAAAAAGTTTGTAAATCTGTGTTATATTGTGCTTTCATTTCATCCGACATAGTTGTAAATTTACCAATAGTATAGTCATATACATCGTAATATAATGTTTCCAATTCGGGAATTCCCGGTTCAGAGGTAAGTGATTTTGACGATCCGTCACTATTTGAATTTAATCCACAGAACCCGGATTTAATATCAATCGTTTGACTGGGCGATGTAACATCTAACATTGTCTTGTCTTTCAGAAGGGCATTAATTCTAGAGCTACATAAATTTACTTTAGAAATAGTAGGTTGAATATCACTGGGAACTTGATTGCGATGTTCATAATCAACTGTAACCGTAGAACCAAATTTATCCTTCCATGTATAAACCGGGTTAATCGTATGCGCTATAGCATTAAATACGTGGAATATTTGAACATAATATTTAGCAACACCAATACACATTCGTTTCTTTTTTAATTCACTCTTAACATCCATTTTATCTAAACTGTTTTTATTAAAATAGGCAACTTTTTCGGGGGTTTCAGTCATTTTCAGCGTTTCAACACCACCTTCCATACGTTGTTTTAAATAATCTAATTCCGTTTGAGATAAATAGCGTGAGATAACATCAGACGTTAAAATAACCAAATTTTTACAATATTGCGGGTCAGTCAAATTTTTTAAGTCTTGAAAATTGCTGGTCAATATATAATTTGCTGCCAAATAATCAATGGTGGATGATAATGTTTTTTTTTGTGGCATTTGAGAAGTAGATTGTCCGGCACCCATATATGTTAGATAAATATAAAATAATAGAAAATAAAATTGAATTTAAAAACCAATAACAAAATATTTCAATTATTAAATGAGCGAACGTCTAACTAAGAAAAATAAGTCGACTAAATCTAAAAAGGATTTATGGGCGCAAATCGAGAATAATTTTATAGATAAAGACCCAATTGAATGTATATATCGAAATGAAGGGGAAAGAGAAAAATGCGATATATGTAATTCATCTGTGCGGATGACGGAAGACGGATTTTTGGCATGTTCAAATCCTAAATGCAGTGTTATTTATAAAGACATGTTGGATCAATCTGCTGAATGGCGATATTATGGGGCAGACGATAATCAAAATTCTGATCCGACCAGATGCGGCATGCCCGTAAATCCTCTATTAAAAGAGTCGTCATATGGATGTAAAGTTATTTGCCAAGGGGCAACATCTTATGAGATGAGAAAGATACGAAGATATACCGAATGGCAATCGATGCCATACAAAGAAAAGTCTCAATACGACGAGTTTCAGCGGATTACTATAATAGCACATAATGCTGGTATTCCAAAGATAATTATCGACGAAGCATTGAGATATCATAAAAAGATTTCAGAACACAAGACATTTAGGGGATTAAATCGCGATGGCATTATAGCGGCTTCTATTTACATTTCATGTAGAACAAATGACTGTCCTAGAACTGCGAAGGAAATAGCTACGATATTCAATTTGGATAATACGAGTGCTACCAAGGGATGTAAAAATGCGATTACGATTATTAATGAAATAGAATGTGATATGATAAATACAGACAAGACTTCACTATGTAGGACAAAACCGGAAGATTTTATTGATAGATATTGTAGTAAATTGAATATTAATCAAGAATTGACAAAATGCTGTAAATTTATTGCTATGAGAATACAGAAAAATAATATGATTCCCGAAAACACGCCACACAGTATAGCGGCCGGAATCGTGTATTTTATTGGACAAACTTGTAAATTAAATTTGTCAAAGCACGACATAAATAAGGTAAGTGAAATAAGCGAAGTGACAATAAATAAATGTTATAAAAAGTTGGAAGGTATTCAAGATAAATTAATTCCAAAGGCAATTTTAGATAAATATTCGTAAAAGTGAAAAATGTGAAAAAATTACGAATAAATATAAACGTAAATAAAATAATAATTTGAATTCGGTTATATTATATATAAAAAATATTTTTTATCTATAATGTCATCTCCACCTAAAATTATTTTTATTGTGCCGTATAGAGATAGAAAGGAACACAAGCAATTTTTCATGAAATATATGGAATTTATAATGGAGGATTATAAAAAAGAGGATTATGAAATATATTTTTCACATCAGTGTAATGATTTGCCGTTTAACCGAGGCGCCATGAAAAATATTGGGTTTTTAGCAATGCGTGAAAAATATCCGACCGAATACAAAAATATTACGTTTGTATTTCACGATGTAGATACATTACCATATAATAAGAATCTTTTGCCATATGAAACAGTCAATGGAGTTGTGAAACATTTTTATGGATATCAATTTGCTTTAGGAGGGATATTTTCAATTATGGGGGCAGATTTTGAGCGAATAAATGGATTTCCAAATTTATGGGGTTGGTCAATGGAAGACAATATGATACAACAGCGTGTATTGTCTTCCAATTTAATAATCGACAGATCAACATTTTATCCTATAGGTTCTCGTGCGATATTACAATTTGTAGATGGCATCAGCAAATTGATAAATAAAAAGGAGGTGGCTGGATTTTTAAATAATAATTATCCACATGGATTGAATTCTATACGGAATATAAATTGGAAATTAGAAGATGAATATATAAATGTTTCCAGTTTTTTAACAGAGACAAGTCCATCTGAGATAAAGTTTGAAATTCATAATATAACAGATCCTAATAGTGGTCAAATAAGATTAACGCATCAAGAGCGATATGGATATAATAAAATAAATGGAAGCGATGTATTTGGAAGAAATAACAGAGCGAAACAAAATAACGGAAATAATAATTCTAATTCAATAACAACAACTAATCCAATGTCTATTTTAAAAATGGGAAGATTATTTAATGTTAAAAGATAAGATAACAGACAAAAGTATAATGTAAATAATATAAATAATAAATAATATATATTTATAGATGATGAATATAGGTAACAAGAAGATATTGCTAATAGGTGGGTCTGGTTCACTTGGTAATGCGTTTATCAAAAAACACATAGAAAATAATGAAATTTATGTATATTCACGCGATGAGTGTAAACATTGGACAATGCAGTTACAATACAACAATCACCCAAACTTGAAATTTATCATAGGGAATGTTTGTGACAAGGATAAGATGCAACAAACAATCTTAAGACATAATTTTCATTTGATTATAAATGCGGCTGCTATGAAACATATTGATAAATGTGAATTCGAGAGTAACGAATGTTTAAATACAAACATTGTAGGACCCCAAAATCTAGTAAATTTGATTGAAAATTTTAAAAATGATTTAACGAACTTAGAATGTTGTTGTTTTATTAGCACGGATAAGGCATGTAGTCCAGTAAATATTTATGGTATGTCAAAAGCAATTTCTGAGTCATTATTAGTTGAGAAGTCAAAATACATTGATACTATTAAATTTGTTTCAGTAAGATATGGTAATGTATTAAACTCGCGTGGTAGTATTATTCCAATGTTACATGAGCTTGGAAAGAATCCAGACGTATCTCATTTTAAATTAACGGATGATAGAATGACCAGATTTGTTATGACATTAGAGCAAAGCGTATTGTTAATAGAACAAGCAATTATCAATGGTGAAAGCGGCGATATTGTTATACCAAAATTGGTTTCATGTAATATAAAAGATCTATTGGAAATATTTTCAGAGTTGTATAATAAACCAATTAAAAAAATACCATTAAGACCAGGTGAAAAAATGTTAGAGTCGTTAATTAATGAGACTCAATCACTCAGATTAATACGAGACGAGGTAACCGAATATATGTTTATTAAACCACCATATAAAGATGTTATTTCTAATTGCGAAGTTCAAGATTATAACAGTAAAATTAATCCTCTAACTAAGTTTGAATTGAAACAATATTTACATGAACTTAATTTAATACAATTACCAGATAGCCAAATTTTGAACTTTAATGTAGATCCTATTTCATTTAAAAAAACAAAACCATTTCCTTATTTAAAAATGGAAAACGTACTAGAAGAAACATTTGCTAAGCAAATTCAAACAGAAATTTTAAATATTCCAAACGATGAATGGGACAGATATGAAAATCCATTAGAACATAAATATACTCTTAGAAACAAAGAAAATATGCCAACTGAATGTAACAAATTATTTACTATGTTAACAAGCAATGAGTTTGTCAATTATTTATCAAGTATTATGGGATACGAGATTAAAAACGACCCAACTAAAAATTGGTGGGGTATACATAAATATGATGATGGTGACCATTTGGATATTCATGTAGATGCCGGATTACATCCAAAAACGAAGCAAAAGAAACAAATAACTGTTGGTATTTATTTAAGTACAGACTGGAAGGAAGAAAATGGTGGTCATTTAGAGATTTGGTCTGGAGAGAATGCGAGTAATATGGAAGCAAAGATAGTCAATTGTTGTGATAAAATCTTACCAGCATTTAATACTTTGGTATTGTTTGAGTGTAATGATTATGCTTGGCACGGAAATCCGAGTCCAGTTATTTGTAAAAATGGAGAGAAACGCATCTTTGTAACATTGTCTTATGTAAGTGAACAATATGCTGACTTAAATAAAAAGGAGAAGGCATTCTTCGTGAAAAGACCAGATGACCCAGACGACGAAGAAAAAGATAAAATTAGAATGATGCGATGCGACCCAGAAAAATATAAAGAGGTTTATAGGGTTTAACAAATCGTATCTAAAAATTTAATCCATTTATTACACATTTCATCAATAGAATAATACTTTAATACAATGTTTCTAGGTCTATACTGATTTTTATTATTTTTAATAGTATATACTGCTTCTTCCAAATTATCGCCAATAATACCAATTTCATTTTTTTCATCAATCGATAAATTAGTTACAAATCCAGTATCTCTCATTATAATCGGTACATTACACAAACAGCATTCAATCGCAGCAAGACATTGTGTTTCTGATGGGGAGCCTATTATAAAAAAATCTGCGCAATTGTATAATTCACATAATTGAGTTTGATTTACTTTGTTATATACGATTCCGTTTGGTATTTGAATTGTCTCTTTATGTTTTGACACAATAATCCAAAAAGTATCTAAATGACTATTTATAATATTATTAACTCTTGACCAACCCTTTACTTCATTCATAGCACCAACAAATATACCAACATACTTATATTTATCAACGTTAATTTTATATTTTTTACGCATTTCATTTTTATCTAGAACGGCAAACAATTTATTATCAACACCTAATGGTATTTGTATAGTTTGTCTCTGATTATAATAATTATCTACTTCATTACTGTTAGTTACAATGTAATCGGCATTTTTAAAATTATTCTCTTGAATATGAGAACGGCGACCCATTTTTCGCAAATTATCTTGTATTAAAGCTATTCTGGGTTTTGAAGATGGTATTAACGAAAACCATGAACCATTTTGAATAATTGCTTTATAATCTGAATGATATTTTTCAATATATAAGCTAACTTTTTGTTCAAATGAAATATTCATGTTTTGTATTCTAATATCTTGTTTTATAACATCGATATCAATCTTTATCAAATTTGGTATACCTTCAAGCATAAAATCCCATAAAACACGTTCTCCCATTAAACCATGTAAATAATCGTTAACTAATATAATTTTTGACATATTATATAATATTATATAAAATAGTATTTAAATAATCCTTTACTAATATAATTAATGATTAAATATTCTATTATACTTCCATATTATAACAGAAAAAACTTAATTAATACAACATTAACTAGTTTTGTACATTTTTATCAAAATCGCAATGATTTTGAAATTATAATTGTTGATGATAGGAGTAGTGAAAACCATAGATTAAATGAATTAGTAAATAAGTTTAAAATGTTAAATATTAAATTAATAGAATTAGGGTCAAATGTTGATAAGAAAAAAAACGAAGTAAACCCCTGTTATCCGTATAACGTTGGAGTAAAACACTCTTCGGGTGAAATATTAATTTTAAGTAGTCCTGAAACATTTCATACATCAAATATGTTTGAAATTACAAATAATTTTGAAGAAATAAACGATTCAACTTATATATTACTATCTGTATTTTGTTCAACTGATAAAAATCTAACAGATAATATAATTAATAATAATTTTAATATTAATCATGATAACAAAGAGAAAATGACTACAAATGTAAATAGTAATACATTTAATAATAAATATGGTTCTTGGTACTTACATAGTGTTTTTAGAAAAACACATTTAAATTTTTTATCTGTTATTACAAGAAAAACATTCTTTGAATTATCTGGATTTAATGAAAAATATAGATATGGAACAGGTTATGATGATACAGAATTTTTAGATAGATTAAAAAGTCATATAGATAATTTTATTTATTATGATAATGTAAATGCGATTCATGTTGATCACGAAATAGTACATAATTTACCACCAACTACAAATTATAATTTATATATGAAAAATGAACCATATGTAAAAAATGACGATTGGGGAATAATCAAGGATTGAATATTTGAAGATGTAAACTACCGTTTTTGACACAATATAATAAAAATTATATAAATATTTTTATTATATATATAGTATATTTAGTCGGTCTAATTTGGTTTGTTCCATATAGCAAATATACAACCGCCTGTTATTATACCATCTCCTTTTTGTGGTTGTGTAAATGTTCGATCATATACAATATTTTGAAAACCTAGATTTTTTATGTCTTCAATAAACCACGTCGAACGATGCGTCTGATATATATGTCCTTCATAACCAGTTACATCTTCATGCTGTGGATGTTCATCTTCTGGAACCATTAGTAATATTTTATTGAAATCCAATTTATTCATATTTATCAATTTAATCGCATCTTCTTTGTCAAAATGTTCTAAAACGTCGCAATACATACAAGTATCAAATAAAGAATTATCCACTAAAGTTCTATAATTATGAACATCACCTTCTATCATAATACAATCATTATATTTTGCATTATCAATATATGGTTTATAGATTTCTATACCTATTTTTTTCTCTTTTGGAAGTGGTACATATTTCAAATTAGTAAAAAAACCTGCTCCAAATTCTATTAAATGTGTAGATTTTTCTGTATTTTTGGTAATCCAATTATGAAAACCTGTTCCAGGCCCTATATTTTTATATGTTACTGACATATTATAAGATATACAAACCATAATATTTAAGCTGGTTTAAAGATAAATATTATATTATGTAAATTATATATGAAAAAAGTAGGGTTTTTTACTTCTTTTGGTTTAGGTGGTGCAGATAATACAAGTTATACATTAACAAAAAATTTAATGAAACATTATGGGAATACAAATTTTATTATTTTCTATAATGACTATTCTTTACCTAAACAAAATAAACCATCAAGATATAATAATTATCTTGACTATTCTAATCCTATTAAGATACAATCAGTTAATGAATTTAATAATTATAATTTAGATATATTATTTGTTCATAGAGGAGGTGATGAATTATGGTTGTTGCCTAATTTTGAAATAACAAGTTTTAAATTTAAAATAATAGAAATAAATTTTCATGGTGCCTTAAAAACAAAAGCAGATTTAAGAATATTTCCATCTATTTCATTAGTTAATTATCGATGTATTAATCATGTTCCACGTGTAATTATTCCTAACCCGATTTCTTACTCAAGTACTAACGACAATTTAAGGATTGAATTAAACTTAAATAACAAATTTGTTGTAGGAAGAGTGGCAAGAGGTGATTGTGATATTTATTGCGATATCAATTTGAAGGCTTATAAAAATATTGAAGATGAAAATACTGTATTTTTATATCTAAATCCATCACAAGAAGCAATAACTGATAGTAAAAAATTAAATATTAAGAACATAATATTTTTAAACCCTACGATTGATACAAAACATCTGGATACAATATATAATACTTTTGATATTCACGTACATTCTAACTCAATTGGCGAAACGTTTGGTAATTCTATAGCAGAAAGTTTTATTCGTGGAATACCGACTATTAGTCACGACGGATTTCATAATTGGCCACAAGCACATAAAGAATTTTATATAACAACTCCTGATATGTATATAAATAAAGAGGAAAAAGACATTATGATTTCAAAATATACAATTATTTTAAATAAATTGAAAACAGATTTAAAATATCGAATATCAATTGCAAAACAACAACAAGATTACGCAAAATCCAATTTTTCTGATAATATAGTTATAAATAAATATATACAATTAATTGAATCGATATAAATTATCAATACTGAACTTGTTTACACTATTCCCTCATTTCTCCTTCTTGAAAATGATATACAATACTATCAAATACTGTGTGATGATGAACATTTATTCTTCTTAATTTTTCCATTAGTACTAAATCTCCAGGAATAACGGGCTGTCCTTTTATTGCTATAGTCGGTTTAAAAATATCACTATTTCTTGTAATATTTCCTTCAGGGTAATATCCAATCATTTCTAAATGTTTCTTTTTTATTAATAATGGCATAAATAACCCACCTTTTTCAATTTTATCTTCTTTAATTTCGTTAACATACTTTAAAAAAGCTTCTTCGTTATAATCACTATGATTATTCCCAAAATTACGCTCTATACCATATGTACCACTTCTTAATATCCCTCTTTCAACTAAACGACTACATACACACGTATTATTAGTAATATGTTTAAATAGATTTGTTTCCCAGTTTGGTGAAAAGGCAAAATCACTATTCAAAAAAACGACATATTCACCATTTGCTTTTTTTGCGGCTGTATTCCATGCGCGATATACATTATTAATATACCACTCTTTTTTTTGTTCTTCTGTATTTTCATGTATATAATGTTTGATATGAGGATTCTTATTTAAATAATCTAATACTTCTGGATACGCATCGTTGGCAACAAAATAAAATTCATCACCATCTTTTAGTTTGGTATGTTTATGAAATTGTTCATATACAAATTTTAACCACTTAGTACTCTTGTAAATTAAACAGACGTATGATATAGCCATTTATACTTAAATATATTAAATGTATTTAAATTTAAACATTTAATATATTTAAGTATAAATGGCTATATATGATTGTTTTATGTTTTGGAATGAAACCGAATTATTGTATATGCGGTTAGATATTTTATACAATTATGTAGATAAATTTATAATATGCGAATCTAAAGAAAGTCATAGTAAAAATGTCATTAAAGAAGAGTTTGTATTTATACAAAACAAACAAATGTATCAGAAGTTTATGGATAAAATTATATTTATTCCGGTAGATAAATTACCATTTGAAGGAGACTTTACATTAGATAAAAACAATAAGGATAGTTGGAATAATTGGCATAATGAAAATTGGCAAAGGAAGCATCTAGTTACTGGTATTGTAGATGCGAAAGAGGATGATATAATCGCTATTTCAGACCTAGACGAGATTTATGATCCATTGGTATTATCGACTGTACATAGTAATATAGACAGATATAATATCATTGGTATAAATCATAAATTATTTTACTATTATGTTAATAATTTAAAAGAACAATTATGGCAAGGTAGTTTCTTTTTAAAAAAAAAGTCAATAACATCCCCTGATATAATACAAACTATACGAAATCGACGTACAAGTTTACCATGTTATATTAATGGTGGTTGGCATTACTCATGGATGGGTGGCGAAGACAGAGTTTCTGATAAATTTCAAGTAATCGCCGAACACGATATAATTAAACAATATAACAATAAGGAACATATAAAAAATGTTTTACAAAATAATACCGATTTATTTAATCGTAATGGTTACTTAGGTTCTAGTAAATTAATTAACATACACGATAATAATAATGCTCCTGAAAAAATAGAGGAATATATCAAAATGTTTCCAATTATATTTTATAGAGAGAAAATATATACCAGTGAAGATTTAAGTTCGCACAAAATACTAAGCTAAAAATTCTTTTAATTGACTAACAACTAATTCGCTAGTATTTCCATCGCCTAACCATTTTACATCCATGGTTAATTCTTTATTTTCAATCTTAGACAACCAATCCCAACTATCTTCAAATTTTGAATCACTATTAACATCTAACATATAGCTACAATTCGCTTCTACGGATTGCGGACGTTCAGTGAAATCTCTGGGTACAATAACTGGAGTATTAAAAATAGCTGGTTCCTCTTGTGCGGTTCCACTATCAGAAATAATAAAACGACAATGATAAATGGTATTTAAATATTGTTTATACGCCATTAGATCTACCATTTCTACACCACCTAGGTCGATTCCATACTCTTCCAAATATTTTGTAGTTCTACCAAAGTTCAACATTTTAATGGGCAATCCAAATCGTTTAATACATGAATTTGCGTATTTAATAATATGTTCCATTCTATGCTTATATTTAAAATTTTCGGGTCTATGAATATCAAGTAAAATCATATCATTACGTTTATTTTCATTTGGAATAAATGGTCTACATACCTCTACAATAGTATTTCCGATAACATGTACGTTATCCTTTATGTTTTCGTTGTGTAGAAATTTCTTATATTCGTCGTGATATACAAAATGAATATGGCTACAATGGTCACAAACAGTTCTATTAATTTCTTCTAACATTCGTTTATCGAATGACCTCATTCCAGCTTCAATATGTCCAATAGTATACCCTTCTTTTCTTAATGGTAGTGCAGCACATACTGTGTTAGAGTCTCCTAAGAATAATATAATATCTGGCTTAATATCTTCTATTCTAATTAATTCCATTATAGCTATCGACAAGTAACTTAACTGATGATAATGTGTGCCACCTTGTTTTCCAGTATTTAAAATATAATCTGGTTTTCTGATTTCTAATTCTTTGAAAAATACACCAGATAATAGCTCGTCATAATGTTGTCCAGTATGAACCAATACGTGTTTTATACTTGGGTCTTCGTCTAATTTTTTAAAAATAGCAGACATGCGAATAAAATCGGGACGGATCCCAGAAACAGTCATTACGGTTTTCATGTTGTATTTAACAATACGCAGTAATATTTATATAGTTTAATATAAATATTATGATACTTACATGATATACTATGTTGTTTACATACTAAAGCGAAAATGATTTCAGTTCTTCTATTTGTATTTTCAATTCTGGTATATTAAATGTACCATTAATGTGATATATACTATTCAATGTTTTATTTACAGTAGTTTCTGTTTCTAGCATATCGACTCTATTATTCAAATTATATATATCATTAATCATTTTGACAAGTTCATATTTTGTAACAGAAGTTGGTGAATATATATGTCTAACACCGAACCACCAAATATTTTCATCAATCATTTTATTTATTATTTTTGATAATTGTAAACATGTAACGCCGTTCCAATGATGATTTGTATATCCAGTTAAACTTGTATTATTATGTTTTTTTACCCATTCTAATAATGAATATTTGTTTTTTAATTCCTCTCCAATAATGGATGTTCTAATAATAGTAGACTTGTATCCCAACTCTCCAAGTGATTTGGAAACACCATAATTATTAGTTTCATCGTGGTCATCTAGTTCGGTATAATTACCAGTCGATCCAGAAAACACACAATCAGTTGTAATATGTATAAATTTCAATTTATTCATCGAGGCAAACGTACTTAGCATATTTGGAAATAAAGAATTGATTAGGAAATAATTGCGATTACTCGTGTCGTTGATATTTTTTGATTGGGGTATAATACCAATACAGTTAATTATTATATCGGATTCAATTATTGTATATTTGTTAAATAATAATTCTAATTTTTCATATGTAACGGATGAAATATCTAAGTCTGTTCTGGTAATACTAACTACTTCTTTCCCATGTTGTTTTAAATAACTATTTATATAACTGCCTAACATACCAGTCGATCCAAAAATATAAATAGTCATATTATCTAATAACATTTTATGTTTTTATATTAAAAAACTAAAATGTTATTTACCATAATTTGAAATATTAGATAATATATTGTTTTACAAATTTATCTATCAAACACGACGCTTCACTGTTTTTTAATATGTCCAAATCTAAATTATTACAATATTCTTTTGACGCATCAGCACCATTAAACCAATGGACTCCAATTATATTACTATCTTGTTCATATAGAGAAGTTGGTATATCTTTATTCTTATAAAACGTATCTAATTGATTCCATTTTACTTTGAGATAACAATCTGCGTCATCTATATGTAACTCTCTAAGATTCATTTGTGTAAATACAGTTTTCATATTTGGGTATAGATTGTAATTATTGAATATCATATGAAACATACTACATCCTAAACATTGATAATTTGTCTTGTCATAAAACAAATTAATGTATTTTAGTATGGTGCCTAAGATGCTATTAGATTTTTTGCTTAAAAACAATCCAACCGGGTATATGTTTCTATTTGCTTCTTTCCATTCATATCTATATAATATCATATTTTTGGAGGTATTCAAATTTTTATCTGAATAATATTTTTCAATGTTACTCGTATATATTATATCAAAATCGCTCCATAAACCACCAAATCGGTTTAACATATACAGTCTAAAATAATCACTCTTTATAACTTCTGAAGCATCCTTATGTTCAAATGGCAATAAATCCGTGTCTATATAATGAATATTAACGTTTTGTATTTTTTTTAATTCATTAAAATAATCAGTACCAACATATTTCTTTTTTTGTTCATGTGTAGTCCAACTAATGTGTTCATTTCTCTTTATTGGACAAAATACATTTATTTTCCATCCAATGTGATACTTATTGAATGATAATACAGTTAGTAAATTCAAATATGACAATGGTGAACCATCCCAATATAAGTGTAATAATTTTGGAAATAGAAAATTATATTTACTATGTTCGATTACATATGTTTCATATAAATTTTTATTATGATTTACCATATTATTAAACTCTTGTTGGGTAAATTTTGATTCCGCATCTCTAGGATGCCATTGATGAATAACAAATCCTCCTTCGTTTGGATCAATAGACTTAATGTTTAAATTTAGATTTTGCTTGATTGATAATAATATTTCATTGTCGTCGTAACTATGACCTTTTGCGAATTCTTCATTAAATCCACCTAATAATTTTAAATTGTCATTCATAATAGCCGCACAAAAATGATAATGAACTGGTCTAAAAATAGGATGATTATACCAGGTGAATTTATTTCTCCTATGAAATGCTGGATTGTTAATTAATGATATATTATTCAATAATTCTTGTGTTAATTCATAAGAACTACAATTATAACACGAAAATGCTATATAATCATCGTATGTTAAATTTGTTTTAACGTATCCCAATATATTTCCAGTATGAATACATTCCGGATTTTGAATAATAACACGCTCTCCTTCTGCCTCTTTAAATCCCTTATTATATGTAACACATGGATTTATGCGCTTACCTTTTTCTTCCGCTGTAATTTTTATATATTTTATAGGAAACGTATAATTCTTTATAATATCATCTAATTGATGTTCTGGTATGCTATTATCATCGACTATAATAACTTCAAATTTATAATCTGTATATTTGTTAAAATAATTCAATGTATTTATTGTTTGAGGTTTTCGATTGTAATACCCCATCACAATTGAAATATCATATTTGTATTTAAATAACATGTATGTTCATTTATATATAAATAGGTTTATATTCAAATATAATATTATATTCAAATATAATATAATATTCAAATATAATATTATACTATACTTTACTACACACACTTAACTATTTATTCAACTGTAACAACCTTTGCCAAATTTCTAGGCGTATCTGGATTTATATTTCTCAATATAGATAATCTATATGCTATGTGTTGTAGAATGACGATAAATAATATATCTTGTAAATGTTTATTTACTGGGATAACAATAACATTAGGAATATTCAACGACTTAAGTTCACTAATAACCAATATATCTGCCCCTCTACTCTCAATTTCTTTATACACGTTTAACATCTTATCCTTATTATCAGAATCTATTAATAAAATTACTGGGAAATGTGGTGTCAATAAAGCAAAAGGACCATGTTTTAATGCGGAACCAGAATAACCTTCCGCATGAATATAACAAATTTCTTTAAACTTTAATGAAATCTCTTTTGCGATAAATTCCATTTTACCCTTTCCTAACACGAATACATTTTCTTTATTTATTAAATTAATGTGCGAATCTTCTACTAGTGTACTTATATTTTCATTTATATATCCAACTTGTTCGATACATGTTCGAATGGATTCTATATTTTTTTCTTTAATAATTGTATTCTGTTTATGTTTATAAATCCATAATGAAAACATATACAAAATTAGAAGAGAGTTTGTAAATGACTTGGTTGAAGCCACTGCTACTTCTCTTCCAGAGTTCATATAAATACCACAATCAACCTCTCTGGCTATTAAAGAATCGACCACGTTAATAACACCCATTGTAATACATTTATCGTTGTTTTCTAGTATTTTTAAAACACGATGTAAATCCATTGTCTCACCCGATTGACTACACATTATTATTAATGATTTTCCATGTAAAGGCAAATCTTGTATCGAGAATTCTGCCGCATCATAATAATTTATATTGTTAATACACTTGTTCTGTTTAAAATAAATGGATGCGATTTGACAAACATGTAAACTTGTACCACATCCGAGTAGAATTATATTTTCAATATCATTTAAATGTGGTATTAAATAATCAACACCTCCTAATTTTATTGAATTATTATGTATTCTTCCACCATAATTAGTAGCACGTAATAGTGAATCTTTTTGTTCGTAAATCTCTTTTTCAGTCCAATGTTTGTATGGATAGGGAGTTAAGGTTAAATTTTGTTCCTTACATATTATTTTTTTATATTCTTCGCTAGTTTTTATACCATCTATACTTGATAGAATAACTAAATCGTTGTTTTTTAATGAATAATAATGTTTCATCTGATTGACAAATCCGGAAGATTCGGACGTAGCTATTATATGTGTATCATTTTCTCCAACCAACATGGGTGAGCCAAACCGTAATAAATATGTATTGTTTGGGTTGTTAATACATTGAATAGCTAGACCGTATGTACCAGATAACATAGTAGCAGCAGTTTTTATGGATTCCTCGATGTTTTTACTCTCTTTTACATAATAATAATCTATTAGATTTACAATAACTTCACTATCCGTTTCTGAATAAAATACGTATCCATGTTCTATTAGAAAATGTTTCAACTCTTTGTAATTTTCAATTATACCATTGTGAACCAATGTAATTTGTTTTGAATTCGAAATATGAGGATGAGCGTTATCATTCGATATAATACCATGTGTTGCCCATCGTGTATGTCCCATAGTTATATTGGTTTTAATATGTTGAATCTGATTTTCAAAATCTTTGAAATTTATAGTATCATTAATACATGCTACTTTATTTATATTAAACACATTGTCTATTATAGATGATGATCCAAATGAATCGTATCCTCGATTTTGTAATATGGCTAAACTTTGGAGCAATAATAATATACCATCTAACTCATTATTTTTACATAATATGACAGATATTCCACACATTAATATAAAATTAATTATAATTTAAATTTTATATTATTCGTTAAAAGTATTAATTATTAAAATATTCTAAAAAGTTGGTTGTTGGATATAACTAAAAATCGCAATCTAGGTCAAATATATCATCATTTTTAGTTTTATCTTCCACATTGTGTATTCAGCTACGCGTTTTTCAAAGAAATTATAATGTTATTTTATTGTATATGAACCAAAATATTTATACGTCGGCATATTATTCACTATTTGTTCAATTTATTATTGCGATTATATGTTTACTAGGTACATTTATCAAAATAAATAATGAAGATCAAATCTTATATGAACTATTGGTATTAGAAACAGTCGTACAGATTATTCAGTTTTCGTTTTATTTATGGCTCGTGTTTAATTTCAGCAATATAAAAATAGATATATCGATTGTACGATATTATGACTGGTTTTTTACTACACCAATTATGCTATTTTCTCTCATATGTTTTATGATATATATTTATAACAAAAATAATTTTCTTCCGACCGAAGACTTATCTTTGGTAAGTATTTATAATGGTAATAGTAACATACTAACTAAAATAATCATATCAAATTCTCTTATGTTAATTTTAGGATATCTTGGTGAATTAAATGTAATTAGCAAGGCATTTGGATTTGTATCTGGTACGTTATTATTATTTTACGTATTTTATTATATATATATTACATTCGTTCAAGAAGAATCAGTAAACAAATTTCTGTTTTGGTTTAATTTTATAGTATGGTCTGGATATGGCATAGCATATCTATTATCACATAAAAATAAAAACACGATTTACAACATTTTAGATGTTTTTTCTAAAAATATCAATGCCCTTTTTATTTTACTCTTTATCTTTTTCAAATATTACTAGCAGTATAATAATTAATTTCACTCTTATTTACAATTAAAAATCGCAATCTAGGTCAAATATATCATCATTTTTTGTTTTATCTGCCAGTGCGTATTCCGCCACGCGTTTTTCAAAGAAATTTGTCTTTCCTTCTATACTAATCATTTCCATAAAATCAAATGGATTCTTTGCGTCGTATATTTTATCGTATCCAAGTTGAAGTGATAGTCGGTCTGCGACAAATTCGATATACTGACACATTAGTTCACTATTCATTCCAATGAGACGACACGGTAACGCATCGCATATGAATTCTTTTTCAATCTCGACCGCCTCTTTAATGATTTCAACCACTTTTGCTTTGGTGACCTTTTTATTCAATTTACTATACAATAGCACAGCAAATTCAGTGTGGAGTGCTTCATCGCGACTGATCAATTCGTTTGAAAATGTGAGTCCGGGCATGAGTCCTCGTTTTTTAAGCCAATATATAGAGCAAAATGCTCCCGAAAAGAATATTCCTTCTATACAAGCAAACGCAATTAGACGTGTCGCAAATGAACTTCGCTTGTCGTGAATCCATTTTATCGCCCAATCTGCTTTTTTCTTTATACAAGGAAAATTATTAATCGCATTAAAGAGCAATGTTTTCTCAGTTCCATCTTTAATATACGAATCAATCAATAAGCTATAACATTCACTGTGAATCGTCTCCATTGCTATTTGAAACCCGTAAAAGGCACGCGCCTCTGACAATTGAACCTCGCCCATGAATCGCGCCGCCAAATTTTCCAAGACAATTCCATCTGACGCAGCAAAAAACGCCAAAATCATAGAAATAAAATACTTTTCATCTTTATGTAAGCTATCCCAGTCTGCCGTATCTTTGGATAAATCAATCTCTTCTGCTCTCCAAAAGCATTCCACTTGCTTTTTATACATTTGCCATATAGATTGGTCTTGTATTGGAAACATTACATATCGGTTATCGTCTTCTTGTAGCAATGGTTCTATAACTGGCTTAGACATCCTAAATATTATAGGCATAGATTTTTATATTCATTAAATATATTATTGACTACATGTTGATTCTATAATACCTACACGATGTAGTACTCCAATATACATGCCTATTTTAAATGTTCATTCTAATGTAGGCGTTAAATAAAATAAATAATAGTCTAATGGTATATATAATAGTAATATGAATTTAGCTCTAAGAGATCATAAAATATTTCAATTAAAATCCGAAGTCGAAAATAGGAAGCGAATGTTATGTGCTAAACGGCAACAATTGAAGTCTACTGCGAGAGAAAATGTGCTTCTTAATGATGTATTAGCTGACTATGAAAAATATAATAACCATATTATCTCTCAAAAGAATAAACAGATTGCCTATTTTCAAACTCTGAACCAATACATTGATAACATAACTAATGATCTTCAGATGACTGATACCAAATTGAAAGAATCAAAATACGAACAGAGAGAAATTCTAAAAGAAATATCATTTTTAAAAAAAGAAATAGACGATTTAGTAAAAACAACCGAACCATAGTAGTATGGGTGGGTTTCAGATAAAATTCTAATTATAATATAGATAGATGTCTTCTGGTCGCGACATATCCATTCGAGATATAGAGAAATTATTAGAGAGTAAACAAACCAAAATAAATGATATGGAGTCTATGACAAAAGGTAGTAGAGAGAAATTAAAGAAAATCAATAAAAAACTTGATGACCAAGAGAAACAGTTAATTGAGATAATATCTAATATAGCACTATCTCAACGCGAAGTTGACAATTTAGATGATTTTAATGTAAATAACGATCAAGTGTTTGCGAAAAAAATAAAGGACATATTGAATGACATGCGTAAAATACGGCTAAGTTTAGCTGATATTATCAGAAAAGGTTAACCATTTTACTTATATAAAAGTTTGAATATATGTAAAATATTTATATAATAATATTATATAAAACGATGGCAACCGAATCATACAATTCTATATTAGATAGAATGTCTGGATTAAATAGTCTTGCTACTCATATAGAAGAAATTACAAAAGGTAAAACTGATCAGACTGAAGGGATGTTAAAATTAATAGCCAGTATGAGCGCAAAAATAAATGACGTAAGAGAGAATGTGAATAAAATTCGCTCTGGAAGTGTAGCGATTAATAACCGAATAAAGGAAATTATTAAAAGTTCAGATGATACACAAAAGGCTAATTTACAAAAAATTAAAGATAGTATTACAAGGCTTGGTAATGTTGCTGACCTCAACGCATCTATAACTGGTTTGGATAAGGATGTTTCATTATTAGTAGAAAAGGCGATGGATGCTGGTGATGATGCTGGTGCGGGTGCTGGTGCTGACGAAGAGGGATCGATGTTTAAAGATGCGGTTGGCCCCAACGGAGAACCACTAAAAGGCGGATACACATATGGTAAATCTAGACACAGAGGAAAGGACCGTAGAAGACGAACAAAAAAATCTAGAAGAAAGGGAAATTATAAGCGTTAAATCATATGTATAATTAGTAAAAATAGTAGTAATAGTAGTAGTAATATATTAGTATAGTCACCGTGTAAATTTACATCATCATTCGTGTAAATTTACATTAGTCCAAGTGTAAATTTAATATTACATTCCATCGGCCAATTTCCATGTAATTCCCTATATTTCATATTGGTCAAATTTTTCATACTTTGTAATCTTTTCTTTCGAATTTCTCTCCATTTGCGTTGAATTAATCGTATCCAATGCGTTTTATTAATAGCAACTGAGTATTTATCCCACTCATTATTTCCTACAGAGATAGTAACCGGTTTAACAATTTGAATTGTAAATTGATTTGATTCTCGAATTATATTTCGATAATTTCGTATAATCGGATGAAGATTATGGTTATTCATTTCATATTCGAGCTTATTGAGATTATCATTATACATTTTATTTATATATTCGGCATCACTATTTAGGTTATCTATTTTTTTATAAAATTCGTTCAAATTTATAGTATCCAGCACCAAGTAATGCCCATATAAATACTGATGTTTCTTGTTTAAAATTCCATGTTTCAATGGAAGATATGGTTCTATGATAGCTAATTTATAATTAGACATATTCCTTTTTGTGTTTCATTTAGACGAATATAATTATTCACATTCAATTTTTTCTATTATAAATATATATAATAATGAAATTCGTAATGCCAAAGGTTGATAAATTATTAAATGATAAAAACGTGTTATACGTTGTATTTGCTGTAGCTATATTAAATTTAATGGGCTATTTGCTAGTTCAAAATACAGAAGCGATTGTGTTTTTCCTAATAGTCGGATTTTTGTCCACATACTTTAGTAAAAATATGATTATTGTTCTTATTATTGCTATGGTTTCGACTTCTATTTTTACTTCTACCAGAGGCAGATATGTGAAAGAGGGCATGAGAACAAACCGCGAGGCACCCAAAAAAGACGCAGATAAAAAGGAGGCAAAAATGGCTAAAAAATCAGATAAAGATAAAAAGGCGAGTACGATGATGGTTGCTGATTCTGAAAAGGACGAAGAAGACGATGAAGAAAATGAACCAGAAGCAATGTCCAACAATTCTAATACAAAAAAACCCAGATTAGATTATGCTGGAAATCTTGCGGAAGCGTACAATAACCTCCAAAAAACAATTGGAAAGGGTGGTATTAAGGCGTTAACTGGACAAACCGAAACTCTTTTAAACCAACAAAAAAATTTAATGGACAACATTAAAGGAATGGAACCCTTTATCAAAACAGCCGAGTCGTTCATGAGCAAGCTAGATTTAGGAGGTATTAACGGTATGCTTTCTAAGCTTGGTGGAAAGTAAGAGAGTTTAACCATACTGATCTAACAATATAACGAATAATATAGAAACTATAACCAACAAAATAATTATATATTAAATCTCATTTATAATATATAATACAACATGTCCAGATGTCCTCCAGGAGTTATTTGTTTTGAAAATTTTACATTTACATTTGTGATTATTGCCTTATTTGTCATTATTTACTTCGTCTACAATAGACAATTTGGTTCTAATGGTATGAAGCAACAAAATAATATGAATATATCGAATGCGGAATCCAACAGTGGACTAACTAATACAGCAAACATAGGTATCGACGTGTCGTCATTATTTGGATTATTCCCTAGACCGAGTTATTCATTTTCAAATGTTCAAAACGATGTCTTGATGAATCCATATGCGCCACCACTTAAGGATGAGCGTGTTATTATGACAAATGATGTTCGCGGCGGTATTCCAATTAATATAAATACACGTGCGGTAGATACAAATTACAGACAACTCGGGCTATTAAAAAGAATGAATGGTCAAGAAATGTTGTTACCATTAATGGGTAGACCATTATATGTTGGACGCGACAAGTGGCAATATTACACTATGAGTGACAGCAATAATCAAATAAAATTACCGGTTTCATTTAAATCAAAAAGTTGTACTAGTGAATATGGGTGTGATGAAATATCCAATGGCGATACTGTTTATGTAGATGGTCTTAATGCCACATTTCAAGTAACCATGTATGATAATGCTACAATGCGATATTTGCCATTTGTGTAATTCGTCTAAATATACAGCGAACTCTTACTTATATTACATACTAAAACTATGATGTTCTCTAATTTGTGTAGAACTCGATTCATCTAATTGTATTTGGTTACTCCTACAATAAATGGAACAATATGCCTTATTATAATACATATGTTCTGGTACACGAATATGTCGCGAACAATATCCACAATAGTAATTATTTGGTATAATGTAACTCTGTGATTTTTTAAGTGTAGTAGTAGAAGTAAATATTGGATTATACTTTGGCTTTTTTTTGTAGAAGTCACTATATAAGCTTCTATCCATATCATAGACCATATCATACGATTCATCGTATTCATCAGCAGAATCGTATGGATTATGTTTATTGGTTAATAGTATATTAGCACTTCCATTAAATTTTTGATCAATATAATCATCATGTGTTTCTTCATCATATTCTTCGTCAGCATATTCTTCGTCAGCATCATCATGATCTATATATTTAGAGCCACCAAATTTTAAATACGGAGAAAGAATATTGGTTATATATGTGTATAGCCGTTGAATTAATCTAACAAGCATAATTTATTACTTTTTATAAGATTATATTTAAATAAAAAGTAATCAACTTTATTTATTTTATGAAATAATAACTTTAATTTGGCGATGATGCGATATTTGCCAAAGTTTCAATTGCTGAATTACCGGTATAATCTTTTACCATTATATCTTTGGCAGCATCTTTGCGTATAAGGACATCAATTGTTACTCGTTTAAACTCGTCATTGTATTCTTTTTCATGTAATTCTAGTACAATATTATTATTCGGTTCAGCTGTTGTCGGATTAGCACCGTCAATTTGAATTTGAATTTGACTTTGATCTTGATCAGCACCTTCATTTTCACCAGTACTTGATTGATTTGGTATTTTAACTGCTTTACAATCAAATATATTTTCAGACTTGTTTCTATACTGGCCGCAATTTATAAATTTGGCAAATAATTGTTGATTTATTTCAGTTAAATTACTAGATTGATTAGAATCATTATCAGCACCACCCATCTTATTTTCATTTTCAAATTCTGTATATGTTTTAAACAAAGAATTAAATATTTGAGAATTTTTGGCTAAGCTTGGTAGATCTGATTCATAGGCATCTTTACCACTTACCAATTCAGTCATTGTGAATGGTTCGTCAAATCCGATAGCCTTTCTAACCATTATCGAGTCGTTGTCTGTTTCGTTTACTAAAAATTTTATAAATTTAACCATAGATATAGTATCCTTTTCTTGGTTATCCTTTATTTTTGTAAAAATGCCAGTTATATCATCACTTGTAATTATTGATGGTTGGCTACTTGTAGAATCCGATTGATCATTTGATAAATTCATCTGCTGTTCTTCTTCATTCATCGACTCGTCTGACTCACTACTAGAAACAGATTGATCATCCGACTCACTACTAGAATCAGTTTTGTCGTCTGATACACTTGTAGTTTCAGATTGATCCGATGGATACATTTTATTCATATTATCCATATAAATTTTTAAAGCAGCATCTATGGAAGTGGCACATTTACCACCATTATCTGTAGTATCTTTATTCATCATTTCTATATATTGGCCGAATTTCTCTTCAGCTTTTTCTTTTGTATCTGGAACAATATTGTAATTCATTTCACCTACAAACAAATTAACGCATTCATTCGATATAGTAAATCCTCGTGGTTTTTTATTAAATTTCTTTTCAAAATTATCAATATAAGTTGACCATTTATCAAGTAATTGTGTTTTATTCTCATCGCTACAATATAATATAGAATCATTTAGATTATCAAATTTTTTGTCTGCTTCATTCTCATCGTCTGGTACATCATCCGTTATATTATTGGGATCACATTCATATTTCTTTAAAGCTTCAGCTGCTTTTAAAGCAGTATTCGATTCGCTAGTGGCGGCTGTTCCCATTGATGCTGATTCAATTGTTGATCCAATTGGCGAACCATTCATAATATGATTAACATAGTCATTCAATATATCCATAGATATTTCAACATATTCACCCTTTCCACTTTTTAATTCTACAGTAGAGCTATCTACATGTTTCACTGAATCACCCATATCGGACAATAAATCAACAAGAGCTATATTTTCTGGACGGGTTTCATTATATCGCATGGCAGTTCGTTCTGCTATATCGGCCTTACTTATTTCTGCGTCCCAACTATTAAATGCGTCTATTGCGGGAGTATTGAGTCGTTCATCGCTATTATTATTTATATACGGTTTAACACAAAATAACTGCGTTATATCTTCCAAAAATGGTTTATTATACAAAACACCTATAGTCTGATATATTTTTCCAGTAGCATCAACATATAGAGTGTGTTGGCCCATTGATTGGTCGTATGGTGGTATATATTTACCGATAAAAGATTCAATAACTATCATTCCATTGGGTGTTATCTTTACATTATTGTTGGTAAACCAAGCACTTAGTATTTCATTAGCATTGTTAGCATTAAATATGGCGTCTTTTGAACCGAGTTTAAGAGAATCGACTATTTCATATTCATTTGTATTTTCTGTGCGTCGAATGGTAATAAAGTGACCACCATTTAGCTCACCAGTTGTTAATATAATACCGATTGGATTCGCTTTAAGAGCATTTTGTATGCTAGCAATCGATAAATTAATATCAGTATTAGATGCTAATTCTGAAAATTTATAACCAGCAATAGATAAAGCAGTTGTTACATCGGCATATGAATAACTCCCACCCGTACTACACGGATCTGTATCTGATTGACCCATTTTAATAGTATATGCTTCCAATATTTTACATATCGAGTATAGATTTATAGTGTCCGTATCCGTTTTTCGCAATAAATTTCTTAGTTGATTATCTCTGTCTTTATCTGCGTTATCTGCGTTAATTTTATACTCCTTGCCATCATCAATTGATACAAATATATTATTTTTAAACATATTATTTAATGCGTGTTTCGCACATAATGCGCGATCTTGTTGTTCATCATCGTAACCGGCTATACTATTAATTTCCTTAACAGCTGGCATCGCATCATTGTAATATTGACTACATAATTGTTTTAACTGTAAATTACAGTTATCGGTTGATACAAGACTATTTGTCGATACGGTAGACACGGCAGATTCAGTAGGATTAGATAAGCCGTCGGCAGACTCGGCAGACAAAGAGCCGTCGGCAGACACAGTAGGTTCAGAAGAGCCACTGGTTGGCAAGGCAGACACGGCAGACACAGTAGGTTCAGAAGAGCCGTCGGCAGACACAGTAGGTTCAGAAGAGCCGTCGGCAGACACAGTAGGTTCAGAAGAGCCGTCGGCAGACACAG